>Ga0169931_10007704_pt1 | contig 15900 bp, 7 predicted proteins | sample Kivu_15m_20L_FD_129675 | JGI IMG/M metagenome (GOLD analysis project Ga0169931, IMG submission 129675) | Freshwater microbial communities from Lake Kivu, Western Province, Rwanda to study Microbial Dark Matter (Phase II) - Kivu_15m_20L... | ecosystem: Environmental > Aquatic > Freshwater > Lake ...
CATTCGCGGCGCGCGGACGCACAATCTCCAGCACGTCGACCTCGACATCCCGCAGCAGTGCCTGGTGGCGTTGACCGGTCTCAGCGGCTCGGGCAAGAGTTCGCTCGCTCTGGACACGCTGCTTGCCGAGGGGCAGCGGCAGTACGTCGAAAGCCTGTCGCTGTACGCGCGGCAGTTTTTCGACCAGTTGCAGCGTCCCGAAGTGGACGCCATCGAAGGTCTCCAGCCGACGATCGCGATCGACCAGAACGCGTCGAGCCGTAGTCCGCGGAGCACGGTGGCCACCGTCACCGAGATCTACGACTTTCTTCGCGTGCTGATGGCGCGGACGGCGATCGTGGCCTGTCCGCAATGCGGTACGCCGATTGCGCAGCAGTCGCCCGCGGAGATTTGCCAGTCGATCGCCGCGCTGCCGGAGCAGACCAAGGTGATGATTCTCGCACCGATGGTCCGCGGCCGGAAAGGCCGGCATGCCGACGTGATGGAGCGGATCCGCCAGGAAGGCTTCGTGCGCGTGCGGATCGACGGAGTGACGCACGACGTCGAGCACGCGCCCGAGCTCAAGCCGCAGCAACTGCACGATATCGACGCGGTGGTCGACCGCGTGATTCTACGCGAGGGGCTGGCCGATCGGTTGGCCGAATCGGTGCGGCTCGCCCTCAAGCACGGCGAAGGCGCTCTCCGCATCACCTACCTGACCCCCGAGGCGCGGGACGTCTCCGGTCTGGCCAGTTCGCGGGAGAACACCGCGGAAAACGGCTGGCAAGAACGCGTGTTCAGCACCCGCTTCGCCTGTCCCGATTGCCGCAGCAGTCTGGCGGAAATCGAACCGCGGACCTTCAGCTTCAACAGTCCGTACGGGGCTTGTCCGGTCTGCGAGGGGCTTCCCGCCCGCGAGGGCTTCGATCCCGAGCTGGTGGCGCCCAACCTCGATCGTTCGCTGGCGGACGGGGCGATCGCGCCGTGGCGCGGGGCGTCGGCGGCGGAGGTCGCCCGGCGTCGCAAGCGGCTGGCCGGTTGGCTGCGCGGCCAGCGGCTGGAATGGGAAACGCCGCTGGCCGCCTGGCCCGAGGAGGTCCGGCGGCAGTTCCTGCTGGGGGACGGAGCGGGATTCGCAGGCCTGCTGGCGGAACTCGAAATGGACTACGCATCGGCGCGCCGGGAGACGCAGCGGCAGGCCCTGGCGGCCTACCGCGGCCGCAGCCCGTGTCCGGAATGCCACGGCGCCCGCCTGGGCCCGGCGGCGCGGGCGTGCCGTCTCGCCGGCCGCGCGATTCACGAGATCACGCGGCTCAACGCGGCCGAATGCCTGACGTTTTTCGAGCAGCTCGAATTCGACCCGGCCCTGCAGGCCGTCGGCGCGCCGTTGACGGCGGAAATCGTCAAGCGGCTCCGATTTCTCGTGCAGGTGGGCGTGGAGTATCTGACCCTCGATCGGCCGGCCGACACGCTGAGCGGGGGCGAGTTGCAGCGCGTCCGGCTGGCCGCCGGCATGGGGTCGGGTCTGGCCGGCGTGCTGTACATTCTCGACGAGCCGTCGGTGGGCCTCCATCCGCGCGACAACGCGCGGCTGCTGGAAGCGCTGCGGGCCCTGCAGCGGCAAGGCAACACGGTGCTGGTCGTCGAACACGACGAGGACTTGATCCGAGCCGCCGACTGGGTGATCGACATGGGACCGGGGGCGGGCGACCGAGGCGGTCGCGTCGTGGCCGAGGGGACGCCGGAGGAAGTGGCGGCCCAGCCGGCCTCGCTGACCGGCGGCTACCTTTCCGGAAGGCTGCGGATCGAGGTCCCGGCCGAGCGGCGCCGCGCGGCGAAAGGCCGCCGCGTCGAGTTGGACGGCGCCGTGCTGAACAATTTGAAGAACGTCGATCTGCGGCTTCCGCTGGGCGTGCTCACCTGCGTGACCGGAGTCAGCGGCTCCGGAAAGAGCTCGCTGATCATCGACACGCTGGCGGCCGCGCTGGCGCGAAAGATCCACGGTTCCGGCCCCCGACCGGGCCCCTTCGGCGCCTTGCGCGGGGCCGCCCGCGTCGATCGCCTGGTGCACGTCGACCAGGCTCCGATCGGTCGTTCGCCGCGATCGAATCCCGCGACCTTCACCGGCACTTTCGACCTGATTCGCCGGGTGTTCGCCAGTTCCAAGCAGGCCCGCCAACTGGGCTACAAGCTCGGACGATTCAGCTTCAACACGCAGGGCGGACGTTGCGAGACGTGCCAGGGGCAAGGCGTCCAGCGGGTGGAGATGCGTTTCCTGCCCGATCTGTTCGTCTCCTGCCCGGCCTGCCACGGCAAGCAGTTCAATCGGCAGACGCTGTCGGTGCGCTACCGCGGCAAGTCGATCGCCGACGTGCTGGCCATGTGCATCGACGAGGCGGTCGAGTTCTTCGCCAACCACGAGACGATGCACCGGATGCTGCAGAGTCTGGCGGACGTCGGTCTCGGCTATTTGACGCTGGGGCAGCGTTCGACGACCTTGTCGGGAGGCGAGGCGCAGCGGATCAAATTGGCCGCCGAGTTGGGACGCGGCAGCGGCGGACACGCGTTGTACGTGCTCGATGAACCGACCACCGGACTCCACGCCGACGACATCCGCCGCCTGCTCAAGGTGCTCGACGGACTGGTGGTGCTCGGACACACCGTGGTCGTGATCGAACACCAGCTCGACGTCGTCAAGTCGGCCGACTGGGTGATCGACATGGGGCCCGCGGGGGGCGCCGCGGGGGGCGAGATCGTGGTCGAGGGAACGCCCGAGGAGGTCGCCCAGTGCGAACGCAGCGTGACGGGACCATGGCTGCGCAGCGCCCTCGCCGCCGCCACGCGCTGATCGCGGCGACGACCATCCGCCGCCAGCCCGCGACGCACGCGGCGCCAGTCGCCCGCCGTCGCGGAAACGCCCCCCCGCCTTGCGACGGAGCGCACGTGATCGCGAGTTGCTTTCGTCCGGTTCGCGCCGACGACGCAGCGAGGCTCACCCTCGACGCACCCGGCCTGCCGCCGCGAGCACGCAGCCGCCGAGGGCGAGCAGCGTCAGCGACCCCGGTTCGGGAATCCGCCCGGCCGTCAGCACGCCGCGCAGCCGCAGCAGCGTCACCACTTCGTACCCGATCAGGTCGAGAGCACGCAGGTCGGGCCGCAGAATCTGGCTCACCTCGCCGACGGCCAGCGTCGGATCCATGAGGCCGATCGGGCTGCCCGTCCCCCCGTCCGCCCAGTGCGAACCGCCGTACAACTCGGCGTCGGACATCTCCCAGTTGCTCATCAGGTCGTTGAAACGGCCGGCGACTCCCGGCTCAAGACTCCGCTTGAAGGTCGTGAACTGCGTGACCGTCTTGGGATTTGCGGACGGATTGAATCGGAACAGATCGAGCGGTCGGGGAGAAATCGTCGCGGGCGCCGTCGCGTTCTTGGCGGAATCGACCGCCGAGAGGAAACCCAGGATATGGCCCAACTCGTGCCGCACCACCGACTCGAAGTCGACCTTCGTCGGTTGGCTGCCGTCGAAATCAAAGCCGATGAAGCTGGGGTTGCTGTTCAGCGCGATCGGGTCCAAGGCCGCGAGATTCGGCAGGGTCACCGGCAGTCCCAGGGCCTTCGCATGGGCGCGCGTCGTGACCATGCTGCCCGACGTCGACAGGCCGGCGGGCAGCACGAACTGGTTCGAGGCGACGGAAGAAAGCGACTTGACGATCGTGTCGTCGCCCCCTTCGTTCGCCGCGTCGCGGACCATCGCGTTGCGTACCGTTGCGAACGAAAACGACTCCGGAAACGGGACCGCAGCCGCAATGACCCCGGCGGAACCGAGGTCGTCGAAGTCCAGCAGCACCGGCACCGTAATCGCGTCGGTCAGATAAAACTCCCAGTCGGCGGCAGCCCGCTCGGCGGCGTCCTTGGCGGCTTGCGGCCACGTGTCATTGGACGAGAAGGTCAGTTGGATGTCCAAACCGCGGGCCGCCGGCAGGTGGGCCATCAGAACGGCGCCGGCCGCCAGCGCAACGGTGCGCAGTATTCCGTGAGGGTGACGCATGGTGATCGTGACTCCGCTGTTAGTGCGTCGAGGCTGTTAGTGCGTCGAGGCTGGTCGAGCATCGAGAAAGAGACGGCGAGTCGCGCTCAAACGCTGCCGGCGGAATCTCGGAACCTTCCGCTCGTCGCGGCGCGCCGGCAGTCCACGCGTGGCGTCGTTCGTCGCCTCGCAACGCGTCCCGGCACGCCGCGTCTCTCTGCGTGCGCCGGATCGCAAAAATCAGCCGGGCGAGGCGTCTCATGCGCCTGGTTCCATCCACCCCTCCGAGGGTAGTGACGGGCTGGGCCTGCGTCAAGCAAATCGGCCCTCTCGGAACGGTTGCCGGAGGGTTTTCGCCCTCGCGAAGCGACGTCCCGGGCTGCTTCGGCCATCGGCGGAGGGAGGCCCAGTCGCCGGATGCCGCCCGGGAACGCAGCGGGCCGATCAGGCGTCGCACCGTTCCAGGACGACGGCGATTCCCTGCCCCAAGCCGACGCACATCGTCGCCAGTCCGAAGCGCACCTCCCGATCGACCATCGTCCGGATCAGCGTCGTGGCGATCCGCGCGCCGCTGGCGCCCAGGGGATGTCCCAGCGCCAACGCCCCCCCGCGAACGTTCAGCCGATCGGGGTCGAGATCGAGCAGTTGCCGGCAAGCCAGCACCTGAGCCGCGAACGCCTCGTTGAGCTCGACCAGACCGATCTGATCGAGCGTCAGGCCGGCGCGGCGGAGCGCCTTGCGGACGGCCGGCACGGGGCCGGTTCCCATCAGGCAGGGGTCGACGCCGGCGACCGCCGTCGCGCGGATGCGAACCAGCGGCCGCAGGCCCAGTTCGCGCGCCCGCCGCTCGCTGGTCATCAGCAAAGCCGCCGCGCCGTCGTTGCGCGGCGAGCTGTTGCCGGCGGTGACGGAGCCGACTTCGGGAAGGAAGGCCGGGGGGAGCGCGGCCAGGGCCTCGAGGCTGGCGTCGGCGCGAATACCTTGATCGGTCGTCACGCGGACGGGGTCTCCCGCGGGATCGACGCCCAGCAGGGGCACGATCTCGGGCTGGAAGGCGCCTTCGGCCGTCGCCCGTGCGGCCCTCTGATGGCTCGCCAGAGCGAACTCGTCCTGCTGCCGTCGCGAGATGCCGTGCGACTGGGCGAGGAATTCGGCCACGTAGCCCATGTGCAAGGCGGCTTTGCTGGTGACGAGGGCAAGCTTCGGATTGAAATCGACGTCGGCGTCCATCGGCAGATGGTGCATGTGCTCGACGCCGCCGACGATTTGCACTTCCTCGCCGCCAGCGACGATGGCATGGGCCGCCTGCTGGACGGCCTGCAAACCGCTTCCGCAGAGCCGGTTCACCGTCGTCCCGGCCGTCGACGTCGGCAGGCCGGCCAGCAGGCTGGCCATTCTGGCGATATTCAGACCTTGCTCCTGGCGTTGCTGCGTGCAGCCGAGCACCACGTCTTCGATGCACTGCGGGTCGATGCCAGTGCGGCGGACCAAGTCGCGCAGCACGGCCGCCGCCAGATCATCGCCGCGCACGTCGCGAAAAAATCCCTTGTCCGGATGCGACCGGCCGATCGGCGTGCGGCAGCAGTCGATGACGACGGCGGAGTTCATGGCACGGTTCCCGCGACTGCGAAGGTTTCCCGAGGAGCGGCGCGTCGGTCGTCGGACCGCCGCAGCGGCCGCTCAACCGCGGCGCGAACGCGCCAGCGAAGGGTAAAAGGGTTGGCCGCTTTCCAGCCGTTCGCGAAAGTAGGGACTGGGGACGAAGCGGCCGCCCAAGGCCGCCAGGGGCGCCAACCGCTTCCGCAGTCGGTCGACGCCCTGGGCGTCGGCCCAATAGAACAAGCCTCCCTGGAACGGCGGGAAACCGATGCCGTAGATCAACGCCAGATCGACGACCGACGGCTCGGCCGCCACGCCGTCTTCCACGACCCGGGCCGCTTCGAGCAGCATGGGCAGCAACATGCGGTCCAGCATTTCCTCCGCGTCGTGCCGTCGGTCGCCGCGGCGGCAGCCGGCGATCGCCTCGGCCGCCGCCGCGCTGGGCTGCGGGCGTCGCTGGCCGTCGCGGTAGTCGTAGAATCCGCCTCCGGACTTATGGCCAAGACGGCCTGCCGCCATCAACGCGGGCAGCACCGACGAGGGTCGGGCACGGTCGGGAAACGCCTGATGCAGGAACGAGCCGGCATGCCAGGCGACGTCGAGACCCACGGTGTCCAGCAGCGTCAACGGGCCCATGGGCATGCCCCAGTCCGCCGCCGCGGCGTCGATGCTCTCGATGGAGGCCCCCTCCTCCAGGAGCGCCAAACTCTCGTCCAGATAGGGGAGCAGGACGCGGTTCACCAGAAACCCCGGACCGTCTCCCACGATGATCGGCGTCTTGCCCAGTTGCCGCGCCAAGCCGACGGCCCGCGCGATCGTGTCGTCGCTCGTCTGCGGCCCCCGCACCACTTCGACCAACGGCATGCTGCGAACCGGGTTGAAGAAATGCAGGCCGCAGAATCGCTCGGGGCGGGCGAGTCCCTTCGCGAGCTCGGCGATCGGAATGGTCGAGGTGTTGCTCGCCAGCACCGCTTGGGGAGACAACAGCGGCTCGACGGCGGCGTAGAAGGCTTGCTTCGCCGCGCGATTCTCGCTGATCGCCTCCACCACGACCTCCGCCCGCGCCAACTCGGCGAGGCCGGCGGTCCCCCGCAGCAACGGGCTGTACCGTAGCAGGCGATCGACCGCCGGCCCCTTGAGGCTGCGATCGTAGCTCGCCTCCTCGAGCGCCGCGTGCACGCCTTGTTGCACGCTCGCCTCGGTCTGGTCCGTCATCACGACTGCCACGCCATGCCTGGCGCACGCCGCCGCGATGCCGCGACCCATGACGCCCGCTCCCGCGACCCCCGCGGTGCGCGGCGGCTCTGCCGTCGCCGCCGTCGGCCCCTTGGACCGCTCCCTCAAAAAGAAGACGTTCGTCAGCGCCCGATTCACCGGGGAGCCGAACAGCCGCGCGAAGGCCTCGGACTCAAGCCGGCAGGCCTCCCGCAAATCGACGCGCGCCGCCTCGACGAGCAACTCCAAGGCGGCCAGCGGCGCCGGATAACGCCCCTTGGTTTGCCCGTGCAGGTACGCAGCGGCCGTGGCCGCCAGAAAGGCCAGTTCGGCGTCGCTCAGCGTCAGCGGCGCCGCCCGCCGCACGCGATCGGCCTCGAAGGCAGGAGCCTCCCGTTCCCGGTCGATCACCCCGAGCGCTGCGCGGCGCAACGCCTCGCGCGGACTGAGCCCGTCGGCCGTCGTCGATCCGGATCCGAGCCGCACCACCACGTCGGCCAGGCCCGCCCCCCGCGCCTGAGCGGGACTGATCGGTTCGCCGCCGGCAATCCATTCGATCGCTCCCCCTAAACCCGCCAGCCGCGGAGCGCGCGCCGTCCCCCCCCAGCCAGGAACGAGCCCAAGTTTGACCTCCGGAAACCCCAAGCACGTGCGGGGATGGTCCGTCAACGCCCGACGATCGCACCACAACGCCAACTCGGTTCCGCCCCCAAGGCACGCGCCGTGGATGCCCGCCACCGTCACGCAAGGCATCGTGGCGAGCCGGGAAAAAACCCGCTGGCCCTCCTGGCAACGCTCGGCGATGCGTTCGGGAGCCGCGTCCATCTCGGCGACAACCGCCTTGAGATCGGCCCCGGCGATGCAACTCTCCGGTTTGCCCGAACAGAGAAACAGTCCTGCCAGGTCGGTCCGCGCGGCCAGCGCGGCGAGATGGGCGTCGAGTTCGGCGATCGCGGCGCGCGACAGAAGATTGACGCTCTTGGACGGATCGTCCAGGGCCAGTTCCGCCACGTCGGTTCGCGGAAACGTCAGGGTCCACATCGTAGTATCCTGTATGCTGGCGCGAGGAGGGCCGCCCCCGCGTTCGTGCGGAGCCCATGGCGGAGCCCCGCGTCTCGACCGCCGCGGTGCGACGCGCGGCGGCCGTCGCCCGGGCGTTGCCCCGCGCTCCTCGTCGCCCCTGCCGCGTGGAGCGGCCACATCGACAGAGGTCCGTCATGCCCGCTCACGAATCGACGCCGCCAGATTCCGCGGTGGCGGCCCGAGGCCGGTTCCCCCTACTGGTGGGTCTGCTCGCGATTCTGCTGGCTTGCTGGCTGGCGTTCGCCCCTCGCTCCGACGGTCCGCCGAGCGAGCCCCCCCCGAGCGGCCCGAGCCGAAGGGACGTGCCCTCCCCCGTGCCGGCAGGCCCCAGCGTTGCTCTCGCCATCGACTTTGGCAATGGGATCCGCTGTGAATACGCGGCGCTGCCCTGGTTTCCCGGCATGACCGTGGGCGACGCCCTCGACGCCGCCTCCGCCGCGCGGCCCGGATTGGAATTCGCCGCGTGGGGACGGGAATCCCAGGCCTTCCTCACCTCCTTGGGCGGCATTGCCAACGAGGGGCGGGAGGGCCGCAACTGGCTGTACCGCATCGATGGGCGTCCCGGGGAGGTCAGCTTCCGGATCGCGAAGCTCGAGGCCCAGGCCCGAGTCTTGTGGATTTTTACCACAGGCGAGTAGAATTCGGAGCCGATGCCTCGATTGATCCCCGCAGCGACCGGAGCGGCTCCCATGCGATTGGACGACCCACGCGCCACTGTCTCGTCGTCGGTTTCGCAGAGGGCTGCGGCGTGCCGGAACTTTTCAGGCCAGTCGGACCTGTGGACGTTCGTCGCCTTGTTGGCGTTGGCGGTCGTCGGGCGTTGGGCCCAGCCGGCATGGCATTTCACGCCTTTGGCGGCGGTCACGGCGTGGGGCGGCTTTACCTTCCGGCACTGGGCCCCGGCGGCGCTGCTGCCGATCGCGGCCCTGGCGATTTCGGATCTGCGTCTGCCTTCCCACGATCATGGGGGCGTGATGGCGACGGTCTACGCGATGACGGCCTTGCCGTGGCTGCTCGGCCGCGCGGCGCGCGGCGGTTCGCTCAAGCGGCAAGTCGCGTGTTGGGGGATGTGCGGCTTGCTGCCGGCCACGGCTTTCTTTCTGGTGACGAACTTCGCCGTGTGGGCCTTCCAGAGCGCGTGGGAGCCGACCTGGCAAGGTTTGCTCGAGTGCTACGCCGCGGGCATTCCCTTCTACCGAACGATGCTCGCCGGCGACCTCTGCTACTTGAGTCTGCTCGCCGGTTGCTGGCTTGCGGCCAACGGGGAGCGTCGAAAGTTGGCTGAAGCCGCGATCCGCCTGCGGGATTGAGCCCTTCGAGCGGTCTCCGGCCGAGGCGTTTGTCTGCCGGGCCAGAACTGAACCCGCGTGCCCGCAGAGGCGGAGCAACGGCGGCGGTCGGTTGCCGTCGCGATCGGTCGAATCGCCGCGCCGTTCGAGGCCGCCCGCTCCGTGTTCGACGCGCCCGCCGGGTGGAGCCGCTCTGCGGGGCGAGGGCTTGGTTTCGAGTTGCTCCCCGCGCTGCCGGGGTCACGCGTCGTTTCCGGCGCTGCCGCGGGCAGGCTGTTCCCGAGGGGTGCGTCGACAGGTCTGGGCGGGCGGTGCTGGATCGCCGCCTTGGCGGGTGGCCGCCGCGACCGCGACCGCTTTCCGCAGAGGTGCGGCCCCATCTTCGGGCCAGTTGGCTCGTCGGAGCAGTTGGCTCGTCGGAGCGGCTGGCTCGTCGGAGCGGCTGGCTCGTCGGGGCAGTTGGCAGTCGCTGTCCGCCGGGTGCGGCGCCGCGGCTTACGGGCTCTCGGCGAAGGCGTCGTCATCGGCGGGTTTGTCTGCCGGCGGCTTCGCCTCGGGCGACCAGCCATCGACCAGCGCGGCGATTTGGCCCCGCAGCTTCATGACATCTTGAACGACGTCGACCTCCAGCGCGTCTTTGGCGCTGGCGGAAACGACGACGGCTTGCAGCGGGGCGGCAAGGCTGTCGAGTCGGGCTTGGGTTTCTGCGTCGGCGGCGGGCTTCAAGGCAGTGGCGGCTTGCACGATCGAGACCAGGGCTTGCAGCAGGCGGCGTTTTTCGTAGCGGGGTCCCGGTTCCTCGAACCCGCCTAGACCGCCGCCCCCGAACTCCCCGCCGTAGCCGCCGCGGCTCATGCCCATGCCGCCCTCGCCGTAGCCGCCGCGCCGCATCGGTCCGCCCTCCATGGCGCCGCCGAAACCGGCCGGCGCGGCCGACGGGTCGCCGAGCAACTGCTCCTCGAATTCCTCAGCTTTTTTGCCTTCGGCGGCCAGGACGTCTTTGGCCAAATCGCCGAGCGCCAACGCCGCCGGCGCCATGTCGACCTGGGATTCGCTGCCGTATTTCATCCGGGCGTACTGCCGCGCGACGTAGCAGCGGTCATTCAACCCCAGAGTTTCGCTGCCGACGAGTTTCGTCATCGCCTCGTGCACGGCAGGGGTCGCGGCCGCCGCATGCAAATTGACCAGCACGCGGACCGCCAGACACTTCATCCAACCGTGGACGTCTTGCGAGACGTCGTCCGGCGCCGCCTCGCGGTTGATCACCGCTTGGCAGGCCTCGTCGACTTGAGCCTGCAGGTCTTGGGCAATGCCAAACCGCGCGTGCCGCTCCAGGCCGACCAAGGCGCCGACCTTGACCGACGACGGGACGACCACGTCTTTCACGCGCTGCTGCTGCAACAAGAGCAACAGCGCTTTGGTCCCCTCGGGCAAAGGCGCCGGAGCCTTCGCATTGGCTCCTGTCGTCGCGGGCTGAGCGTCGAGAGCCGCCAGCACCAGGACCGCGTTGTAACGCACCGCGGGATGGTAGTTGTCGGCCGACAGCGCCCCCATCGCCTTGAGAGTGGTGTCGATCAGGTACTGCCTCACGGCGGGACTCTTGGCGGCGTCCAGGAATTGCCGGAACAGCACTTCGCGACCCTTCGTCAGGCGACTCAACGCCGTCGGGTCGTTCTGGCTCATGGCCGGAAAAAAGTATCCCAAGAAGTAGCTGTCGAGATCCTGCTTCGCTTCCCCTTCGACCGCAGCCACGTTCGGATTGCGGAGGATCGTCGCGACTTTCGGAATCAGCCGCTTCGCTTCCCGCGCATCGACCTTGGGATCCAGTTGCTTGTACTGACCCAGGGCTGCTTGCGGCGACGCCGCCCACGCGATGGCCAACCCCGCACTGCTCGCCGCGAGCACGAGGCGGGTTACGGCTGCGACACGCTTCGACGCCCTTCCTGTCACCACGGTGGCTCCCCCTCGCTGGTTCAACGCCGCGACGCCGTCCGCGTCGCGCGGCGGGTCGCAGTCGGGGTGCAGACTGCCCTGTGGGGGGGTTTCTGCCAGCCGCGAAAAGAAGAACGACCCATGTGTACCGTAGTCATCCCTCGGCACGAGTGTCAAGTTTTGGAGCGCCTGGCGCTCCGTCGACCGCAGCGCAACCGGCCTCCCAGCCGCGCTACCCGCTGCCATCGGTGCGACGGCCTCGGCCGTGCCGCGCGCCTCCCGAGGGCGGACGCACCACGCACGGAGGGACTGACGAGGGGCCGGTTCCCGGAAGGCGGGGCCCCGAGGCGCGGCACGCCAGGGGCGTGGCGGGCGACTTCGGGCACTTGCGGACGAACGGCGTGGAAGAGTCGCTTGCAGGCGAGGCGTTTCCTGCGGTCGGCGTCGGCTCGGGCGGCCCTGCGGCGACGCGGCGGGGACGCGCAACCGGCGGGTCCGCCTCAGCGGTCGGCGTAGACGCGCGTGCTTTCCTCTTTGGTGATCGGCTGCTGGTGGGCGTCGGTGGTCACTTGCACCCGGATGCGCTGGTCGCCGGCGGCGACCCCTTGGGCGCGAATCCGGAACGACGCCTCGGCCTTCGGCGCCAGCCGAGGCAGCGCCTCGAAGAGAACGCGATCGCCTGCCAGGCTGTGCCGCGCGTCGCCCTGAGCGTCGATCGGCCGCAACCCCGGTTCCAGCTGGGCCGCCACCTGGACGTTGGTCGCCTCTTTGGAGCCTTGGTTCGCGACGCGAATCTCGTACAGCGTTTCGTCGCCCGCCTCAATCGGGTCGTCGACGTCGACGACCTCGAACTTCACCGCCTCGATGCCCTCGACCAGCACGTTCGTTTCCGCCCGATCTTCCAGCCCCTGTTCGGCCTTCGTGGAGGCCTCCAGCCGCTGCTCGCCGGGCTGGAGAGGCAGCGCGACCAATTCCACCACGCCCCGTTCGCTCGGCGGCAACTCCGCCAGGCTCCAGTAGACGCTGTGCGTCGCGGCGTCGTATTCGCCCATGTTGTTCGCACTGACGAATTGCATGCCGCGCGGCAGCTTGGTCACCAACTGCACGTCGCGGGCGGAGGCGGTGCCCGGATTCTCAATGCTCACCTGATAGGTGGCCGGCCGCTCCAGATAGCGCTTTTGCGGTCCGTCGATCGCCACCTGCAATTCCGGCGCGACGACCTCGAAGACGGCCTCGGCCTGCACCTCGAGATTGGCGTCGGCACGGGCCGTCATGACGTTGTGCACGACCCCCGCCTGCTCGGCGGTCAGCGACAATTCCAGGCGACGCGTTTCACCGGCGCGCAGCGTCCCGACGACGAATTCCAACGCCGGTCCCGCCTCGTGGCTGACTCCCTCGGGAACGTTCTCCAGCAGCGTCACCCCCGTCGCGTCGCCGCTGCCCGGATTGGCCACCTCGACCTGCACCCGATGCGTCTGCCCCGCCATCACCTGCGGCCCCGCTGACAGTCGCAACGTCAGCGCCGGCCGCGTGCAACGGGCCTTGGCAGACGCCTGGGCGGCGAACGCGACGCGGGCCACGCTCCCCAACTCGCCCTCGTCGGCCGGCAGCAACTCCATCTCCACTACCCGCTCCTCGCCGGGCGACAACGAACCGAGTTTCCAGGCCACTTCCGATCCCAACACGTCGGCGCGCGGCGAGGTCCCCAGCAGCTGCGTCCCCTGAGGCACTTCATCCCATACCTCCACGTCGTGCGCCGCGCGGTTGCCCGTGTTGCGCACCCGAACGGCGAACGAACACTTCTTACCGACCTGAATTTCGGCCGGAGCCAGTTTCTGCAACGTGAGCACCGGGCTTTGCACGCCCTCCAGCAGCATTTCCCCCGGTCGGCCCGTGCCCGTGGCCAACGCCGCCGGCCCGCCGGAGGGCGCGAGACCGGGCGTCGGAGTCGCGGCCTCCTGCCGAACGGGGAGGGATTGGGCTGCCCGACTTGTGCTCGCCGACGTCCGGTAGCTCGGGGACGCCGCTCCCGGCGGCGGCTCGACGACGGCCGCCCGCGGCTCGCCCGCGGCTCGCGTCCAGGGAGCCGGCGGCGCGGCGGCGGAATCGAGGGAATGCGGAGACGCCGGCGGCGCCGCGCCGGGGGAGACTGGCAGCGCCGCGGGCGCCGGCAACGGGGCGGGGATCGGCAGCGGAAGAGCCGCAGGAGGCGCCGCCGTTGGGAGCGGCTGGGCGCCAACGGCTGGCGACTCGGCCGCCGACGCCTGGAAGGCCTCGGCCGGCGAAGCGAAGGGCTGCGCCCCGTAACGGTCGGTCTCCGATGCGCCCGGAGCCGCCGCGTAACGGCCCTCGTTCGCGACGGCATCCGACGGCTCGCCGTACCGCGGCGGCGTCGCCTCCGTCGCGTCTTCTCCAGCGCCGCCTCCCGCTGACGACCGCAACGGATTGGCCGGGCTGCCGGGCTCTTGCCCGCGAGCAATTTCCTCGAGCTGCTGGTCGGCAACGGTTGGATCGCGGGGGATCGTCGAGTCCGCGCCGGCGGCGCCGGCGACCGTCTCGCTGAGCGTGGCCGACAGGCCTGCCAACGCTGCGGTGCGCGGCACCGCGACCCGTTCGGCGTCGGCGACGAGCGGTTCGCCGCCCGCTCCGGCGCGGTTCGGCGTCGCGGAGAAGAGCTGCTGGATGGCCGACTCCGTCGCGGTCGACGTCGGCAGCTCGCCCGCCGCTTCGGACACTTCGGCCGTCGCCCGCGGCTGCAGGGACTGCGAAACGCTCCAGACCCCGCCGGCAAAGGTCGCCAGACAGAATCCCCAGGGCGCAAGTCGCGCCCCAACTCGGAAAGTCGTGCCGCAGGCGTTGGCGATTTCCATCGTGAGGTCCCCAAAGGGAAAGCGCGGGAGGGCCTCTGCCCGTCCCCTGCAACTCGTGCCGCCGCAAACGGGCGACGTCGTCGACGCCCGGCGAGAGCCGCGAGTTAGTAGCAGATGGGGCCGCCGGCGAGAAGAGCGGTTTGCGCAAGCACGCGCCCCCGAACGGTTCCGCCCGTCGCCGCGAGCCGATCCGCGGCGTGCTTTTCCGGTCCTCGACGGCGGGATGCTCCGACGAGCGGCCACGCGCGAGGGCTCCTCTGCCGCTAGCAGGCGGCGCGGCGGAGACCTCGGGCGGGCGGAGGCCCGCAAGGCTGCCTCGCAGTCGACGACGCGTGCGGGAGGCGAAGCCGCCGCGTCGGCGGATCTCCTGAATCCGCGCGCCGTCCAGGGGCCGCGGCGGGCCTTTTGCCGCCGGCTTTTTCCTCCGTGAGGAGCGGCGGGGCGGGTTCCTTCGCGACGCCAGGAGCAACAGGACTGCCGTGGCGCCAGCATTCCGGCTCCGCCGCAGTCCGACCGCGGGGAGAAGGGGGCGTGGGGCGCGGCGCGGCCGCCGCGCCGGCGTAGGGCGAGGTCGGCGTGCGGAACGGCCCCGGACCGACCGACGACTCCGCCGCCGCTCCTGAGGCGCGGAACGCCCGGCGGCGCCGCACCAGCGGCGGCTGACGGACGTCGGCGCGGCTCAGGAGCCGCCGCTCGCGGTGCGCCTCGGCCCGCGGCCGCCGCGCGGCGCGGCGGCCGAGGATTCGGGGATTCATCGACGGCGGAGCCGACAGCAGGGATCGCGTCGATCCCACCCAATCGGGTTGGGCCAATCGGGTTAGTTCAGTCGGGTCGGCAGTACGCCAGGGCCAACAAGGCGTAGCTCGTGACGAGGTGGGGATCCCCTTCGAGCCAACGGGCGTTCTTGTTGATCCAGGCTCCGTTGGGCTGCTGCATGTCGGCCAGCGCGACGACCAGCTCGCGCCGCCAGTCGTGGGCAGTCCCTTGGGCATCGACGACTTGCTCTTCTCCCAAGGCATCCAGAGCCTTGGCGAAGGTGTGGAGATAATAGAAGAAACCGGCGTCTCCCATGCCAGGATTTTCCGCGAGCGTGTAGTGCGCTTCGATCCACGACAGCGCGGCTTGCACGCGGGGATCGTCGCGATCGACGCCGGCGTAGATCATGCTCTTCAGCCCCGCGTACGTCATGGAGCCATAGCTGCGCAGTCCGCCCTCAGGAGTCTCTCCCGCCTGACTCGAGCCTCCGGCGGCGATGGTGTAGTAAAATCCTCCATCCGGGTTGAGCGCAGGGAACTTCGACTGGTTGTGTTCCGATTCGAGATTTTGGCAGCGCGAGACGAACATCAGGGCCTGCTGGATGGCAGGGTCGTCGGGATCGTTGCCCAGCGATTGCAGCGCTTCCACCAAAAAAGCGGTGTTCGACAGATCGGGGCGCTTGTGGTTGCCGTAGCCGGCGCCGCCGTAGCTGTCGCTGGACGAGTCGTGTCCTTCGCCTTCGTTCCACTGGATGCCGCGGAGATAGTTTTCGGCGTTTTGCAGCACCTGGCGGTAGCGGCCGTCGCTGTTGGCAGCTTCGAAGCACATGACGGCCAGGCACGTCTCATAATTCCGGTAGAGCGATTCGTCCTGATAGATTCCGCCGTCGGGACGGATGAAGCCTTCCACGTAAGCCAAGGCTTTGGCCACCGCCGGGTCGCCGGGAGGTTGGCCATTCTGCAGCAGGGCGGCGGCGGCCAAAGCGGTGACAGCCGGTCCGGCATGCGCGCTGAACGAGCCGTTTTCCGCCTGCGACGCCCGCAGGAAGGAGATGCCCCGCGCCACGCAAGCGGTCCGCTGGGCTGCGGTCGGGTCGGTCGTGGCAACGCCGACTGGGGGGCGCGTCTCGGCTTGGACCGGTCCGGAGCAC
>Ga0169931_10007706_pt1 | contig 15897 bp, 9 predicted proteins | sample Kivu_15m_20L_FD_129675 | JGI IMG/M metagenome (GOLD analysis project Ga0169931, IMG submission 129675) | Freshwater microbial communities from Lake Kivu, Western Province, Rwanda to study Microbial Dark Matter (Phase II) - Kivu_15m_20L... | ecosystem: Environmental > Aquatic > Freshwater > Lake ...
GGGGCCGCTGACTCCGAAGGTCCGCCCCTCACCCGGTTTGTGGACTGCATTCGCATTCCACAAACCACCCTCTCCCCAACGGGGAGAGGGTCATCATGCTTCCCGCAAAGCGTGTCCTGCACCCGGCGCCAGTCGGGCCGGTCGCGTGAACGACCGGAATTCTCGGGTCACTCCACGAAGATGAACTCTTTCGCGTTGAACAGAACGTGCGCGAGATCGGCCCAGGCCTTCTCGGGGCGGTCCGCGGTGCGAAGGAACTCGGTGGCAAGGGCGACTTCATCCGCGGTCGGCGCACGGCCGAACGCCGCGACGTACATGGCGTTCACGCGGTCGCTCGTGGAGCCGGGCAGCGCCTCGGTTCGTTTCGCCCACAACTCCGCCTGCTGAAGCACGAACGGGTTGTTCAGCATCGTGAGGGCCTGGGCCGGGACGTTGCTCACGGTGCGGCGGCCGATCGTGGTGAAGGGCGTCGGGTAGTCGAAGGCGACGAACATCGGGCTGAGGAAGTTGCGCCGCACCTGCAGGTACAGGCTGCGGCGGCCGCCGCCGTCCAGCGGGCCGGACGCGGGGCGGCCGCGACCCACCGAGTGCTCGGTGAGGTACGGCAGCACGCCGGGGCCTTCGAGCGCGCGATCGAGTCGACCGGACACCGCGAGCATCGAGTCGCGGATCGCCTCGGCCTCAAGGCGCTGCACGTTCTGCCGATGGAGCAACTTGTTCTGCGGATCCGCCGTCACGGCCTTCGCCGCCATCTCGGGCGAGGCCTGTGAAGCCTGGCGATATGCGGTCGAGAGCAGGATCGTGCGATGCGTCGACTTCAACGACCACCCGTTACGGATGAACTCCGTCGCGAGCCAGTCCAGCAGTTCCGGGTGAGTCGGCTTCTGGCCCTGAAGTCCGAAATCGTCCGGCGAGCGAACGAGACCTTCGCCGAAGTGGTGCTGCCAGAGTCGGTTCACGATCACCCGCGAGACCAGCGGGTTGCTCGGATCGGTGACGGCCTTGGCGAGTTCGAGGCGGCCGCTGCCCGTGGTGGCGAACGGCTTCGCGTCGAAGGCTTCGAGGAAGGCCCGCGGCGCGGCGACGCCGAGCGTCTTCGGGTTCCCGCGGATGAAGACCTTCTCGTCGCGACCGGTACCGTCGCGCACGGCGGAGACACGCTTCACGTCCGGGATCCTGGCTTCGAGCGCCCGCAGCCGCGCGACCGCTTTCATGTCGTCGTCCACGGACGGTTCCCACAACGACACCTTCGGAAGCGGATCGCTCGGCGGATGCGTGTCCGCGTGCCACGCCTCGCTGACGGCGAAGTAGCCGGGGCCGTCGTCCAGGACTTCGACATATGCGGGCTGCCCCTTCCACATGCGCACGTCGAAGCCGATCCAGCGGAGTTCCTCGCCGTGGTTCACGCCTTGCGCGAGCCCGCCGTAGATCGGGCTCTGGATCAGTTGGATGCCGTTGAGGATGAAGCGGACGCGGGCGTCGCGGCCGGCGACACGGAGCAGAAGGTAGTTCTTGTCGATGATGAAGGTGGGGGATCGCAGGGCTCCGGCGAGTTTCCGCGCTTCGCGAGACGTGTTCGGGATGCCCGCTCCGGCTTCCGCACGGAGGCCGAGGCCCGAGGCGTCCCATCGGGTTCGCCAGCCCTCGCCGAACGACTCGAACGGCACGGCTTTCGTTCGCCACTGGAGCATGGCCGGGCTCGGGGCCGGTGCGTCCGCGGCTTTGTTCGCGACGAGCGTGGCGCGAACCTCGGCCATCTCGTTCAGCAACTTCACCGTGGGTTCCGGGTCGCTCGCGTCCGCACGCTGGAAACGCGAACTCGCGACCACGCTGAAGAGCGAGTAGTAGTCCTTCGTGGAGATCGGATCGAACTTGTGGTCGTGGCAGCGGGCGCACCCGAGCGTGAGACCAAGCACGGATTTGCCGAACACGTCGATCTGGTTGTCCACGCGTTCGGCGTAGTCCGCTCGCGAATCGACGGGCGAGTGCTTCCCTTCACCGAGCCACCAGAAGCCGGTGGCGGTGAGCGACTCGTTCGAGCCGTCCCGCGGGTGGCGGCGCGGCTTCGGCAGCAGATCGCCCGCGAGGTGCTCCGTGAGGAACTGGTTGTACGGCACGTCCGCGTTCAACGCCCGCACCACGTAGTCCCGGTACTTCCACGCGTCCGCGATGTCGAAATCGAACTCGTGTCCGTGGGTCTCGGCGTAGCGAACGAGGTCCAGCCAGTGGCGGGCCCAGCGTTCGCCGTAGTGAGGCGACGCGAGCAGCCGATCCACGACCTTCGCGAACGCTTCGGGCGTTTCGTCCTTCAGGAACGCGTCGATCTCCTGCGGCGTGGGCGGCAGGCCTGTCAGGTCGAAGGTGACGCGGCGGATCAGGACGCGTTTCTCGGCCGGAGCGGCGAACCCCAGACTGGCGGCTTTCAGCTTCGCGAGCAGAAACGAATCAATGGCCGATTCCGCGCCGATCTTCGGGACGGCGGGCTTCACCACGGGCTGAAACGACCAGTGGGCCTTGGCTCGGGCGTGCAGGTCGAACTTCTCGCCGTGTCCCGCCTGGTTCGCGGCCCCACCCGCGGGCCACGGGGCCCCGCCCTTCACCCACTCGGTGAAGATCGCGATCTCGGCGTCCGTCATCTTCCCCTTCTTGGGCATCTTCAGATCCGCGTCGGTGAAGCGGATCGCCTTGATGAAGAGGCTCTTGTCCGGTTCGCCGGGCACGATCGCGGGTCCGGTCTCGCCGCCTTTCAGAAGTGCGGCACGCGAATCGAGGCGGAGTTCGCCCTTCTGCTTCTCGGCGCCGTGGCACGATGTGCAGTGCGTGAGAAGCAGCGGCCGCACCTTCTTTTCGAAGTATTCGTCGTTCACCGGCTCGGCCGCACGAGCGGCAACGGGAACCAGAAGGAGGACGATCGCGATCGGGAAGCTTCGCATGAGGTGGAACTCGCTCGGCGGGATACCTCTATCATCGCGGGAACGGCGGAAAGAAGCCAGAGGACAGTCGAATGAAGGTGTGTCCACAGGTTTTGGCGGCGGAGCCGCTCTTTGGGTGGCACCGGCTTCTAGCCGGTGTGTGGCCCCGGCTTCCAGCCGGGGCTCCTGTCAGGGGCAACTTCCTTCGAAGTCAGCCACTCTCGGAGGGAGCACCGGCTGGAAGCCGGGGCCACCCAGATTGGGCTTCGCCAAGATCCATGGGCGAACCTGTCGAATGACGGAGGCGGAGACGGAGGGCCTCCCTCCGTCTCGGAATGATTTTCACGGATGTTCTCGCCTTTCGCGTCGGAGCCGGTTAGAATCCCCCCATCACCACTTGGCCTCCTGGCCTCGTCGATCGCGCCCCGTTCTCCGTGTGATCCGTTGGTGCGGCCTCCGGCTCTCTCGCCGGCGCCCGAAAGTGTGTCGTTCTCGTTGATCGTTCCCGCACGAGCCAGCCCCGCTCGCGCCGCGTTCCCGGGATTTTTCGCATGTCCGATTCGCGTCCCACCGTTCCCTCCGGCGTTCTGGAATTGCACCCGCGCGGCCACGGGTTCCTCCGCAACCCCGCGAAGAACTTCGTACAGTCTCCGAACGACCCGTACGTTCCGGGCCAGTTCATCGACAAGTTCCGGTTGGCGAACGGCGTGCTGCTCGCCGGGCCGATCGAACCGCCGCGGCGCGGCACCACCGGCCCGCGGCTCCTGTCGATCGAATCCATCGAAGGAGCCGAGCCGCAAAAGTTCGTCCGCCGCGACTGGGACGAACTCACCGCCATCGACCCGTCCCGCTGGATCAAACTCGAAACCGGGGCCGAGCCGCTCACCACCCGCGTGATGGACCTTTTCACGCCGATCGGCGCCGGGCAACGCGGGCTCATCGTCGCCCCGCCCCGCACCGGAAAGACCGTGCTCCTCGGCCACATCGCGGATGCCGTTTCCACCAACCATCCGGACATGAATCTGATGGTGCTCCTCGTGGACGAACGCCCCGAGGAAGTGACCGACCTCAAACGCAAGGTGAAGGGTGTCGTCATCGCGTCCAGTTCGGACAACGACACGGCCAACCACATTCGCGTGGCCCAACTCGTGCTTGAACGCGCGAAGCGACTCACCGAGATGGGCAAGGACGTGTTCGTGCTTCTGGACTCGCTCACGCGCCTGGCCCGCGCCTACAACAAGGTGTCCGGGTCGGGCCGCACCATGAGCGGCGGCGTCGATTCCAAGGCCCTCGAAGTCCCGAAGCGTCTCTTCGGTTCGGCCCGCGCCTTCGAGGAAGGCGGCAGCCTCACCATTCTCGGCACCGCCCTCATCGAGACCGGCAGCCGCATGGACGACGTCATCTTCCAAGAGTTCAAGGGCACCGGGAACATGGAACTGGTGCTGAACCGGCAACTCTCCGAACGCCGCATCTATCCCGCGATCGATCTCGGCGCCTCGGGCACCCGCAAAGAGGAACGACTCATCCCGCCCGAAGACCTCGAACGCATCAACCTGCTCCGCCGCAGCCTCATGTCCCTCCGCCCGATCGAGGCGATGGAAGGCCTCGTGAAGCAACTCGGGAAAACCGAATCGAATCAGGACTTCCTCATGACCGTGAGCAAGTTCACGAAGTGAGGGTCCGAAGCGATTGATCGACAAGCCCGACGCGTGAGCGAGGGCGCTGCGAAGCCCTTGCTTACGCGTCGGGCTGGTCTTTCAACGGGAATTCTGTCTGTGGCTCCGCGATGAAATTCCGCTCGAGGCTCAACTCGCCGGAACACTTGCTCCCTTCTTGCTCCAACAGCGAACGCGAACTAACCTTCCGTGCCGAACCTCGGCGCGGGAGATCGGGATGCTCGGGAAGACGGCCCTCGGCAAGTATCGGCTCATCCGCCCGCTCGGCAGCGGCAGCAACGGCGCGGTCTTCCTCGCCGAGCCGATTCGTTATCCGAAGCAACGCGTCGTCGTGAAGCGGATCCACGATCACGCCGTCGAACGCCCGAAGTTCCGCCAACTCTTCGATGCCGAAGTCCGCTCCATGCGGAACTTCAATCACCCGTACTCCGTCCGCCTCCTGGACGCTTCGCTCGACGACGCGATCGGCCCCTGCCTCGTGATGGAATATGTGCCCGGCGTCACGCTTGAGGATCTGCTCGCGAAGGAACGCCGCTTCTCGATCGACCGCACCGGCCGGCTCCTCGGGTTCCTCAGCCACGCGATCCAAACCGCCCACTCGTGCGGCATCATCCATCGCGACCTGAAGCCCGCCAACCTCATGGTGCTGAACGCGGGCCAATCGAACGAGACGCTCAAGGTCATGGACTTCGGCTTCGCCGGGTTCACGGCGCGCCCGCATCTTCAACTCGCGGAACTCACCGGCCACGGGCCCATCTTCGCGCTCGGCACGCCGGAATACGTCAGCCCCGAGATGATCCGCGGAGACCCCGTGGACACGCGGAGCGACCTGTACAGCGTCGGCGTGATCCTCTTCGAGATGCTCACCGGCCACCTGCCGTTCGGCCATCGCGGGATGGAGGACCTGCTGCGGGCGCACGTGCGGGAACGGCCGCCGCGTTTCGCGGACTTCGGCGCGGGCGAGATTCCTCCCGGCGTCGAGGGCGTGGTTCAACTGGCCCTCTCGAAATACGCCAACGAGCGACAGCAGAACGCCCGCGAGATGGCGACCGAGTTCGGCCGCTCGCTCGGCGAGACGTTCTGGGAAGAGACTGCGCCCGTCGGATGGGCGCCGAACGCCGGATCGGGCACATACATCCCCGCGCACACGCCCGAACCGATGCCCGGCCTCCGCGACCCGGAACCGCCCGCCGATCCGTTCCGCATGAAGGACGCCTTCGAGGTCGCCATTCCGGAGCGGCTCGTGGCCGCGAAGATCCGCGGGTTCGTGGAAGATATCGACGCCACGGTGCTCGAGAGCGAGCCGGGGCTGATTCGGCTGCAGGTCGGGGTGCCGAGCAATTATCAGAATCGGCCCGTCACCGAGAGCAGCCTGTTCAACTGGTTGAAAGGGAAGTTCAAGAGCGTGCCGCGCGGGAAGGAGCCGATCGCGGTGGAACTGCACATGGAGAAGCCGGATCCGGGGCTCACGCGGCTGCGCGTGGCCGTCTCGCTCGGGCCGGTTCGCGAGTACCCGCCCCGCGATCTCAACTCGTGGCGCGAACGCTGCGGCAAAGTCCAGACGATGCTGCGCCAGTACCTCGGCGCGTGATCCCGTCGTTCCTTCGTTCGTGCTCGCTCATACAATCACTTCTTCAATCCCTCCGTCTGGTTCACACATGAGCACGATCAGCGCACTGAAGGCCCGAGAGATTCTGGACAGCCGCGGCAACCCGACCGTGGAAGTGGAAGTGCATCTGGATTGCGGCACGTTCGGCCGCGCCGCGGTGCCGAGCGGCGCCAGCACCGGCGCCCATGAAGCGGTCGAACTCCGCGACGGGGACAAGAAGCGCTACCTCGGCAAGGGCACGCTCGCCGCCGTCCGCAACGTGCACGACGCGATCGCACCCGCCCTCAAGGGCCTGTGCGTGCTCGATCAGTTGAAGCTCGACAAACGCATGCTCGAAGTGGACGGCACGCCCAACAAGGGCCGCCTCGGCGCGAACGCGATCCTCGGCGTGTCGATGGCCGCCGCCCACGCCGCCGCCAAGGTCACCGGACTGCCGCTTTATCGGTACGTCGGCGGGGCCAACGCCACCGTGCTCCCCGTCCCGCTCATGAACATCCTGAACGGCGGCAAACACGCGGACAATACCGTCGACTTCCAGGAGTTCATGATCGTCCCGATCGGGGCGAACAGCTTCAAGGAAGGCCTGCGGATGGGGGCCGAGGTGTTCCACAGCTTGAAGAAGGTGCTGCACGACAAGCATCTGAACACGGCGGTCGGCGACGAAGGCGGCTTCGCCCCCAACATCGCCTCCGCGGACGACGCCCTCGCCACGATCTGCACCGCCATCGAGAAGGCCGGGTACAAGGTCGGCGAGCAAGTCGCCTTCGCTCTGGACGCGGCCTGCACCGAGCTTTACGAGGAAGCCAAGCACCTGCACAAGAAGGAAGGCTACTGCTTCTTCAAGAGCGATCCGAAACGCGTGATCTCGTCCGACGAGATGATCGACATGTGGGCCGGGCTCTGCGCCAAGTACCCGATCGTGTCCATCGAGGACGGCCTGAGCGAGGACGACTGGGCCGGCTGGAAGAAGCTCACGGCGAAGCTCGGCGACAAGGTGCAACTCGTCGGCGACGATCTTTTCGTCACCAACACCGAACGCCTGAAACGCGGCATCGCCGAGGGGTGCGGCAACAGCATCCTCGTGAAGGTCAACCAGATCGGCACCCTCACCGAGACACTCGAATCCGTGGAGATGGCGAAACGGAACAAGTTCACCGCCATTCTCAGCCACCGTTCGGGCGAGACGGAGGACACCACGATCGCGGACCTCGCCGTGGCCACGAACTGCGGCCAGATCAAGACTGGCTCCGCCAGCCGCACGGACCGCATCGCGAAGTACAACCAGCTTCTCCGCATCGAAGAGGAGTTGGGCTCGAACGCCGTCTATGGCGTCGAACTCCGCAAGTGAGCGACGGCGCTCGAGCCCCGGTTTCGGATGCGAAGCCGGGGTTCGACACGCATCCGATTCGCCGCGCAAGTTCCCATCATTCGAACGTCCAACTCGCAAAATCCTCTCGTCGTCGAGCCGGTCGTGTGAGCGACCGGAGTTGGAAGCGTCGCATTCTCCGGCGACTCACGTCGACGGCTCGACCGAGTGAAGGACCGCCGCGCGCCGTTGCGTTCGCGGGGTCGAAGCGGGTATGTTGATTCCTATCGGGACATCGGTCGGAGGAGCCGTCATGCGTCTGCCACTTGGAATGCTCGGGGGTTTGCTGACGGCCGGGGCATTGGCCGGATGCGGGGGCAAGGCGAAGGACGAAAACTACGAGCCGCCGGCGGTGGCGCAGAACACGCCGGAGCCTCCCAAGACCACTCCCGAGCCGCCGAAGAAGGACGAACCCAAGGCCGAGCCGCCGAAGAAGGACGAACCCAAGGGGCCGGTCAAGCCGCCGGACGTTCCGCCGCCGTTCACGCTTCAACCGCCTCCGCCGCCGCTCGTTCCGCAGCCGGACCCGCCGCCGATGCCCCTTCCCATGCCGAAGGACCCTCCGCCGACCACGGGCCAACCCGCGGCGAAAGAACAGCCGAAGTTCGATCCGAACAAGCCGTTCGAGTGGCCGCTGAGCATCTACGGTCGGCCCATGTCCGAGTACATCCGGGACATCGACGACACCGACCCGGCGATCCGCGAACAGGGATTGCGGACGCTGCCGAACTTCGGCCCGAACGCCCGCAAGGCGGGGATCAAGGTCGTGCTCAAGCGGATGAACCCGCAGTTCGAGAAGGACCCTGGCGTGCGGGCCGCCGCGTTCGAGGCCATCGGCGCCTTCGCCCTCTTCAGCCCGGACGGCATCGTCGAAAGCGAGACGGACACCTCCGAGGCGATCCGCATCCTCCTGGCGGCGCTCAACGCCACCTCGCCGTCCGGCGGCGCGACGCGTCTCCACGCCATCACCACGATCGGAAACTTCGGCCCGCGCGCGGCGTCCACCATCAACACGCTCGTCGGCCAGAACATGACGACGATGGAGCCCGCGTACGAAACCCGCCGCGCCCTCGCCACCACGCTCGGCGCCATCTCGTTCGTCAAGGACAACGGCCCGAGCGCCCGCACGATCAAGTGCCTGACGGACGTCATGATCACGGACGACAGCGCCGCCGTTCGCCTCGCCGCGTATCAGTCCATCGTCATGCTCGGGCCGGTTTATCTGCCTCCGACCAAGGACGCGAACGGGAAGGCGGTTTTGAAGGTGGATGAAGCGACGACCGCGACGCATGTGAAGGCGATCAAGGCCCGCCTGCAGCCCTTCAAGGTCGAGCCCGGCGGCAAACATCGGGACTCGGTCACGGGGCTGATCGAACGGGACAAGCAGGTCGAGATCTTCGCGCGGCTCGCGCTCATGCGGCTGGACGTGAAGGAGCAGACCGAGGAGAACATGAACGGCATCGCGAAGTACGCCACGCAGGGCGGCGACTCCGGGCCGAAGATTCAGGCCCTCCAGGCGCTCACGTTCATGGGGCCCGGCGCCGCCCGCAAGATCAACGACGTCTGCAAGGCGCTCGACGACGACGACCCGCAGGTCGTCGTGGCCGCGGCCACCTGCCTCGTTTCGATGGGCGTCGAGGGCAAGCCCGCCATCGAGTTCCTCGAGAAGATGAAGACACGGGGCAACAACAAGGAGGAGAAGGAACAGTTCGCCATGCTCGCGGATCGGGCCATCACGGCGATCAAGGAAGCGAAGCCGTTCCTTCCCAAGCCGTGATCACAGGATGCCGAACTTCGCGAACGCTTCGGTGGTGGTCATCCCGTCGGCGAGGGCCTTGCGAACGAGGTTCTCGCCGCTCACTTTTTCCTCGGCCTTGAGCAGCGTTTCCTCGGCGGCCGCGGCGGGCACGCAGACGACTCCGTCGTGATCGGCCAGCATCAGGTCTCCGGGATAGATCAGCACGCTGCCGCACTGGATCGGCACGTTGTGGTTCACCACGTCCAACCGGCCGAGGCTGTCCGCCGGGTGGAAGCCGACGTGGAAGACGGGGAACTTCATTCCGAGAATGGCCTGCGAGTCGCGTGTCGGGCCGTCGAGGATCACGCCGCGGCAGCCGCGGTAGTTCGCCGCGGTCGAGAGCAATTCGCCCCAGAAACTGCAGCCCGACTCGGACACGACGAGCATGTCCCCCTTCTGCAGGGAGTCCACCGCGCGAAGCTCGCCGGCGTACGGATGCTCGGGGTCCTGCGTCTGAGCCGGCACCGTCTGCACGGTGAGGGCGAAGCCGGCGGCCTTGGCCTCGGGCCAGAGCGGCCGAATGCGGGACGCCAGGCTTTGATTCCGGAAGCCGATGCGGTCCAGCACGTCCGCCACGACCGGCGTATAGAGCTTGGCGAGGCGATCGATGTGAGTCAGGTTTCGGTTGGACATGGTGGCCTGCGGTTCGAGGGTGGGTCGATATTGTAGCGGGGTACGGAGGAACATCATGATCGTTCGACTGGCCGGGATCGCGCTCGCGCTTCTTCCCCAGATGGCTCGCTGCGAGGAGCCACGACCGCTGCCGTATGCGCCGGCGCCGGTGGACAACCCGCTCAAAGGGCTCGTGCCGTACCAGGCGGACGTGCGAACCAAGTTTCCCCACAGCCTCGAGTTCAACTACCTGAAGTACGCGGACATCGTGAAGGGGTACGACGACTTCGACTGGAAGCCGATGGAAGCGATGTTGAACGACATCGCGTCCCGCGGGCATCAGGCGGTCGTCCGCATCTACCTCGAGTATCCCGGCAAGACGGGCGTGATCCCGAACTTCCTGATCCGGGACGGCTTGAAGGTCCACAAGTACCTGAACACGAACACCCAGCCGCTCCCGCCGGCACAAATCGAGACGCCCGACTACGAGGACAAAAACCTGCGGCGCTCGCTGAAGTCGTTCATCGCCGCGTTCGGGAAGAAGTACGACGGCGACCCGCGACTCGGCTTCCTCACCGCGGGCCTGCTTGGAACATGGGGCGAGTGGCACTGCTACCTGAAGGACGAACTCTTCGCCTCGAAGGCGGTCCAGACCGAAGTGATGGACGCGTACGAGGCGGCGTTCAAGCGAACTCCTGTGCTGCTCCGCTATCCCGCGGGCCCCAGAACGTGGGGCAAGGCCCCGAACCTCGGCCGCCGCTTCGGCTACCACGACGATTCCTTCGCGTGGGCCACGCTGCACACCGGAAAGGCGGACGACGAATGGTTCTACATGACTGCGCTGAAAGAGGCCGGAGCCGAATCCCAGTGGAAGACCGCTCCGATCGGAGGCGAGATTCGGCCGGAGGCGTGGGGTCAGGTCTTCGACGAGAAGCCCAAACTCGCCGCGATCCAGAACTTCCGAGCGTGTGTCGAGGCGACCCACGCCACGTGGCTGATGGATAGCGGCATGTTCGAGAAAAAGCAGGATCCCGCTCGCATCCGCCGGGCCGAGGAACAGGTCCGGCGGATGGGGTACGAGTTTCACTGCCCGAGCGTCGCGATCGCGGAGGCAGGAGGACGGTTGAAGGTCGAACTGCGGATCGAGAACCGCGGCGTGGCTCCGTTCTACCACGACTGGAAACCGCAGTGGAGCTTGCTGGCGGAGGGGAAACCCGTGAAGTCGTGGGATGGAAGCGGCCTGCTGACGGGTCTTCTGCCCGGGGACAAGCCGCGGGTCTGGTCCGAAGCGCTCGACGCCTCGGGGGTGAAGGCCGGGCGGTACGTCGTGGCCGTCCGTGTGCCGAACCCGCTGAAGGGCGGCAAACCGCTTCGCTTCGCCAATGAACGCACGGATGCCGCGGAGGGTTGGCTTCCGCTGGGCGAGGTGACGCTTCCTTAGGACGCGGGCTTGTCGCTACGCCGCGGCCCGCTCCGCGCCGATCATTTCGTTCAACAGGAAACTCGCGGCACGGTCGCAAGCGCCGGGGCGAGCCACTTCGTTGCGCACGGCCTGAAGGCGCTCCACGGTCGCGGCGCGGGCCGACGGGTCGTTCAGCCACTTCAAAATGTGATTGGCCAGTTCCGTCGAACGATCGCGGCACGTGGGGTACTCGGGGTACACCTCGCGGCCCGCGAGCAAGTTCACGAGGGTGATGTACTTCGCCATTTTCAGCAGGTAGCGGCCGAGGAGCCAGACCACCGTGCTGACGCGATAGAGGATCGCGGCCGGCTTCAACCGGTACATCAGTTCGAGGCTCACGGAACCGGACACGGAGAGGCAGCACGTCGCGAGTTCGATGATCTCGGGGGTTCGCCCGACGTGGAACTCGATGGGCAGGTTCGCGGCTTGAGACATCGCCGCGGCCGCCTCGCGCTGTGCCTCGTTGAACGAGGCCACGAGGAATCGCGTGTCGGGTCGGGCGGCGTGAATCTTCTTCGCGGCGGAGAGCATGTCCGCGAAGTTCCGGGCGACTTCGGAGTTCCTCGAACCGGGGAGCACGGCGACGATCGGACCCGGCTTCGAACGCTGTTCCGCGAGGAAGCTCTCGTCCAGTTTTTGAGCGCCGAGTTCGTCGTAGTACGGGTGGCCGACGTAGTGCGTTCTCACGCCGCGGTCGCGGTACCAGGCTTCTTCGAATGGCAGAGCGGTGAGCACGCCGGCGAACCAGCGGCGCACCTTCTTCACCCGCCAGCCGGCCCAGCCCCAGAGTTGCGGCGGAACGAAGAAGTATGCGGGCACGTTTGCCGCCTTCGCCCGCTTCGCCAGTTGAAAGTTGAAGCCGGGATAATCGATGAGCACGACGGCGTCCGGCGGGTCGGAGTGGAACCGTTCTCCGGCTTGGTTCGCGAGGTCGATGAACATGCGGAGTTGCGGGATCGCGCCGAAGAACATGAAGGCGTGCGCGTCGAATTTGTAGATGAGATCGACCCCGGCCGCGAGCATCTTGTCGCCGCCGAAGCCGGAGATGCGAAGGCCGGGATGTTTGGCTCGGAGCGCGCGAATCAGGTTCGCGCCGTGAAGATCGCCGGAGGGTTCTCCGGCGCTGATGAACACGTGCATGAGCATCCTTGCTCGGACATCGGTTCGGTCACTGGACCGCGGACATTGGTACCACGCCGGACGACTTGCCGGGAAGGGCAGTCGGTTCGGCGACGCGGCGGTACCCGAGCGAGCGCATGACCTCGAGCACTTCGCTCCACGTGGGGAACGGGCGCCGGTTCTCGCGCTTGTACCGGTCCATGGCCTTCATGAACTCGGTTTCTTCGTCGTTGTAGTCGCGCTCGCAGGTGGTCGGATCGATCAGCCGGCGGCGCTCGCTGGTGCGGCGTTTTTCCGCCGCGTTGCTCGCGCGCCGATCCTTCGCCACCGGGATGTTCCGCTTCCGCCGGTCGTTGGGAAACCCGAGGGTGCCCGAGGCGGCGTCGCGTTCTTCAGCAGTCAATTCCGCCGTCGCCGCACTTTGCGGCCGGGCATCGGTGTTCGTCATGGTGTCGCTGCGCCTCTCAGCCGGGGTGGGGGGATGGCTGGGGGCCAAGCTCTCGGCCTTTCAACCGAGCGTTTTTCAACGGTCCGAGGGGATGAACGGGTCAATTTCAGGTTACCCGACATATCGGATGTGTCAACAAGAATTCACAGGCGGGCCGGAATCCGTCAAGATTTGCTAAAGAAGTTTAACGCCGGGCGAAATCAGTGAGTTTGGGCGAGAACTGCGGCCCTCATTTCTTGCCCGGCTCGCCCTTCTTGACCCGTGCAAGCCCCTTGAGGGCCACCTCATTCTTGGGATCGAGCGTCAGGGCATACTCGAACTTCTCGATCGCGCCCGGAATGTCCCCCATCTGTTCCCTCACGACGCCGATCCCGGCATGGGCATCCGGGTCCTTCGGGGCCAATCGAACGGCCGTCTCGAACGACCGCTTCGCGGCCGGCAGGTCCTTGAGGTTCGTCTGAATCTTGCCGAGCGTGCGGTAGCAGAGCGAACTCTTCGGAGCCTTCTCGGTCGCGGTCTTGGCCAACTCCAGCGCTTCGCCGTCACGGCCGCGATTGAACTCGATGATCGCGAGATTCAGGTACGGCTTGTGGTCCTTGGGGTGAACCTTCATCGCGAGGTTGTAAATGGCGACGGCGGCCTTCGGGTCGCCTTTCTCCTCGAGCGCCGCGGCGAGGTTCACGTAGCTCTCCGCCGTCTCGGGGTTCAACTCGATCTCGGCCCGGTACTCGGCGATGGCTCCGTCCAGATCGCCGCCGTCTTTCAGCGCCACCCCCAGATTGAATCGCGCGGTTTGCGATTTGGGATCGAGTCGCACTGCGACCCGCAACGCTGCCACGGAGTGCGCCACGTCGCCGTAGTCCAGCAAGGCGTTGCCCAGGTTGTTCCAGGCGGTGATGCTCTCGGGCCGCAGCGCGATCGCGGCCGTGAGGTACTTCATGCGCTGCCCCGCGATCGCCGGGCTGCTCCCGGCGTAGAGGTTGGCCAGCGACATGAGCATCACGTAATCGTTCGGCTTCCGCCAGTAGGCCGCGAGCAGGATGCGGTCCCGCCGCCCCGGCGGCAACTCGTAAAAGTTTCCGATCACGGTCCCGAAGTGCGGCGGCTGCTGAAGAGCGACCGGGTCGTTGGCCAACGCGCGCAAGCGCGGGCCGTTCTCCTGCTGAATCACGTTGCGAACGTCGTTCCGATACGGGTCCGGATCCACGATTTGAAGCAGCGGCAGCAACGCCTCGGTGCGTTGGAACGCGTGCCAGCGATCGAGGCCGGTGAGCAATCGATCGCGAATCGGCGAGGCCGCGATCCGCTTGGCCTGCTCCTGCGGTGTGCCGCTCCCCGGCACGATTCCATACGTGCGGAACGCCGCGGCGAGTTCCCGGATCATCGTCTTGCGATCGGTCAGTTCCTCGTTCACGAGTTTCCATTCGAGATCGTCGATGGTGTCGAGTGCCCGGAGGATGCGCGTCTCGTCTTTGAGCCGGGCGAGGGTGGCCTTCTGGTCGGAACCGCCGCCCTCGGCCGCGCGTTTGTCCGCGTCCGCGAGGGCGGCCTCGGCCAAGGGCGTGGCTTCGGCGCGAAGGGCCGCCTCGCAGCGTTCGAGGGCCGCCTGCAGGGCCGCCGCGTTCCGCGAGTCGCGTTCCCGAGTCGCGGCGGCTTTGCGATCGTCGTCCGCCTTTCGAGCGAGTTCCGCCGCGGCCTGTTTCGCGGCCCGATTCTCGCTCCACCAGGCGAAGGAGATTCCGCCGACGAGAATCGCGGCGACGGCGGCGGCCAGCGCGAACTGCACCTTCCGACGTTTCCGATGTTCGAGCGCCTCGGCGCGTTCGGCTTTGACCCGCTTCGTGGCTTCCTCCGCCCGTTCGAGTTCCGCTTCGGCTCGGAGCGTGGCCTCCTCGGCGCGGGCGGCCTGAGCCGCCCGTTCGGCTTCCGCCTCGCGGGCCCGCTTCTCGGAAGCATCCAGATATGTTTGAATCGCCTCCGCGACGGCGGCGCCGTTCGCGGGCCGATCCTCGATTCGCGGCGCAAGGCAGCGCTTGGCCAAGTCCAACACCTCACGCGGAGCGCCGCTCGCGTCCAGCCGCGCGAACGTCTCGCCGACGCTCCCCGCACGCGCCTTCTCGAGGATCTCCGCTCTCGCTCCGGTGTACGTCGGCTTTCCCGTCAGCAGGTACGCGAGAAGGCCGCCGAGGGTGAAGCTGTCCGAGTGGCGCCCGACTCGCGAGTGTTCGCCGAGGGCTTGCTCCGGCGGCATGTAACTTGGCGTGCCGAACGCGGCGCCGACGATCGTCATCGACCCCGCGTCGCCGTCCGTGTCGGCGGGGTCCGGCGCCAATGTCGTGCTCGGGTTCTCGGCCTGCAGGCTCTCCCGCCCCGCGCCCGTCAGCAACTTCGCGATTCCCCAGTCCATCACCTGCACTTCGTTGAACGCGCCGACCATCACGTTCGAGGGCTTGAGATCGCGGTGAACCACGCCGCGGCTGTGGGCATACGCCACCGCCTGGCAGATGGCGGCGAACACCTGCAGTTTTCGCGTCGGCCCGTGGTTCGCGGCAAGCGCTTTGTCCAGCGTTTCGCCGGCGATGAGTTTCATGGCCAGGAACGGGCGGCCGTCCGGCAGCAAGCCGTAGTCGTGAACCGGAGGGATGGCCGGGTGCTGAAGTTGCGCCGTGATCATCGCCTCGCGTCGAAACCGCGTCGCGACGTCGGAGTGCGGGGCGAGGTTCGCCTTGATCACCTTGACCGCCACGCGTCGATTCAGGATCGTGTCCCGAGCGAGTTGAACTAAACCGCTCCGCGGTGGGTCGAGTGTCACTTCTCGGTTGATCGTCGATGGCTCCACGATGAAGGGTCGCCCGATCCTCATCGTGGAGCAGCACCATGACCCCGCTTCGGCAA
>Ga0169931_10007707_pt1 | contig 15896 bp, 15 predicted proteins | sample Kivu_15m_20L_FD_129675 | JGI IMG/M metagenome (GOLD analysis project Ga0169931, IMG submission 129675) | Freshwater microbial communities from Lake Kivu, Western Province, Rwanda to study Microbial Dark Matter (Phase II) - Kivu_15m_20L... | ecosystem: Environmental > Aquatic > Freshwater > Lake...
ATGTCCCGTAGATGATGGTACAACATTGTGTACATGCAAAACATAGTTTTGCGCGAGAGACAAAATAAGCATGAAGGAGAGGACATTTACAGGGCACAAGTACCAGCATCACATGTAGAAGATGTACTGGCTCGTAAAACGTATGTACTACAGGAATTTTTAGATTGAACCCAGCTGTAGAGTGTATGCACCCGAGGGGTAATACAAGTTGTAGAATTTAGCGTGGATTAAGGTTAACCTTTGTCCCAAAAACGTAACCTATTTTGTCGTACATAAACCTACATACAGGGGCCAGCGCCCTCTCTGTAAAAACACAGAGGCTGTTGATTGTTGATTGGCTGTTGGCTGTTGGCTGTGGTGAGGCAATTTATTATTACTGTAAAAAGTTCCTGTCAACGCATGATGAGCAAAGTAAGGGTATGATTGTTCTATACTCCTACAATCGCCACCTGTTGATCATCTTATGCTTAATGACCTTTCAAGCTCAACACGGATTTTCATTTATATTTTCATCTCGCTCATCGTCGTTACATTCCGTATTCGTTAAGCAGTGTATCGGACATACATTTTCCACTCACACAAAGATACCTCTTTCTCCCTTTATCAGCATGTCCAATACAAATCATAAAAAAAGACCGTCTGAATCAACTTACGATCCACACAGAGCAACCCACGATGACAGGAATGTGGATAAAAGACACCATAACGATAGTTCAATAACCACACAATTACAACAGTCGACCATGATGACAGAACAGTTTATTGATAACGACGATGATTGCGGTGTAGAACCAACTACTAATACTGAAACGACAACAACTGCAATCAATTCCACTAATATTCTCATAAACAATCCCTCTCCTTCGTCGTCTCTCTATCGGGCGGAGGGGCTTTTGGCTGTATATAAGCCTTTAAATTGGACATCTCAAGATGTTGTAGCATATATAAAAGGAATAATAACACGTGATGCTAAAGATAGAGGCATAGATATACCTAAATCGAAAAAGAGTAGAGGACGGATCAAGGTAGGACATGGAGGCACCTTAGATCCATTAGCCGAGGGTGTACTTGTGATTGGCATTGGAAATGGCACTAAAGCCTTAGATTCATTTCTCTCGGGAACTAAATCCTATCAAGCTATGGCAAAGTTAGGTTTTCAAACTACAACTTTAGATATGGAAGGAGATATCACTCATGAAGAACCATACCATCATGCTACTGCGCAATCGATTCAAGCAATCTTAAGTCGATTTTTAGGTAAAATTCAACAAGTTCCCCCTATATTTTCAGCGATAAGGAAAAATGGTAAGAAACTTTATGAAGAAGCTCGTGAGGGGAAGACCGCAGAAGACTTAGCCATTGAATCAAGAGAGGTTGAAATTATGAGCTTACATTTGCTTACAGAAAATCACAAGGGTGAAAGCCTAAGTTTACCCGATTTTGGATTGGATGTTGAATGTGGTGGCGGGACGTACATTCGAAGTCTTGTACGAGATATTGGAATAGCCTTAGAGACTCGAGCTACCATGACTCATTTAATTCGAACGAAGCAAGGACCATTTACGATAGACGATGCCTTGAAGAAGGAAGAATGGACTCCAGCACGTATCGCCCTTTGGACTCGTTCTGTACCATAATCTAAATTAAAGGTTTACTATAAATAAACCACAGTTATAAATTATTCCGATATATATTAATGAGCAACTAACAAATCTAAGTCGAGATCTGATTTATACAGTAAACAAAAAAGGTGTAATCTAAACCTTCTATGCAAATACATGGAACTCTCGAAGATGATCATATAAAGGCAATATCCGCATTCACCATTAGCTTGATTGATCCTAACACATATGAAGTGGATAAGTGTTCAACCGAAGGTATTAATGGAAACATAATCGGCTTAGAAGGGCCTAACTCATGGGGTATGAACGAGGGCTCATCCATTGGTGTAGTCGAGAGCTGGCTAGATATCGTCGTGAGTGATACTTTTTACGAGGACTTGGTCATGCATTTGGCTGACATTCTTATTGTCGGTATAAATACTATTAGTCGGTTTCACTGCTGACGTTGGGTAGCAGGGTTCTCGTTGATGGTCTACATATAGTTAGACCCTTCGCAACAGTAGTCAAGCAGGCCTTTGTTTTGAGCTCCTTTATTGGCTTTTATGATAATGTAAAGATCTAAGAGGTCTACATGTTCTTATGTAAAGGAAAAAGATTGACACAGAAAAATATTTCTACGTTTAAAAAAATATTAAGTCTTTATAAAAACTCTCAGCAACGTAACAGTCTATATCGGGATAACACCCACAAGACCAGAAAACCGAGGACAGATCCTAAAATTGCACCTACACCGATAATGAGACCTCTTGAGGAAGGTATCGGTTTAATGATAGGCACAGCTGTTAGTGTGAATGAGACGTTTTCGGGCCTTACAGTAGGTTGCGATACACGGTTGGATGATAATTTGGCTGTTGGTCTCGCTGAGGGCATGATTGCTAACTTCGGTGATGGTTTATACGAATGCTTTGATGACGGCTTAGAGCTGGGGTGATTGGTAGAAATCGCTATCGGTATGATTGTTTGTAATAATGAAGGCTTCACTGTACGCTTGGTAGGTGCCTTAGATGTGGGTTTTGTAGTAGGTCTGACTGTCAGCTTTCTTGTCGGTTTTAATGTTCGCTTAGGAATCGGTTTCAGCGAAGGTTTGGCTGATGGTCTTGTAACTGGTTTTAGGGTTGGTTTTGGTGTCGATGGATATGCTGAGGGCTTAGGTATAGGCTTGAATGTAGCTTTAACTGTTGGCTTGGCAGTCGGTACTGCGGAAGGCTTTTCTGTTAGCTTCGGTCGAGGTTTAATTGTCGGTAATGAAATAGGTGATCCTGTCGGTTGTACGGTAGGCGTTTTTCTTGGAAGTGCAGAAGGTGTCATTGTCGGATTCAGTGTAAATAGAGGCTTATCCGTCGTTGCCAAAAAAGGCCTCCTTGTAGGCATTATCGGAAAGGGTTTCACCTGTTGATTGTTTGATGGTTTTGATGTAGGTTTCTTTGCTGGCTTCAAAATTGGTCTGACCCAAGGAAAACTGGCAGATGAATCGATAAAGAGTTCATTTTTTTTATCGTCCAAGTATTTTGGCGAATGGTCTGTTTTCCCTGGCGTACTTCCTCCTCTGATATTGTGCGCTAGAGTTATCATATCCGACGCTAAGAGTGCTAGAAGCAAAGCGAGATTCAGCATTTCAAGATTTTTATGATCTTCTTTCTTACAAAATAGGATCATTCTACACGCACATCGTCGATCTTCCTAAGAACATACGTCACGACTAGATAAGGACGTGCTTATGCATGATTCAAGTGCACATCATACGACCACGACTGGGACCAAGCTAATTGAGCGTATGTTGTACTCTACGTAGGATATGTAATTTTCACGACACTTTATACAGTAAGGCTACGTTCTGTAAAATGTCGTCACCTCTGCGACATTCTTCCGCAAGGTGGGACGGTATATATTTTCACTCCTCTATAACTTCATCCTAGACTATAATTTAATATGTAATACTTGACATTCTCCTTAGCTTAGCACTCCCACTCCAATGGTAGTAACGAAAGAAAAAACTTCAATACTTCTCCCCGGATACTCTACCTCCCCCTGCTGTAATATTTACTAGGTCCACTATACAAGCCACTGTGTCGATCAACAACTGCACATTATACACCTTATAGATGATTTATTTAGGCATAATCATTTCGTAAGCTTCCTGGATAGTCGTAAACACAAATGACATGGAGAACATTTATTAAGATGGTAAACTGACTAATTTTGCTACCTGTAATACATGTCAATATTTCACCACGGTCTCTTTTGTGGAAAAAATGAAGCGTATCTTACCTTGACTCCTTGAAAACGATCAGCATTATCATCTCCGTTCAAAACATTTTTATCTGGATGATAAAAAAGACATAATTTACGATAGTGTTTTTTGACTAATTCGTCACTTGCTTTGGGTGGCAAACCTAATCTTGCATACATGTCTGTAAATTTCCAATGATTGATGGGTAATTTTGTCAAGTCTTCTACAGGTTCTACAAAGGTATAATTATCATTTGCGCCACGTATACTTTTTTTCTTACGTGCTTCTTCTTGCTGTTGTTGAGCCCGTACACGAGCTGCTGATTCACGTAGTAATCGTTCTTGTTCTTCCAAGGCTGATTTTTGATTCAAATGAAAATTAAATGTTTGTGTTGTTGCCTTATATGAACCTCCTACACCTAAACCTCCTATCACATTAGAATTCTTCATCGACGTTTCTTTGGAGTTGGATCCTTTTTTTTGTGGTGGTTCCTGAAACCATGACGGATTGTTAAAAGAACTATCATTCGCATCTTTGCCACTTGTTGTAGATGAATCTTTTGTGGATGTATCTGTATTACGTTTGGTGCGTCTCTTCTCCGGTGGATATTGTATTGGCTCTGTAAAACCTGTTGTCGATGACGACGTAGCTGCTGGTGATGGCTGTTGTTGTGGCGGTGGACGTACAACCTTAATTGTTTCTACTTCATCATCTGAAGTAGAACAAGTAAAGGCGTCTTGCTCTGAAGAATGTTGAGGTTCATAGCATTCTACCTTGATACCATCCGAGGTATGAGTAGGAAGCGAAGACGTTGTATCAAGCTCTGGAGACTTTGGATTTGGAAAACAAGATGAAGAAGTAGACGAAGATATGTCATTCTTACGACTGTTGTTAATATTATTAGTTGCATTATCTTGTTGTTGTTGTTGTTGTGGAATGTGGCATGCATTCATGGTTGGATACGAATGATTATTATATGGAGTCTGTAATAAATGTTTTTCTAGTAAAGAACAACGATCATTCATATAATCTAATTTCTTTTTCCATATATTTTCTAATGTTTGATATTGATTTGAAACATGTTGTAAATGCTTATGCAATCTATCTTCCATCTTTTGCATCAGGTTATTTTGATATTGTAAAAAGATGGAATCATATGTAAAGTTTGGTTGATGTTGTGATTGTTGTTGTTGTTGTTGTTTCATCAAAGTCTTCTTCCATTGATTTTGTTCTTCTTGTATTTGTGCATGTACTTGCTGTTTAAATGATTGATGTAAAGTAACTGTTTCTTGCTCCCACCAAAGCTTCAATTCTGATACCCATTGTGTATGCCACTGATTTAAAATATTTTGATTTTGTTGTTGAATTGTCTGATCTATTTCCTTCCACTGTGATGTGACAGTTGAGATTTGTGTATCGGCATATTGATGCATCTCTTGAATTTCTTGTCGAAGTTGCTGATATATTTGATTATGAAGAGTTTGCATATCGGACTGTCGTTCAAGTTTTCCTTGTTGCACAACTTCAGACAATTGTTGTTCATTTTGAGTTTGAAATTCCCTTCTTTGAATTGACCATATATTATTCCATTCTGCTTTACACTTATCTTGAATTGATGTTTGTAAGTCCACATGTCTTTGGTATTCATCTTTCATATACTGAGACATTTTGATATCCAAAGCGTGAACCTGTGAATTCTGTTTTTCGAAAAGTTCATGCAAGGGATTATTACGAATAGTCTCATCCGTGGCTTGTTGTCTTTGTTTTAAGGCATTAATCTCATTTTGAAGTGAGTCAATCATCCGTTTGACATGAGTTATAGATGGTTCGGATGATGATTGTGTAACTGTTTTTGTGGTTGTCTTGGTTGGAGGTGGTGCATGAGGCAAAGGTACGGATATAAAACCGTCTTGGGAAATGACTCGAGTGTCCACTATATCCTCGATGGAGATACGATTTGATACATTTTCCGTTTTATCATTCAGCGCAGATACCTGAGTTGTTAGCACTTCCTGGAATGACTTGGACATGATATCGTTCGTAGGAAACTCTACCTCCTTTTGATGATGGTTAGTTATTACGAGCCATGTAGTCAGGTAATAATACATATATTGCAGATGCTGTTATAGTATGGTGATCTCGTGATTTCACACCTACTGCGCTGCAGCGTTGGAGAACGGTTTGATGAAATATGAACTGATTTTTGTGAAGAACAGCAAGCAGCACGCGCATAGCACGATGAGACAGAGCGGCTACGTACAGTACAGTACAACCTGCTGTATGTACATACGAACTGTATGTAGGGACTCTTTATCATTTTATCATCCTACATAATATGACAGCAACGCTGTGGAGAGTTTGAGAGACTTCTCTTTTACTTATTTATAATTAATAATCCATCAATGTTATTTCTTCTGTTTCATTATGAGCTTCCGTGAGCAAGACGAGGATTTTGAGGTAATTAGTACTCATCAGGTCCTTTCAACCGTATCTTCCACTACACTATCAAGCAATGTAGGTGGATCTCCCACGGCGGCGATGACGACAACAACACCTAGTATGACTTGTTTATCGACTCATGGAGCTGTGGCAGTTTTAAAAAAACAAAGTGTAGATAATTGTGAGGACCCTTTATCTGCATTCTTAATTACGACAAAGCCGGTCTATCATTCAGTGCTCAAAGACGATACTCTTGTTGTGGATATTGGAGCAAAGACGGAACCAACAAGTACAGCTGCTCAGTATACAACGGAACAAGTAACAACAACAAACCATCCTCACACAATAGATGCTCCTCCAAATCTTCAAACGACACATACGCATCATCATTCTTCTCATCAACTCATGAAACAGAATAATCACGCACTACATGACAATAGAAATGATCTCTTTATGACGTTTTCTACTTCAAAATTACAATCCACTTTAGCTTCGAAATTCACGTTTCTAGCTAATAAAGCTGCTATAACCATTCAAGATGCTGTACAGAATGCTACCAAGGGACATTCTCATTCAAATACAAATATCAATACGTTACAAGGATATAATACTTATAATAACAATCCATATACAGCTTCGTCTGCATCAGACAATCAACAGAACGCTACTGCTGTCGATGGATATGGAATGATGCATCGTTCAACTAGCTGGAATTCAACATCTCCACAAACCAATACTGCACAAAATCTGAATACTAGTACCACAACGTCATGGAATGCACGTACATCCAATTTAAATTCATCCTCCTTCAAGGGAAGTACGAGTACTACTTCTATCGTTTCCATACCAGAATTGGATAATGAGAAAAAGAAGTACGTCCTCTTGAATCAATATTTGTCAATGTATACATAGATATATGTAAATTGTTTTGTTTGCTTGTTTTTTCATCGAAACATGATATTTCTTCTTCGTCTTTTTTATCTATTTCACAGCGCTGTTTTTTCATCAGCTCTAGGACCATCGACACTATTACCTGGTGAACGAATCATTATGTTTTTATCTCATTTAACCTTTGTTCGGGATAGCACCTCAGCGAGAACTGGTATAGGGTATCCTCATTCATGGATGTATGACGTATCAGACTCTCCTACTCCCAATCTTGATATGAAACAAAATAAGGATATGGTATGGTGTTGTGCCATGACCTTGTATCGACTTATCTTATTTCAATACTATGAATCTGACTTTGCAAGTACAAGTGAAGAAAAAGACAATTGTACTATTCAAGATGAGGTAGATGTAACCTCACAAGAAGTTTTGAAAGAGTCGATGACGAATTGTTTGAACAACGTACCAAAACATGAAGAAGGAAAACCGAAGCCAAGACATGTTGTCATTCAAATACCCCTAGCATCCATCGATCGAATGGAACGCACTGCATTAGATGTGTCCAGTCTAAATTATCCTACTTCGATACCAGGAAATAATGTGAACACAACCATCTCTACATTTCACAATTCCTCTTCATCTCCCAGTTCTCAAATTCCTTTCCTCAATAATGGTACATTTCTTTGCCTTACTGTTTACGGAAAAGATAATGGACGATTTATTCGTTTTGCTACCAGCTCTCATCTGGATACCTTGAGAGCGTATGAAGCCTTAAACACATATGCATTTCCAGGTCGAAGGAATATAGGTTACTTGTTTGCCTTTGAAAGTCGCAGAGAGGAAGTAATTAGTGCAGTTCAAAAAAATATAGCTTTTACTTCTACAGGTGTTTCACATCCCGAGGAATGTCCAATAACAACTCGAGCTACAACTCGTTGGTTTGATCCTATTATTGAGTTTCAAAGAATGGGAATTAATCCTCTGTCTTACATGAAAACGAATGACTCTCGATCTCAATCATGTCCATGGAAGTTCTATTCTGCTATCAACAAAAATTATGAACTTTGTTCTTCCTATCCCTCTATTCTTATAGGTCCCTCATCAGTAAATGATGAAAGTACAGATGGGATATCGTTTTTAAATAAAGTAGCATCCTTCCGCAGTGAGGGGCGGTTACCAGTCTTGACGTGGTGCAGTCGTTTCGATGGAGCATCTATATGGCGCAGTAGTCAGCCCAAAGTTGGATTACAAGGTAATCGGAGTCTAGCCGATGAAACTTTCTTGAAAATGATTGCAGAAGGCGCTGCCGCTGCTAAGCTTATATCAAATACGGGATCCGCAAGCGGTGACAAATCGATGAAACCCGGTTTACTCTATCTGAAAATGCTTACTGGAGGGATAAATGATTCCGAATTTTTCGTAGAAAAGGGTAGTTGCTGCTTACTCAAGATTATGGATTTGAGGCCCAAGAGTTCGGCAATGGCCAACCGAACAGGAGGTATATTGATTTCTATGCGTTTGATTTCATTTCACGTTATCTTAATATTTTTTCTAATTTGATTCTCTTCCTTTATCTATAGGATATGGTTATGAAAACACATCAAACTATTTAAATACCACCATATCTTTCCATGGCATCGGTAATATTCATGCAGTGCGAGACTCTTACACAAAACTGAGCTCTTTATGCACGAACCCATCTGTTAATGATTTATTCTGGGCAACTTTAGTAGAGGAGACTAAATGGCTTCAATCGATAAGGCTGATCCTAGCTGCATCTTGGCAAGTTGCCTTTCACGTACTCTACAATAGGCTTCCTGTATTATGCCATTGCTCGCACGGCTGGGACAGAACCTCGCAAGTTGTGTGCGTCGCTCAAATTTTGTTAGACCCCTATTACCGGACACGAGCTGGATTTTGTTGTTTAATTGAAAAAGATTTTTTGGGTTTTGGTCATCCTTTCCATACAAGATGTGGACATGGTGAGGGTAGATTAGATCGTAGCTCTGGTGGAAATACATCCGGTTTTGATTCCGGTCCGGGATCTGGAGCCTCAGATGAAGCTCAAATGTCACCCATATTCATACAATTCCTCGATTGTGTATTTCAGCTTGTAAACCAAAGCCCTGACGACTTCGAGTTCAACAAGAATTACCTACTATTGCTTTCAGAGCACGTTTACTCTTGTCGCTTTGGAACACTGATGTGTGATACGGAGAAGGAAAGGGAGACTGTAGCATCGATTCGTCAACGCACATTTTGTCTTTGGGAACATCTGAACGCTGAATCTACCTTATTAAATCCCACATACAAAACTCGTCGTTCAAAGTCTATGAATCTTGAGGTCGCCGATGAGTATAATGATGCCTTGATGATGCCGCTTCCTTCATTACTTCGTAATGTCGTTTTATGGACGGAAAGACACTGTATGTATGGTCCCAAAGTGACTCTTTATCAGAATGAAAGTTATCCTAACCCTTTTTATAAGTTTTAGCGTTGATGACCTAATTTAAACATCTGCATCTATAGTCATAGTCAATTGATACGCGATTAAGACCGGAATGGCTAGCTGGAAACTTCTTGCCTTGCATCCCGGCTACAACATCCTCGATAGTGTGGCCACAGCGATAGACGCTGATACGCTACATGCTACAGTACGCGTAACGAGACGTGCTATAAAAGCTACGTATGTCTATGTATAATGTATAATTGCTAATTGCAGCGGTATTTGACGGAATACTTCTCATCACTCGTTATCAATTAACGGCACAGGTTTTACACTTCTGTTATGAAGGTCAATACCCTCAGGTTGAAGGCAGCAAAAGTTCGATACTTCGTTCCGAGATGGCCTATACCGTGCCCACTTGACGATATACAAACCAGCAGATGTGTATCAACTATTACCATCATATCAAACGATATCAATGTACTACATCATTCAAAGTCTACGAATAATCGAAAACATGGGGGTCCGTTCATACGAGGTTTATCACCTCGTCACTCAAAAAGTTTCATATCTCAGTATGCAACGAAAGTAGATATCGTGAACCCAAGAACGATGACAGATTTTTTTGGTGAACCTTTGACATTTTTCACTCGACATCATAAAACTGAAACTGATAAAAGCCTATTTTCTACAGACAAAGTCGCTACAACTATGGCACACGTTGACTCATTTTTACTTTCCGCGGTTTCCAAGGGTAAACTTGCAAAAGGTGGTGGAGATAATCAAGGTTCGTGCATGGTATCATTATGGTTTTAGGAAGTCTCGTGCTTTTCCTAACATCCTTGCCACACCCTAACCCCATCAAGGTTTAGCCGCACAAGCTTCTCATTCATCAGCTATAGGGATTTCTGATCTGATTGATGATATTCATGACTGGTGTTATCGAGCGCAACCCTTAAACGAGACGTCTGACATTATTTGTGATGCACCTATGTTAACTGCGTACTTGTGTTCCCCTCTCTTAGCATCGGCTGGGGTCGCTTACCTTCATGAATTGGACAAAGAATATCTGTCGCATGCATTCCTAACAAAGAATAGTAGGCCGATCCCGCTTGTGGAATTGGGCTTCGCTGCAACAAAAGTTTTGGGTGATAAGTCGTGGAAAGATTTCAAATGTAGCAGGCAATCGATAGAGCTTTTCCCGAGAGAAATTATGCATTTATACGCATTAAAATGCTTACTTCATGATGATTTTCTAACTGCCTCATCCATATATATTAAACTTTTAGAGCAATGTCCTGGAGATGGCCTAGCCCTTAGCATGATCATGGATGTCGCAAAGACGTTAGGAAAGCCCGAGACTGCGTTTAGGTAGGTTGTTCCTGAACATACAATGAAATCTTGCACGAACTTATGTCTGGGATTCATATCATCAATTTTTCATAAGAGCTGCGGCGTCTACAGCATCATATTGGCACGAACGAAGTCGTCGGTCTATCATAGGTCAGACTGCAATATCGGGGTACTCCCTAGGCTCGTCGCTCATAGCTGTAGGTTTGGCGATGGGTGGGAGGTATAGGGAAGCGGAACAACTAGCTGAGAAATCATTGCAAGCTGATAGTGATGGCTGTTCGGGTCTAGCTACGTGGGCCTTATCCCTGACGTACAAAGCGGAAGGGCGCGTATCAGAAGGTAGATCCTTGTTATCTGGCTTTGATGGAATGCAGCGATACGAAGAGTGTGGATTTTTATTTTTCAGCTCAAATCTTGGTGGCGATGGAGCTCAATTTGTCTTGGATCGTGATGCCGCACATGCTGACCGTGCAGCTCTTAGAATGTATGATGAAAACTTTGATCGCATCTTGCAATACAGTGGTTACAATGGTTCGACGTTGGGTACAGTGCTCCGTACTAGACCACAGAATCGTCGTAAGCAACTCACTCAGAACCTTTGGGGAAACCTTTTAGGCAGCCTAACCAGTCATGGTGAATCGAAGGACCGTGATTTTGATTTTGAACCATCGACTAAGTCCAGATTATTAACAGTACAAGATGTATTTTCATGGCTACCGCCGACGCATGCAGTAATTACACAGGCAACGTTAATTTTATTTAGATTGACCATCCGCGGGGTGGTTCCATATGATGATACAAGATGGCGAGACATTACTGAAGCGTGGTCAAAGCTACGCAGGATTCAAAGCACACATCGCTCTAATGAGATCATTTATAATTTCAGTCCTTTCACGCGGATCATGGCATGCCTAATTCTTGATGGTATTGATACGGACTCAAGTATCTCAAGAACCATAAGCTCTAAACTGGAAAAAGTGTCTGACCTAATAGGATATGCCTTGAACCTCAAGAAACAGTTGAATATTAAAACTGAGCTGAAACAAGAGAATGAGCTGTGGATTAAAATTTGCGCAATTTTATCTGATATTCGATCAGGCTACGATCATGAAAGCGACGCAATATTGATTCAAGACATAGATTTTCGGAACGAAGATCTCTTATCATTTTGGGAGTACACAGTTTTTTATGCTGCGACGAAAACAAAAAGATATGATGCCCTATGCATGGCACGTTCCGTTTGCAGTGAAGGAATTACTCTACGGCCGAATTCCCCAGAAATTTGGTTACGGTATAGTGTCATATTGGAAGAAATGGGAGATATTGTTCCTGCAGAAGAAGCTAAAGCAGCAGCAATTTCGTTGGGATCAGGGGAGGGTGGAAGATTCGGAGAATGATACTTCGAAAGAGAATCAAAAAGAATCGATGGGTTTAACAAACCTGTCTTAAAAACAGAATTAGCAAAATACATTTAACTATACAGATTCAATAAAACTAATCCGTCTTCTTTTCAGGTTCAACTTTTTTATTTCCAAGGAATGACAAAAATACATTATAACCGATCTGAATCGAATTAATATAGAGCAAACGTTGGCTTGGTGGGACAAAAGAGAAGTTGATTGTGTGTGCGGGGACCTAACGAATTCAATCGGACTTTTAATCAGCAATATTCTATATGTAGAACGGTAAATGTCATATTTTTTCTTACCCAAACAGCCCAAGATCCCATGACAGCTGTCTTTAAATCAGCTTGAATTTTCAACTTGTACTCTTCCAAAGATTTACCTTTCATAAGTTAACAGTTTTTAATTGTAAGATTCAACATGTGGTATTGATGTGTTTATGAAAATAAAGAGTAACAGTAGTATAACGAACCTTCAACAGCATTCAAGTAACCGAAAAACATCAAACCAAAAATAGGATTCCAGAATAATTGATCAATAGCAACTTTGGTCGCGACTGTAACTGGTTTAGTTCCGGGAAGTTTGGAATCCAAAAATCCATAAAAGTAACTACGGAAGACTTGTCAGCGGATTATTTTGATATGCGGAAATGATTTTCAAGGCAAGAAAGAAACTCACTGTCCCGTAGTTCCATGCAGCAAGAAACCAAAGGATCCTAATCGCACAGTTCTCATAATATCGTATGGTTTCCCATCATCATTGATGAAATTCTGCGCCAGGACATCTCCAAGAGTAAAGCCTGTTAATGAAGTTAGCGCCTTGGTAAGTATTGGCTGTGCCTCCAAGAGTTTGTTATATCGAGCCCATATTCCACTCATGATTCTGTTGACCTTTCTTGTTATTTAACAAAGAAGAAGAAAAAGGAGAATAAAAGTTGCTGCTACTACAATCTTTTCACGATATTTGAGTAAAACAAAAAGCAATGTCAAAATGCTTGTAATTGTCTGTAGCAATAATTGTATCTTAGATTACAGTTATAAGAATCAAAGATACACTCAAAAAACTACAAATTTGGCATTCACTTTAGCGTTCTCATCACTACAAAAAGATGAAATGGGTACAATTCTCAAAGAGAACGTTTTCATCTCCCATGGGTAAAAAGTTGGGATGTAATAACGCAAATATATTCAAGAAAGACTTACATGGATTCCTTATGATGTGTAGTAATTAGTTATTTGAGGATGTACTGTGTCTCTCGGTCTGTCGCTTATCGATACACTTTAATCGTTATCAGCTCTAAAAGGTAAAAAGATCCGATGGCTCGGAAGTTGTTGACAGCTATGAAGGCTCGGCTTTGAGGCGGCATTTGTCAGTCATGCGTCATGCTACCTTCAAGTACAAGAAGTGGTATTTGGTACTTGGTACTACACTACTACACGTATCTATACGGTACCTATAGCACCTACATACTGTACTGTGTACTGCCTCGCGCTTTTGAAGACGGCCAATAGTGCCAATAAATACCATCAACCATGTCGTCGATCGGATAACATATCAATAAGGACATCATCACAACATCCCTATTTCCTATCACACAACAACCCGCCATGATTCGTATTCTGGTATCTTATTCCTTTACAACAACCGCAACAAAGTTTTCTTGTGGAATCCTTAAGAACCCATGTGATGCTGTCTTGTATAAACGAATATCTTCTGCAAAAATTAGATTTTTCTCTCATGACGTTATTAAGAATAGTAACAACGACAATCCAATGATCGATCATCATCAATTATCCTCTTCTCGAGCTCAAAAAGCAGTTCAATTGTTACCTACATACTTATCTGATGCTCGAAGAATAACTAAGTATCATCCCATAGACTCTCCTAATGGAGCTTTACAATTAAGTGTAGCTGAAAATGTAATGCTGGAAGATTTATTAGTTCCTTGGCTGCGCGCACTTTCTTCTCCATCTTCGTCGTTTTTAACAAGCAATAGTAGTCATGCTAGTTTTAACGCAGATCAAATTTATTATCAACCGACCCATGGTCGTCTTGGACTACGAAGTGTCATGGCAGATTATTTGATTCGACTATTACATTTAAACACCAATCAACATCAACTGGATATAGATGGTTTAGTTATTGGTGCAGGTAAGTGAGATTGGAAAAACTTCTTCTTTCAATATTGATAGATGGAAATGCGGCATACTGAACAATCTGATGGTTCAAACTGATGGTACAGGCTGTAATGCTGTTTTAGAAAACTTATGTTTCTGTTTGACAGAACCAGGAGATGCTGTCTTGGTTCCTACACCTTACTATGCTGCTTTTGATTTTGATTTAGGTGCAAGAATAGGATTGACTCTTATACCAGTAGTGTCAAAAAGTCTTGATGCCACTACTCTCAACATGAATTACGGGTCTACTAGGAAGAATCAATCAACAGAGGAATCGAATAATAAATGCAAGAGTACCTTTATATGTCCATCTCAATATTATCCTACACGTCAATCACTAGATTCTGCATATAATGACGCACTAAGTCTTGGGCATCCACCAAAAGTTTTACTATTAAGTCATCCGAACAATCCATTGGGTATATGTTATCCTCCATCCGTTGTAAAAGAATGTATAGAATGGGTGAGAGAAAGACATATACATTTAATATCGGATGAAATTTATGCTGGATCTGTCTATCGTCAGTCATCATCATCTTATGTCGATAAAGATTCAACCCAAAATAATGGGTCTTTTCAAAGTATCTTACAGTTAGCTGCTACACACGAATCTTCTATTAGTAAAAAAACGGGGTTCGGCCTTGGACCTTATATACATTTTGTCTATGCACTTTCCAAAGATTTTGCCCTTTCTGGTTTACGAGTCGGCGTTGCATATTCCGAAAATGAAAATATTCGTTTACCCATGCAGAAATTGAATGATTTGTGTCAAGTATCATCCCAAACACAATGTACCGTAGAACATATGCTCAATGCAAAGAGTCTCATTCCACAATTGAATCATGAGTGTGATACTACACACGCCACAAAAGTGTCTTGGTCTACTGATTTATTCTTGGAAGAGGGACGAAAACGAATACGCGAAAGATGTGATAGACTTCAGCAGTGTTTACTAGAAAATGAGATACCGTACATACCCGCTGATTCAGGAATGTTTGTTTGGATGGATTTAAGTGAATTTTTACCTAAACTGACAGCGATGGACTTTGATAAGATGGAAAGACAACTATATTTGGAGCTCTTAGAGAATGGTTTGTTATTCACACCAGGAAGAAGTATGAGAAATGAATTCCCTGGATTTTTCCGGTGTGTTTTTACAGCTGCTACTGATCAGGGATTTGATTTAGCCTTAGAACGTATAGCGAAATTCGTGCAATCAAGGAGGTAAGAATGTAATAAGAAATGCTAAACATTCAAATGTACGTATTCAGGTAGGTGCGATGTTTTCCAGGGATAAGAGGATATGACGATACGACCTATTTGATAGTCATCATAATA
>Ga0169931_10007708_pt1 | contig 15894 bp, 9 predicted proteins | sample Kivu_15m_20L_FD_129675 | JGI IMG/M metagenome (GOLD analysis project Ga0169931, IMG submission 129675) | Freshwater microbial communities from Lake Kivu, Western Province, Rwanda to study Microbial Dark Matter (Phase II) - Kivu_15m_20L... | ecosystem: Environmental > Aquatic > Freshwater > Lake ...
CATCCGGAGGAAAAGTTGTTATCTCTGGCTGGTGATCCAACCTATGTGCATATGTGCAGAGTTTTGAGACGAGTTGCTAGGATGCATACTGTAAAAGTTATCTTACCCTAACTTTGACTCTGCTTTTATGCTTTGATCTTTTATGCTTTTATGGACATAAATATTCATGTCCATCGTGCTGTCAAAACATTATCAATACACATTAGGTTATTACTTTATCATCTACACATGCCAGTCCCTGCCTGCTATCTATTTACTGTATGTAGGGCTCTAGCTAGAGTAGAACGCGCTCCTGCCTTACAGCCTTACTGTACAGTAAAATAAGGGCACGCTACAGTAGTACTACAGTAGGCTACTGCTCTACTGTCTCTATTGTATTGATTGGGCATACTACAGCCTAGGGTTGGGCAAGTTGAGCAGCTGGGGTTGGGCTACTACGTTGGGACGTATGGGTGGCCTCTGCAACTTTTTTGTCAAACTGCAGCAAATCAATGTTGCTTTTGTTGTCAAGTACATATTAGCTTCATTCTCTCACAATCATCATGGCCAATGATATTATTGATTTAGCTGAAGAAGAAGAGGAAGAAGATGACGATGATGATAATTATCAGGAGAAACCGGAGATGCAGGAGGAAGAGGATACAGCTATCATGTCATCCAAGAATGAAACATCCTTTTGGGAAACGGCATGGATTGGAAAAATATGCGAAATATATTGGTCACCATCCAATAATACTACTACGACTGGGACGTTAGCATCAACATGTGAAGAATCTGAAGGAGGGCAGTGTCACAAGAAACGTACCAATAGTAATAAACGTAAACGTCGTACAAGAAAGAAGAAACGTGATGACGATGTTGAGGATACAGAGGATGAATTTGAAGCTGATTGGTATGATGGAACCATCCTTTCTTTTCATCGACCATCTACCCATGGTGAAAAAGACGAAAATATGGGCAGTATCTTTCAAGTAAAATTTCTTGGTGAAGATAAAATATATACCATGAAATTACAAAAATCATCGATTCGTCCAAGTGCTCGAGCATGGATACAAAATACTGTTCATATTTTATTAGTGAATTTTCATTCATCTTCTTCTTCCAATCCCTTGGAGCATTGGAATAATGACATTCAAGAGCAGTTACTGATTCTGAATGACTTGTCTTTCTTTAATAATTATGATAACGCAATCGAGGATGACAGAGATATTGTCTCGAGTGACGACGATGAGCGACCTTACAAACATCCATGCACCAATGAACGAGATACTCATCATCGTCAAGTAAAATTCGAAAATAATCAGCTTTTAACACCGATTGCAGAGAATATGATGGATAAAATATATTCGGATCATCAGATACAGATTGAAAAAGACTTAGTTGCGAATGGTTTTCCTTTAGATAAAGTTCCTCCACCTAAATACTTACATCAACTAGAAGAATGTCTAAAATTAGCTTCTCAGGTTTGCACTTGGTGGGACAAGGAAATATGTGTATTAGAAGAAAAGAAAATAGAGTTTTCGGATTTTAGTATCATTCTCGATCAAACGATAAGACATATTCTTCATTTAGTAATGATGGCTGTCGTATATACGGGTAACAAACATACATCCAAAGAAGACTCGAACAATGCTACTATATTGCAACCATGGCCTCAACTATTGTTGGACGAGGAATTGGATACGAATCATAAGAGTGGAAAATTTTTGACTAAGGATGTCCCACATATACTCCATACACTTTCTTCTTTATCCATCACATATCCGTATCGTCCATGGATCCCTTTTATGGCATCGAAAGTTTTACTTCTATATGAAAAGTATTGGTTCACTATATGTACTTGGATTAAACTATCCAATCAAATGTTAGGTTATGTTTTAAAACCAGAGTATCAAAATTATAGTCTAGATGAGGGATGGATACCGAAACAGGATGATCAAGAACATCTTGTCAAGAAACTCTACTATACTCCAGAAGATATCCAACGTCATTTAGATGTTTCGAGAAGTGAACAGCATGGGTTCCGATGTATTCAATTACCATCCTATCAAACGGCGTTGCAAGAAAAAATACAGCATATACGAAATGTCACGCTACAACTTTGGCTACTGATTTATAAAATTATTGATGAACCAACAGAAATATTATCTACTCAATACCTCCGTTCTACTATCGACGTTGTTGATAATGACGATGATAGACCATGGCAGCGGATAGAAGATGTAGATCCTATTATGCGAGGGCTGTGTCATATTCAAGCTCAATGGAAATCAGATCCAAGATTATCCAACATGTCTGTTATTAGTACGATGAACAACATTACAAACCAATCGGAGATACTATCACTGCAAACGTTAGAGCAAGTGATAGTCGTAAGACGTTGGATTATTGATATGAAACTTGTTGACAATCGCCGCGAACGTCATGGTCTCGTCGCATCTGTAATTTCTCGTGGATCATCGATTCCTCATTTACCTAATGTGCCTATGTCTCTTTTACCCTTGGATTCAATTGCATCGAACCGTCCTTCCATAGCTGAATATATCAGTCAAATGCTTGGAAGACTAGCATCTTTATCCTCATTCATGTATCCATATGGAATGATTGCGGCAAATTATGATCGATTACTCGAGGAAAGTCGAAGTGAGTCTTTAGATATTTCCCTACAGTCTATCGCTTTACGGTCAATATCGGGTGTCCGCCAAGCACTTGATACTTTAGAAAACTTGCCCATTATATACCCAGTCGAGGAATATCTAAATATACGCATGAAAATCTTAGAGTTTCATGGATATGCAGAATCTAAGTTATCCCTGTCCGGGATACGATTTTCTTTTCAGGAAATTTCTCTGATGTATCAATTCACGCAAGCGTTGCGTTTGAATAAGCCCATAGATTTTTCAAGTTTGAATATAATTACGAATAAGCAGCCTTCTCTGCTATATGACAACACAGCCGAAATGAAGCTCAAAAATATATCCGATATGGACATGAGCCGTTTTTGTTCCGATATTAATCAATCCTTGAAGGGTATATACGAACAGGCCTTCTCATGGAAATCAGTAGCCGATACTCTTGTCAATCTTCTGAAACAAAGTCAGACAATTACATCAAGGACCACAATAGATCAATTATCAGGACGAAATGCAACCATTCATTTGAGCCAAATAGATGAATTGCTCACGCAATATGAGGACAGTAAATTTATTTTTGACCAGGAGTATGTTTACTTGAGGGGTGTGCGTGAAAGAGCTTCTACTTGGGCATCTGAAATTGATGATATTGTTTGTAAATATGACGGAAATCCCACTCATTTAACTCATCTTCGCATGAAAGAAAATGAAAGACCCATAGGCCTTACCATGGACCCTTCAACTGAGACAGTGACATTATGGACGCAATTTTTGGAATGGCATCAAAGAGTAATGGAATTAGAATTCGTCTCATTGATCGCTGAAACACGACAAAATTTGGACATAACTTATTTGAGTTTTCTTCGCGATCATGTTGAACCTTTACTGTGGTAAGTAGTTGTTCATCGAACCTCAACCACTGTCATTCTTGAGACAACTCATGATGTACGCTTCTGATATCATCATACCTAACAGGGAAGGACATGAAATTTTAACTGATGCTATTGTCGCTGACAAGATGTCTCTATTTTATAGAGAAGTTCCCAAATATGTGTGCATGGCAGTGCCTGACAAGCTAAGGATAGGTATTTTTCGATTATTATCAGTAGCTGAACTAAAGTCTACAATGAGTGGTTTAACTTTGCTGAGATCCCTCTCCAAAATGGATGAGTCGAGATTATCTAAACTACATATCCTCCAATTACTACTATGGTATCGTGCTGCGAAACTATTCCGTGATATGAAATCGAACCAGAACTCGAATACCCAAAGGCTCTTGAGTGTAGCACGAGACTTAATTGAATCAGTCTCATCACCTTCCAATACTTGGAACATCCACACACTTGCGTCAATGTTTGAAATCGCTTTTTATGTAAAAGAATCGTGTTACAAGACTCTCAGCTCATTGGTAGAAACGTCTGCACGTTTAGAAGAAGTTGCTAAAGAAACACTTACGGAATGCAATTTATTTCAAGGCGATTTGTACACCAACAAGAAAACGTTCATCGATTTGCACCTTAAATTATACGATCTTATCACGCAAGCTTCATCACCATCCATGCTAAGGATAAATCCAGAGATAGAGCAACAATTGGTTAAGCGACATCGAGAATTTCGATGGCTCGATAACTGTTTTAAGTATCCTGTTTTGTTTCAAAACTCAACTAATGTGGATGCGGAAGTTGTTTCGACAAAAATGGATATCGACTCGGCAGATGATCATGAATTTCAAAAACGCGTTCCTATTTCGAGTCTGCACAATCTGTACTCCTCAATTGTGAACAAAATCGATGAAAACGGGAAGCCAATATGTAGCGTGAATTATGTAGACAAGGAAATTAAGAGACTTGAAGGACTAGTACGAGCGTTAGTAGACTCCGCCACCAATTGGAAAAGAGAAGTACTTGCTCGGTGTAGTGGGGGAGTAATTATAGATTTATGTTGCTTAGAGTCACTTTATAATCATGAAGTTCTTAGTAAGGTAAGAGACCGACCAGACTTTTCATGTGAGATACGGGAGTTCCTGATTTCTAAATCATTTTTGTACTTGACATAGGTGGCGATGCCCCATGAGGAGGATATGCTATATTTTATGATTGACGTCGGGTTACAAATAAAATTTGCCCTTAATCAATTCTTAACACGTTCATTCATTAATGATGATACAGCATTAGTCATCCCGGCACCTCCGACACACAACTCAATCGTAGGAAAGCTTGGTGAATTCATACTGTTTCAGTTCTGTAATAGCTCATTTCATTTGCAAATAAAACAGCATTTGTTTTCATGCGCGCCTCTTTGTAATAAAACATCCATCGTCACTGGTGAAAAATGCGTTTTTCGATGGCTCTCTGATCTTTGGTTGTGGCTCGACAAACTATGTGGTAAATTTCAACACTCCGCGCACAAGTTGACCATCGGTTATGATGATTGTAAGGAGTCATTAGGTTCACTTTCTCGTTTACTAACCATTTCAGATGTTGTCACCGCTACGCTAGACTCTTATAGCATCGTTATTGCTCTTAAGCAACCCTCTGGAAAAATATCGGTAAATGTTTCTCATCAGGCTGTTATTTGCAGCGTTGGTTACTATGCCCTTCGTTGGTTAGTTTTTTTCCATAATGCGCTCTTAGCTGACTTACTTGCCACAGATACATGGAATACTTCTGTTCAAAAATTCACGGCGTTATTTCATTCAAGCACTTTGCCTCAGAAAAAGAAGGAATATGTAAAAAAAGTTAATGAGCTATTCGCTGACATGAATGAGAAATTCGTCGTCTTGCCACCAACGGCGACTCTTGACTCTGCAAATGCCATTTTCGCCTCGGAAGACCCGACTGGTGTCGAAGACTATGTCTGTCGCAGTAATGTTTCAATCGATGACAGATTTGAGAACGATGAGAATATCGTCTCAGATAGGTTTTGTGTTCTCGATAACTTGATCAATCGTAAAGCTAGATCAAGAAAAGATATGATTTTTGAGAAATGTTGGTGCCATTTATATGAAACGACAAACGTTCCAGACCTATGTCAGATATCATCGAATGAGTTGATGCGTCTCAAATCGAGGTCGTTCTTTGAATCTAGTTTTATCAAAGCGCTTGATAACATAGGTATTGAAAAATCATCTGATACATGGCATCAGACGTTGTCTCTATGCTCTATACTTGCATGGGAGCTTGAAACAATAGTTTACGATAGATTGGTAGGAGAGGGTAACGAGGATTATGAACGACAGGTAAATGAAGATTACAAAGCAAAAGTTCTAAGCCTCAGATTCAACCTTGAGGACAAGAAGAACCCTTTACTATGTGCGAGAGTCCTGCTTGGGATACTTAGCCTATCGTCGTTAGTAGATATGACTCCAGAACAACTTGCATGTAAGGAAATGCAAAACACTAGAGCCAAAATAGAAGAAGAATCTAAAAAAATGTGTACCATCAATCCATTGGCAAGTGCCGAAGGCTTACTTCAACCTAAGGATCTGATATCGTTGAGCTCTGCAATCGCCCATGACTCAAAGTTTGAGAGTAGACCAAGCTCATCCAATCCTCAGAATGTAGCTTTCAGTCCAGATAAAGCTTTAAAAATAGAGGAAACCTCACTGTCAATCGTTAACCCATCCTTAAAAACATTGAAGGAAACTGACGCTGGGATAAACTTTGAAACCAAAACTGCATCTTTACCTATTCCTGCTGAAGGAAAGTTGGATGCAAGTGTGAATCAAACAATAAATTATCCATCCCAGGACGATTATAATAAAACTCTTTTCATTATTGATTCAACGTCAAGTAAAAAGGGAGATTTACTTGCAGATGATAGTGATGAAGAAGACGTTGAGGATGACACGGGTTCTAACTTACCTGTATCATCGGGTAGAAGTGGAAATTTAGTCATGTCGTTATCCGGTACAAGAGATTACTTATTCACCATAAAAGCTATGAAACTTTCTTTTTCAGCTGGACTATTTTGGGATAAATCTTCATCGGTTCCCTTTCCATCTGTATCGAATTTACTTCCTCATGAAATTGTAGATAAAGGCAGGGTACCTATTGATGAATTTAATAACTTTATCACTGCAAAGATGAAATCCGACAAATGGGACATGGTGGCATTGAAATTAGTGAATATTCATGATGAAGATGAAATTCATTTCAAAAACTTTTATAAAGAATATGAGTCTATCCGTCGTATCGCCATGTTCCGAGTCTCTGATTTACATTTATACTTGGTAACCCCTAAATTTCTCGATGTCGCTCATTGTCTTCGTGAAATAATAGTCAATAAAAAGCCGAGTACCTATGCCGTTTTACTTATTAAGCGATCCGTCTAGCTTTTTTCTGTGTAGTACAGCATTTATAATTTACTAGTACGTGTTCTATTCATCATTAAAACTGTAAGTGCATTTTTAACTTCACCTTTAGTTATACGATCCTGCAGTATGTTCATTTCCTGTTGACAGACTTGTTCAAGCAATCGCCTTCTACGTCCGCGTATCATTTCTGTAAACAATTTAGAAGTTCCTGATGCGTAAGGTAGATGAAATAAATATGAGTCCAATTCTTGAATCATGTAGTCACCAATATTATGTCTCGTAAAAGGATCAAGTCTATCTATACATTCAGATAAGTCGGACATGGATAAAATTGTCGAGCAGAGATTCATGTCCTTGGCAGTTTTAGAATCAATCTTCTTTCCTAATAATAATAATTCGTTGGCCTTGGATAAACCCATACTTTCTACAAGTGTAAACGAAGACGCAAATTCAGGTACTAAAGCTAGGCGAGTAAAGGGTATCCAAAATGTTGCATCATGAACGCAATAACATAAATCACAATGAAATAATAAGGTAACAGCTATACCCAACGCTGGACCGTTCACAGCAGCACATAATATTTTAGGATATTTAAGAATTTCCATCATGAATTGCATGGAACTATGATTCGTTTCCTGACTTTTGGTCTCATGTTCTTGAAAGGAAGAATTTATATCAGCCCCACTGCTAAAGTATAAACCAGTTCCTGTTAATACAATAGCATCGATGCTTGAATCGTCAGTCGTAAGATATAGAAGATGTATTAAATCTTGATATAAGATGGAATGAAATGCATTCTTTACAGACGGTCGTGTCAAGGCTATAAGAAGAATATTCAATTTATTTCCCCTTCTTGCAATATTCAGACAAGTTCCGAAAGATATGATGGATGGATCATGAGTAGTAGGAAGCACTTTTGTGTTCATTATTTATTATTGCCGCTACAGTGTAAAGAGTAAAGAATAAAAGCAGTCTAAATTCTAAATGCAGGATGTCAACGTGGTGGGAGATGGATAGGCCGTACACCGTAGTACGGAATGTTCCATACAGTACACTACTAGGCCTACATACTTATTGTGCTACATAGCTAGTAATCTCCCATCCAGTCTTGCGTTCAGAAAGTGTGTACTACTGTGTCTATTCTTGCCGTATGCAATTGATAGCATCTCCAACTCGATCGTTGCATATTGTGGTAAATCATAGGGCTATCGGTAGGTATAAAACGAAGAATCATTCGCAGTTTAAAGATTTTTCCCTTTGCAGAAGGGCATAAATCAAGCATATACTTTCAACATGTTCCTCAAATGTAGCTATCACCTCAACAATCAACCATACCCATGTCCTTATACACTTTTCCGACGCCTTTGTAATCGAAGATAACAACATCTCTGTCTGAAAGCGTATTAATTGTCGAACCATAAACTGACCTATCATTTTTCCAGAGGCTCTTTTTTCAAGTTTATTACAGTATTCATCTATAAAATATTCCAGCGCAAGACAATCTTCATAAGTCTTTGCCTGCGCTTTAATGGCAGTACTAATTATGAAGATTGTCTTGCGCTGGAATATTTTATAGATGAATACTGTAATAGACTTGAAAAAAAGAGAAGTGATGAAGCCCTGCTTCTGGAAAAAATGATGGGTCAGTCTCAATGCAAATAATCAACACATACTATCACACATGGGAATCAAATTTTTCTCTTGAAAGGGTTACTTTTCACATCTGAATCCAAAATATATCATATCGCCCCACCACTACAATGATCTACTAGATAGTCAGGATTGTAACCTTGCTGTTACTAATACAACAATTGTAAACATTTCAACACATGCTATCATACATTGGAATCAATGTTTTATTCTATTTAAATTGTTTCTTTCACATCTCAATCCAAATAAATATACATCATATCGCCCAACCAGTAAAATGACATATGTTCCATCTAGATGTACATATGGATATTTCCTTGGGACGTTGTTCATACCACAGCACGTGTTTCAGGTAATGACGTAATCTCAAAGGAGAACGATGTAAAGCACCACCAAAACCGTTGAGAAATCATCATCCATCGAAATTAATCGAAATGGAAAGGGTTTCAGCGACGGCATCAGATAGGAATTGTATCGTTTAGCCACATGAATGATGATCAAAATGTTGCTTTGGACTTCCCTTGTTCGTTAATTTATAATTGAAACTGTCAAAATTATGAAAAATTAACGTCAGTTACGTCACCAGTGAGTATACTTTATAATCTTTTAACGGTTTTTGTTGTGCCTCTGGCGATTTTTGATGTAGTTTGATGTCGTAACCGTAAATGCATAAACGTAAGCGTTCTATCCAGTAGGAACTGACGAAGATTCTACGTTGTACATAGGTTTTTTGTACATAGCTATGCTAGTAGGGAAATTATTTGTCCGTACATCTAAGGAAAAATATCAACAGCTACTTTTTTGAACTGGCGAAGACGGAGTCGGCAGAGAATAGACAGACATGACTTGGTTCTTACCTGTTATCACGTGATATCACGGATATCTAACTAATCTGTGAGACAACCACATGATCGATTTGCCTCCTATCTTTAATTAAATACATAGCATCTATATCCGATTTCTTTATACATGATGGAAGACAATGGTTGTATACAACGGTAAGTTAGTGTGATCATCATCAACAAGGAATAATCAGAAAAAAAATTTGAATATAATAAAAAACTCCTGGATAGACTTTTACAATGTATAGAAACATTAAAAGACTTTGAGAAAAATCATGACGTTCGTGAATCTTGGATTGATACCATTGAACCCTTTCTTCAACTTTTCCATGGGTCGGGCTTTGATGAATCCTTGTCCATGATTCGAAATGGACAATTGTTACGATTGAAAAGAATTTCGAAAAGTGATACCGTTGTTGCATCACATACCGATGAAGCATATTTGATATTCACGACACTCTCTCCTATATTGGAACATATTGTTGATTCACAGTACTATCTCACTTCTTCCTTGGGTTCGTATGGGACGACATCCGAAATCACCATGTCATCTGTATCAATTACAGTCGCAAAAAGTAAAAAGGCTTTGACTTTTATGAAATTCATGGCTTTACTCACGCATGCTTATTTGGATAGTATTCTTGCTAAACATACATCACCCATCCGTACCAATAGTGGTGCACGTGCTGTATTACCAGAAGTCACACGCATTACTGAAACATTACAAGATTCCTTGCTTTCCTTATGTCTTAACACAGATACAATCATGGTACAAAGGACCATTGTAAATTTATGTGAAGTTTATTGGACGGCCAACTTTGTAGATCGACAAGTCGTTACTACACAATTAATACCTTTCTTCTTCATGAAATCACTTTCTTTATTATCATCAGCTGCTTCACGAAAAGTTCATATACCTCTTAAATCAGATTCTCTAGCTTTACAAATAGATGAAACATCTGATCGACAAACCTTAAAAGCTATGGAAGCAACGAAAGCTGATTTAAAGCGTATATGGACTTTTCGTGAAGCTTTATACTGTTTTGATTATGAATCCATGACAAAAAAGACGGATGCAACTACTGACAACGACGAAGACAATGCAGAAGAGAAATCATCATATCAAACCATGGATCTATTAATTGTGAGAACTGTATCCAGTCCCTTGTATTGTAAAACTATGGAAGGAAGAAAAATAATGGCATTTTGCTTTACTTTACATGAATCCATAACCATGAAATTACATCTTGCCATCAAAGGACAAATTCCCAATCTTCGTGGTACAACAGTTACTGATAAGACATCTTTGGAATATTATGGTGATATTTATGTACGTGCATGGAGATCGAGTCATCCAGATCTACAACAAGATGATGAAATGGATATACCAAAAAAGAAGGTTCACGAAAACAAAGATTCCTCTCGTTCATCATCACAAGACCTTTCTACGATACATGCATTTATAGAAGAAGAAATACTTGCTGACCTTGTCTTTACGTCTCTCCATGTGGCATCACCTGTAATAGCCAAGGACCTTCGACTATTACTCGAACCCTTCTTTACTGCTAAGAAGGATAAACATATTGCAAATCTTTTATATCGTTTGTACGGGCCCATTTTATGGCGTTCTTTATCGGCCGCCAATCCCAACGTACGATTACTGGCTACGACTGTACTACAAAAGACCTTTCCATTGGAAGACAGTATTGAACTCATGTCTCGTAAAGTGGTGAAAAGCAACAAACAGGAAGTTATGAATAAGACAGTGACTGCCCTGGAACAACTGTTGAATGACGCGTATCCAAGAATTCGAGTCGCTGCTGCTGACGCTACCGTGCGAATCCTGGGTGAATTTTGGGATGCTTTGCCTCCTCGTCACATACGCTCTTTGTTACAAATTATCATCACCAAACATGCAAATGATGCATCATCGAGCCTTGTTCGTGCCAATGCCTTGCATGTTGTGACGCTTTTACTTGAATCTTCGGATGCTTCACATGCCGTGTTACGACAACTTTTGCCCTCACTTGGGAATTTGATTCATGATAAGGTAGAACGAGTACGAGTAAAAGCCGTTCACTTATTATCGACCATCAAGACCATAAAGGATATCAAGTATTACCATGTTGTACCGCCTAAACATATCAATTGTCAATTAGCTGTGGATGGGAAAACTGTGTCTCGTGCAGTGACAAAACTACTTATCAATTCTTATTTTCCAAAAGACGCCAAGGGATCAGTACAAATGGAGCGTACACTCATGTTTCTTTCAAGTAACTTTGAAGCTGCACGTGTATTCTATGCCAATCTTAAATACTGTTATCCAAACAATATTATCTGTAAACTAATTGCTATGCTGTTGAAGGTTCTTAAACTTTCAGTAAGTCGACACAGAGATATGATGGCCGATGGAGAGGAGGATCCATCGTCCAGTCACTATCAAACAGTTGAGAATACTGAAGAATCTGAGGATAATGCAGAAGCTGACGAGGAATTAAATGATTCATCCAGAGTATCAACAGCTCATCAGATTGTTGCGACCAACACGACATTAATGGCCCGTGTTGCTGAGATTTTTGAAATCCTCTATAATTCTATGGATACCTTATCAAGCTCATGTGAGAGTTATCTTCAGTCTGCGGTCCTCGATATTGATCTCGAGTCACTTGTGAATCACTTTGTAACCATGTCTATGAAATATGCGCAATTAAAGGATCGAACAAGAGAGACTTCCAATAGCAAAAGAATTATCATCTCAATTCTACGATTTTGTAGGAAGATATCGAATGATCAAGTTATCAAAATTTCCACTCAGGAACTTTCTAATGTACTTAATTGCCCATGGGCCGCTCATGATCCAACCATAGCTACCACGGAAGCCTTGCATTTTATATATCTTCTGTGCTTATGTGGAAAATTAGGACAAGTTGTTAAGCTGCTCAGTTATTCAATTAAGAATGCTGTGCTTGAGTTTTCCCAAGTTTCTTGTGTTAAAGAAGCTCGTGTTGAAGGATCCACAGATATGCGAGCACCATTATCAATATGCTCAACATCCGCTTTTCCACACCCCTCAGTTGGCGTAATAAGCGTGGGTTCTTCGAAGTCTAATGGATCTATGCATTTTGCAACAACAGATGGACGTGAAAAAAATCACGATGACTCGCAAGAGTGTATGAATAGTGATGCTACCTTTCTAATCGGCCTCAAGACTGAGATGCGATCTGATATTGCTCTGAATATCCTCAGTAAGATCCTAAAAGGTTCCGACCAAGAGAGTCGGGTTACAAGGGAGATGATGTTGAATTGCAAGGAATCTTGTGAGCTCCTTGATGAGGCGTTTGAGTCCCTTTACCATGGAGATCCTTCAACATCCTTTGAAGTAAGTCATTTGATATCTCCTCATGATGTCCTTCCTCTGTCTTTTTTCTTGTAACATATTGTTTTTCTTTAGGATTGGACCTTACCGATGTACAAAATGTCTCTCATGTTACACGAGGTTTCGCTGCGATATCGCATGCATCAAAATGCTGAAGAGAAGCTGAATCATGATTTGTCAAAGTTGTTCAAGACAATATCCTTCATGGTACCTCGCCTCACGAGATTTTCTTTACCAACCCATGCTTCTGCAAACAACGAGATTAGCCCATCGTCTCCGTTTCAAGTTCTTAATCTTTCAAATATTTCGATGGATTTATCAACAAGGATATCTCTCTCATCTACATCTCTTGAGACGGCTAAATTCTTCAAGAGAAAATACTCTGAAATTGAAAGTGATGATTTTGATCGAATTACGGCTACCGCGTACGTTTTTTCATTTGTAAATCTTATACTTTCAATCGTTGCTGAGTATAATGCGACTGGACAAGGAATTCCGACCGAATGTCTCGCTCAGTGGAGAGATCTGATCGAACCAATCTTTTCACTTGATTCGTTAGATGACATTCTCCGGGGAAAGATGGTGAAGAGTTTAATATCTCCCGTCTTTGATCGTGTTTTTCCGAGTATGATTGAACTTGTCTCTTGAAAATACGTTACGAACTGTCCCAATGCTTTTAAAAATGCATAAAACAGATGTGCAATAAAATTCACTCATTTTAATGACTATTGCAACTACATGCATAATAATTATTTTCATAATATGCTGTAATATTAATCTTGGATAAAGTGAATTTATTCATTTACATCACATGTATTCACGTAAATTTATTTTTATAATTTCATTATGCATGTCGGCCTTGGATCCAGCTAAATGCTGTTTTGGACGGAACAGGGGCATCCTCTGTGGCTTTTTTACTCTTATTCATTGATCGTTCGGCTAGTTTTCTGTAGCGCGTAGGAAGTTTGCAAAGGTATTCTCGTTCCTTTTCTCCCTCACTGGATAAACCAGTTAGGTGTTCTAGATCCCAATGATTAACGAGGTAGTCAATAATATCAGCATAATCCAAAGCTGTATATACTCCTAGTCTTTGTGCGACCGTTGAAAAATTCTCATATAACTTTTGATCCACTCCATCGGTCATGAGTTCGGCCGGCATAACAATCTGTCCACGCATCATATCACCAAAGACATGAAGAAGTCCATCCGGATCTCTTTTGAGAATTTCACTCACAAATAACTGATAAGCCTTTTCATGTCTAGCCTCATCACCGGCAATCATAGCACATATCCTGGCTAAGTTTTTCTCTCCATGTTCACGAGCCAATTTTCCAACGTTGGAATGTGAAACCTTGGTAGCTCTTTCTTGAAAGGATGTGTAGACGAAACCACGGTAGGGATCTTTTTGTGCACCTGGATTGAATCCGTTCGTAATAAGATGCTGAATGGTCACTTCAATAGCACGCATATCACATCGTCCAGATAAGTATAGGTATCGGTTGAGAAGATCTCCATGACGATTTTCTTCCGATGTCCATCCTCTACTCCACTTAGCCCAAGGCGATTGAGTAGTACCAATGGGATCATCACATCCTTCAAATGTATTGAGGAGTGTTTGGTAGGTTGGAAGAGCTTCCTCGGTGACCATATCACCAACAAGTACTACCAATACATCATCGGGAATGGTTGATGCAATGCCACGGAATTCCTTGACATCTTCTACCCACGATTCGTTGGTTAAATCCGGAACAAAGTCCTGTGGTTGCCATGATTTATTTCCAGTTTCGAGAAGCTGTATTTGAATGAAAAGGTTCAGAGCAAAAATGATAGTGAGTTTTTTCCCCCTCAAGTGCCTAATTCCACAAAAGTTCAAGGAAGGTAAGTCAATAACTTACAATTTCATCCACAGATTTGGACACTACATCATCAAAGTCAGAAATGACCTCGACATGTTTAGGATACAAGAACTTGGTGCGTTCTAAGCGTCGTCCCAAGTTGTCAGTATCAAAGTCAATACCACAAATATCTTGATACTCCTTCTTGGTCACGACAGTGGGGTCCACAGCGACGTCAAGAGATGTCGATGTACGCTTAAATATGGTGAGAGGAGCAAAAGCTGCAGCAAAGCTACTTGTATATCCCAAAAGTAGAATTCTTGAAGAAAACAACATGATGATTGATGGTTTACGGGAAGCGACGAAAATAAGATGCTAAAGTAGGAGGATGCTGGGTAAAACGACAGTGAGTAATTTTATAATTAGAATAAATTGTCACTGTGACTTGTTATGTAAGTTTTGACGGGTAGTACTTCTTCTCTAACGAAGGGGGAATGAGAACTGCTCCAAGTTGGTATATGTAATAACAAATTGGTGATGCTCGATGAAGAAACTTCGAACGTAATTGCAAGGTAAGTGCAACCTATGCGGTATTTGAATGACACTCTTTCTTTCAAGTACTTTGCGAATACGTACGGCTGTATATTGATGTGTACCGTACACGTTCGACAGAACGTATGTAGGAGAGTAAGAAGCTGCGTGACGGCATACGGACGAACGAACGATGTCATCAATTTTTGAATCCCCTTTCTCATATTCTCGGCCCCCTCTGTGTCTTTGTGACGTTTCTGGCACGTGGTTGCTGAGTCACGAAAAGTGCCAGGGTGGACACCGAATACTGTAGGTTGGCAGGACGAGAGGACCGGCCGGCCCTGTATCGTAGCCTGTAAGAGGTATTTATGGTAGGATACTGTATTTTGAGGGTGAGGACGTGAGGACGATGACATAAATGAGATATAAATCGGCAATAGAAATCGCTGATATAGCACTTCTCTCTACCTATAAACCATTACACCGGTATGAGATTTACTTATTCTACTAACAATAAACCACGACATTACATGATTCCAGATTTTTTGAGGCGTAACGATGGTTCAAACAATGAAACTATAGACCAATGTCGAGTCCAAATATGAATTGGTTGATTCAACTTTACAAGGCATTTTTACTCACTCCTGCATGTTTTACAACTATGTACCGTAGTCCTCTTTTTTTTTTTTTTTGTTGTTCATTTTATTTAAAG
>Ga0169931_10007710_pt1 | contig 15892 bp, 6 predicted proteins | sample Kivu_15m_20L_FD_129675 | JGI IMG/M metagenome (GOLD analysis project Ga0169931, IMG submission 129675) | Freshwater microbial communities from Lake Kivu, Western Province, Rwanda to study Microbial Dark Matter (Phase II) - Kivu_15m_20L... | ecosystem: Environmental > Aquatic > Freshwater > Lake ...
ATGATCCGTTGTAGGTTAGTTTTATTGTTTCAAGGAGATTTCTGAAAAATTTGATATTTGAATTTTTTCCGAGTTCCTTTCTTATGAGATCTTCATAAAGTTTTAAAATTTCATTCAGATTTTGATGGGATAGCAGAATTGATACTCCTTCGTTGAATTCGTTTTCGTACTCACTAAAAATCAAACACTGATCTTTTGTAAGAAGAGATTTTCCGTCTGTAATGCTATTAGTAGATGTAATTAGGAGATTAAAAATATGATAAATGGTTATATATTTTAATTTGGAATTAAGTTTCTCTAGTAATTGAAGAAAATTCCTTTTGAATTTTGAATTTTTAAATATATTTTTGAATACAAAATGATGTGAGCAATTAATAAATTTTTCCAATTCTGAAATGAAAGCAAATAAGGATTCATCAAAGTCGATTTCATTTTGAGACAAAGTCATGGCTTCAACTTGTTCTTGTAAATCTTTGTGATCGCAAATGTTCCTACATAATTTATTTGTATCATCTGATTCTTTATTGTATAAATAATTGTCTAAATTCTCCATTATTGCGTTTTATATTAAAAAGACATAAAACATTCATATATATATAAACAATACTTTAATAAGGTTTTTGCATAAATTTTAAATTTATCTAAATTTTATATGCATTTTTTCGAATTATTTTTATTTATACATATTATTTATAGGACCAATATAAAGTATATTCTGTATAAATTAAATCTCATACTCGTTTAGATAGTCTTCATAATCGTAAAAGTCTTGACATAGCTGGAAATTAAAAATATCTCCTCTATGATTTACAGGAATATGAGTATTCTTCCCACAATAATTATCACAATTTAACTCCATATTTAAACCATATTCATATTGAATCAAATTACTTTTAAGAATATGAACAAAAAACTCCATGTATTTACTTATGATTGCTTCCCCTTCAGTTTTAAATCCATTTTCCTTTATATTTAATAATTCATATTTGATTCTATGGAGGTTTTTTAGAATAGAAGTTTTAGTATTGAAATTCATGAGCGAGTTATTCCATGCATCAAAATCGAAAATTTCTCTTTCGATCATGTTTTCTATCTTTTTTATATCCCTTTCATCTATTTTAAGAAGGGAGACACTATTGTCCCCCTCGCTTTTTATTACCTCTAAAATATCTCTATATCCAAGTCCAACCCAGTTCATTTCATTTACACTCATCAAAACATTATCCCTTGATGAGGATTTACAACCAAACATATAATTAAGGTAGATTTCCATCCCATGGGGGTCAAAATCCCCAAAATAATAAAATTTGATGCCCCCTCGAATTTTCAAAATATTGTATACCCTATTCAAAAAGTATTTCGTCATGTAATCAGGGTACCCCTTCCCGGTAATCAAAATACAATATGGAAAAGATTCGATGAAATGCTTACTATTCAATAAATTGAAAAAAATTGACTCCTTCTCTACTACTAAAATAAACTCAGCATTTGATTCAACAGATATTTCTTCGAGATAGTAGTCGTAGGAGATTATATTAATTTTCTCAAATGTTGAGCAATTATTTATGTTATTCATTTCGCTATCATATATTTTAATATTCCCTGCGAATAAACCCTTGTTAGCAGGAAAGACTGTTAAATCGAATCTGGATATGTCAAAAAGATGGCAAATGTCTTGTAAAATTTTATCGATGCACCCGGTGTTTTTAAAAAGCTCTACATCGTTGTAGTAGAGTTCTCTTTTTGTAGTTGTTGAGTTTTTTGTAGTTTTGGAGTAAATTATACTGCAAATTCGTAAGATTTTAGCTATTTTATCGGAATTATTGTAAATATCATATTTCAAATATTTCCTTTCAGAATTAGAGTCTTTCGAAACTTGTTTATTTGATACAACATCGTTTAATAGATGGTAGTACCCGAGGTTGAAATCAAAGGTACTATTTTTTTCTAAATCTAAAATAAAAATTTCGAATTTTTCATTTTGTAAAAATTTGTTTAGTACTTGGTTAATAAATAGCTCGCAGTTGATTTTTAAATTTTCTCTAATAACTTTTTCTTTTTCTACTCGATGACGAGTTTTTGAATTGTCTTGAGCTGTGTATTTGTTATTCAAAAATGAAAAAGAGTAAGGAATAGAATAGAGGTACTCTTGTGAAATTGGATAATTATGTTGATTGAGTGAGTGAAAATAATCATAATTATGATAAAATGAATTTGAACTCATAGAATTATCAGTTTGAGATGATAAATAATAATTTTCATAATTTTGTTGAGAAGGAGTGTAAGGATTAATTTTATTTGTAGGGTAATTATTTGAATGCAAAGTGAATGAATCTGTGTCAACACATCCTTCATTGAATTGTGTCGAGTAGGATTGAAAAAAATCGTGCGTATCAGAATAATGAAATAACTTTCTGCCTTCCATATTACAATCTAAGTGTGATGTATATGTATTTCCTTTTAAAGAAATCTCGTGATCTCTGTTATAATTCATATTGAGATAGTTGTCCATCTCACATTCATCTAAATCATTATGATTATTAATATTATTCTCAACTAAAATATTTTCCCCTTCTACACATGTGTTTTCCCTTCGTTGATTACTAAGGGATGTGAAATAAAAATTTCTATAGGACAAATCATCATCCTTATCATACATATCATTATCCTCCTTTAAATCTTCTTTGTTCAAAACATTATTTCTTCTTTTGGAATTTTTTTCCATAGTCTATTCTTTAATTGATAATCATTTAAATAGACCCCTTAAAGTTTCTTCGTAGTGAAATTTATTCATATAAACTACATAAATTAATTTTCAAAAGTATTTTATAATAATTAAAAAAATATGCAAATTATTATGAAAATTTAAAATTTATTACACATATAAAATTAAAATTTTCGCTTGCTCTTCATTTTGTAATTTAATAAAATCATTTATCAGATTTCATTCTCTTAATCAAATTTGCTTCATCTCTCTTCAAAATAGCAAGAAGAGTTTGACTACTTTCAAACAACTAATACAAAATTTAAATTTTTTGATTATTTCCTACTTTAATAAAAGCAGCCTCTGTATTTCCAATTACTTTATCGACCTCACTTTTTATTTCGTATTTCTTTTGAAGAGATTCTATAAGTTATGAAAATTAAATTATTGATAATTAATTAATCTTACCATTTACCTGCTCTAATTCTTCTTTTAATTTGAAAATAATTTTTTCCAATTCATTTCTCCTTTCGTCTTCTTTTTTTATTTCCATAAGGATATTTTCTCTCCTTTCCTTAAGCCCTTCCAACGATTTTACAAGTTCAGAGTTGAAACTATTCAAGGTAGCTCCCTAGTTAAATAAAATTATAACTTTAAACCAAGATTTTTACATGTGAGACCATCTAAATAATCAATTGTTATATATTTAAAATTTAATTAAAAATTTAAACAAATTAAAAATGTTCAAATTAGAAGGTTCTAGCATCAATAACCCAACTCAAAGCATAAATGTCGATTTACAACAGGAAGCTAAATCCATCGTTCTTGAAGAGATGGAAAAGATGGGATTAATGTCTAAAATTAAGTCTCAAATAAAAATGAATGTCCTAAAAATTTTGGAAAAACAGAAACAATCCGTAAAACAAAATTTAGAATTTGATTACATAACCCCTCTCCATAAACAAAATAAAAATAAAGAAATTTTATTAGCATACCATGTTATAAAAGAGTTTATGCAGTTTTATGAACTGGAATACACACTACCGATTTTCGAGAACGAATCAAATATAAGAGAAGATTTGAAAAGAGAGACTTTGTTATCCGAGCTGTCCTTAAAAAATAACCCAGTTAATGAAAATAAACCTGTCCTTGTACAACTAATAAATAGTTATCTACATGATGTGAATAACAAGAAGAGCCTTAACGTATCTCAAAAATTAGATGAAAGTTATGGAATTCGTGGAGGTTTATTAAATGTCGACATCCACTCTGTTGTCGATGAAACTACGAGAAAAAATGAAATTTTGTCCAGTTTGGGTTTGCCTCCCCTGAATGTTGGAAATTTACCCCCCAGTGGATTGGGGGGAGGGAAGAAGGTACTTTCCCCGATTAGTTTTACTAATAAGTCAGTAGAATTAAAAGAAAGTCAATCACCTACTAAAAACTCAGAACTTATGAAGTTTAATACTGCCAATTTAAATGATATTTATTCTAACCCTTTGAATAATTTTAATAACAATATGAGTCAGAATGGAACTAGCTCAAATAATATTTCAAATATTAAAAACAAGGAAGGTTTAAATTCAGATGATTCAGATAAAAATAAAAATAAAACAATTTCTCCTACTGAAAATCTTCTTTTTAGCTTTAATCCAGGAGAATATAGTACTAATAACAAGTATGACGAAGAATTTAGTGAAGTCATAATGGAAGATATACCAGAAGTCAAATTTACTCCGAACGCTAAGAATGATGAAATAGAAGATTCAAAGAAATCATTAACAGGAAATTCTACAAGTAATTTAGGATTTGATAGTTCGGTGACAAATTACAATTTGAATGAATTTGATTATGTAGAGGATGTTGATATTCTAAAATAACCTCTAAACACAAAAATAATATGAATTGAATCATAATTATGATGATTAATTTATTAGTAATTTTATCTTTAATTTTATTTTAAAAAAATAAATTATTTACTGATTGTATAAATATTAAAACAAATTATAGTTGATCAAAACATGTAGATATATACAACACGTAGATATTTAATTATTTTGTATAAAAATGTATCTGGATTAAATCATAGTTTAAACCAATTTAAGCTGAGTAAGATTGTAATCATGTATAAAATTATTTCAAGAATGTTATCATAGATTATATATTTTTATTATTTTTCCCAATCCTCTTGTTCTTCCTTCTCTAAACAGAATGCTAACTCCTTCATGTAAATATTCAGGAGCACTCATAAATCTGAATTTTATAATTCCTTTATCCCCTGTTCTAAGTAGTTCCTGGCTCAAACTAAGCACTTGCGCCGTTTGTCTGACAACCCCTGTGTGAATAACAGCTTGATATTTTAACTTTATCGTAGTAGCATGATGCAGAATGATAACCTCTGCATCAAATTCATATGCAGCTTTAGGAGTAATCGATTTATCTAGCAGCACCATTCCTTTTCTTATATCCGAAGATTTCATGCCCTCTTTGTCTTTTGATTTCACACTAATACAGCAAGCATTACCGCTTGTGACTTCTTCTATTGGGGTTCTCTTGTAATGCATTGATTTAACTGTGACTGTTTTGAAATCTCCTTTTTTATCTGGACCCAAATGTAAAACTTGTCCTATTGAAACTGTTCCTGATACCAAAGTGCCTGAAAGAACTAATCCTACATCTTTAACTGTGAATGAGCCGTCGATTAAAAACTCTACTTTGTCACTGGGAGCTTTTATGATATTTGTTTGTTGGCTAATTCTGGTTTGTAATTGACTAAGGAACAATTTTAGCTGGTCTATTCCTTCGCCACTTACTGAGCTAACACAGAATATTGGGCATATCCTGTTGCTTGCCATACTCTCTGCATAAACTTTCATCTCATCGTTTTCTCTAATCAGCAAAGGCATTTTTTGACAACTTGCAGATTTTAAAATTTTTGTGATAGAATCTTGTGTTTGTTTATAAATTTCTGCGGGAGCTATGTCTATTTTTGTAATTACTATAATTATAGGCACATTAAGGGCCAAGGCTATCCCTAAATGTTCCTTAGTCATTCGCTGCACCCCCATATTGGCACCTACTATTATCATAGCATAATCCGGTACTAGTCCAGTTAATCCGAATATTGTAGTTTTCAAATACTTTTCATGTCCGCATAGATCTATTAAATAAACAATCTTGTCGCTGTCTTTGATAATTTTGTTCCAGGCATTGTTCTTTTTATCTACGACTTTATTTGGCTGAACTTGTGTTTGTTCTTTGAATCCCATAATCTCCTGGGTCACTGATGATGTTCTACCGTTCTTCTTCTCATGATCGTAATTAAAAACTAATTCTCTTGCATATCCTCTTCCATCGTCCAAAACGCATTTGGTGAGTACTCCGAGTAAAGTCGATTTTCCTGAATCGACATTTCCTATAATTGCGACTCTAACTTCCTTGAGATCTTCAACTATAAATTGTATTTAAAATTGTTTTATTTATGAATTAAAATTTTCTTACCATTTTGTTTTTTTTCCATATTTTATATTTGATTATTTATTCTTTTATTAAATTAAAATAAATTACATAAAGCAAATTATTTTTGTATTTTATTTTCTCAACAAATTTGTAAGGAAAATTATATAATATTAAAAATAGTCATAATAAATTTTTATTAATGTTTAGTAACTAGTCAAGTGTCGTTATTTTTTTTCATTCGGTTTTTTCCTCTTAATCATCAAATTCCCACTTATATAAAAATCAGACTGGGTATATATTTATATATTGTAATTGTATGAATTTTAATGCTGGATATATTCGAATATTTTTATGTTTTTTTATTTAAATAAAACATATTTTAATTTTATTGTTACGTAACTCTCGAGAAATAAAACCCTAAACCAAGTCACACACTTATCAACATTTGTAAAAAAATTCCATATAAATCAACAAAAATCAGACTAAAATTTTAATTTTATAAAGATATAAAATGTCATTTTCTAATAATTATTATGAACAGATTAATAATTAAATATTACTTAAAATTAATGTGTAATAATGATGTCACAACCTAATATTAATTTAAATCAGGATAATCGGAAAAATTATGACATAGAGGTTATGTTTAATGACATGAAATATTATTTTTCATTTAAAATCATAAATGAAATAATAAACTTAATCATCAACGATTCTCAGGAGAATAAATATTGGCATACATTTTTGAGCATCATCGATTTAAGGAAGAATCACCCATTTCTTAACAATTTTTCTGATGATTCTTTAGTAAAAAGCATCCTATATAAAATTTCCCTTAACCATTTCGAGATGAAATTTTTAAATGGGCAATTGAAATTGAACTTTGTCTTTCCAATTACAGTCGATTATGAATTTGAAACTTACCATCTTCCTATTATACTTGATGAATTTGTAGACGATAACTGTAACAATCATTTATTCAAAAAGATTGACAAAAAATTTATCAAATACGATTACAGATTCCAAGAATTAAACAAAGAAAATACCTCATTACATGATAAAATCAAGCAGATTTCTTCTGAATTTGAGTACAGGCTACAACAATTAGAATCAAATTATAAAGATCAGATAACAAAAATCGAGTCAAATATGAAAATGGAATTTGCTTCCATTCCTTCTAATTTTAATCAACAATCAGAAATCAATCAGGCTGAGATGAAATCACAAATTAATAAATTAACTCAATATATTTCACAATTAGAGCAAAAATTAGAAATTCAGAATTCAGAAATTAAAAAAATGCAAATAGAACTTAGATCAAATTTGAATTTTAATTCTGAAACTAATAAGAAATTTGAAAATATGTTTACAGATTTTAACTCAAGTAAAAAATTAGAAATCGATTACAAATTTAAACAGATGGATAAGCAAATCGAAAATAAGATTAATCAATTGGTCTTATCCAATCAATCTATGAACACTGAAATACAATCACAGCAAAATCAGAGAATAACTGAACTACATTCAGAATTAGCAAAACAATTTGATTTAATTAAAAATTTAGAAGCTGAAATTTCTGCAATCAATCAATTTCAAACTGAATACAAATCAAGAAATCAAATTGACTATATGCCTATTCAATCGAATGGGGGTGAGAAGATAGATTTAAATCAACATAAAATTAATAATGAAAATGCAACTTTACTATCTGAAATCGACACACCTATTCCTAAGGTACAGAATCATATTTCTAATATCAATCATGAAAAAGACGGTGACATTTTTGAGGCAGATAAGGATGAATCAATGAATAAAAATGTAACTGTTCTTAAAGGTCACATTGATTGTATAAGATCCTTGCTGTATATTCCTTATGATAATATAGCTTCTGGAAGTGATGATACTACGATAAGAATATGGAAGATTGCCACAGGTGAATGTATACAAATTCTAAGAGGACATACTGATTTTGTCCGCTCATTAGCATATCTACCAGAAAAAGTAATTGCATCTGGAAGTGATGATAAAACAATCAGATTATGGAATCCTACGACTGGAATTTGTATTAGTGTTTTAAAAGGGCACACAGATTGGGTGTCTTCCTTATTATCGTTGCCAGATGGATTAATTGCTTCTGGCAGTGATGACACAACAATAAGAATATGGTCTACTACTCAGGGGAAGAGTATGAAAACTTTGAAAGGGCATTCTAGTTATGTCCGATGTTTAACTTATCTTCATGATGAACTGTTCGCTTCGGGAAGTGGGGATAAAACTATAAAAATTTGGAACGTAACAACCGGAGAATGCAACAAAACTCTTAAGGAACACACTGATTCTTTCTATTCTCTTGTTACACTGCCTGGTGGACTTGTTGCTTCAGGAAGTGCAGAAAAAACAATTAGGATATGGAATGTTACATCAGGGGAATGCATTAAGACTCTTGAAGGACACACTAGATATGTATACTCTTTAATTTCTTTGAAAAATGGATTGATAGCCTCAGGATGTGATGATACTACAATAAGAATTTGGGATACTAACACAGGGGAGTGTATCGATACTCTCGAAGGACATATTGGATATGTATGCTCTCTAATTTATCTTCATGATAAATTGATCGCTTCTGCAAGTTGGGATAAAACCATTAGAATCTGGAACACTTCCTCGACTATAAACTAATGAAATTTATTTAAAATATAAATTATTTTCTAGGGAGATAAAAAAATAAAATTATCAAAAAAATTTAATTTTAAATATTAAATTTTATTCAAATAAAATGTTGTAAGAATGTATAAATAATTCTAAACAATATTTATAATATAAACTGGCCCCAAAAATGATCTAATTATATTTTAATTAAAAATCTAATATATTTAGAATATATAATATTATATACTAAAAGATAATAAGATTATTTTATTATATTAAATTAAAAAAATTCAATCAATCAAAATAATCAGATGCTATAAAAAATTAAATCTTCTATAATTAAAATCAAATGAAAGCTTGGTAATTTTTTATCAATCCAGCTCAAAGCCTACGTTGTTTGTACAAGGTAGGCATAGATATACTACTACAATAGGATTTATTATGTCAATATTATAATCAATATCTGTTATAGTATTATTAGGTTTCTATATAAAATCATTTATTGAAAAACGCGATGTTAGCGTTCTGAGTTCCAGGGAAGTTTAATCTAAATTTAACTAAGATTCCTTCGAAGAAAAAAAGAACTTGGATTAATATAGTATCTCAAAATGTGTAAATACTACCGAGAATAATAATTTTTGCAAAAGTAGAGAAGAAATTCACTCCGTATTAAGAAGTAGTAACAAGTATTTTCAAATGAGAATGCCTTCCCTGTCTATAGATCATTCTGATATTAAAAATCCTGTTAAAAAAATTTATACAAATGGGAGATATTTCGTTTCATTATAACTTTTTTAAATATTATAACGCTGCCTTCAAAAAGCATATTTACTCGTCAGATAATTAGATTAATTTTGAAGATTTAAATATAACTGAAGGATATATGAACGATGTCTGTTTAAATTACTCAAAATTATACAAAGGTATAGTCAGGTTTTAGTTCTCAATAGTTTAATCATTGTTCAAATTGTGACGAAAAACACTCAATGGACAGATTTAAACGAACCTATCCTAAATTCAAAAGTTTTTTGCAAGTATTGGTGAAGTAGGGGTGAGAATCAAATCTCAAATCAAATCTTTCAAATCTTATTTAAAAATTTTCAAATCTTGGATTTGAATTTTCATATTTCTATAATTAAATTATTTCTAATGAATTTTCAATCGAATGATTTTTTTATTATATTTTTATATAAAATTATTATATAAATTCAAAAATGCAAAAAGTAAGACGATTCTTAATTTATTCACCTCATAAATTTTAGATTTGCAAATATTTTTCAACTGAAAGCAGCTGTAACAAGGGAAACAAATGCTCTTTTTTACATGTAACAAATCTAAAAAAATTCAGAGGGAACAACGAGGTAAAAAATTCTATAATAATTTATAAGGAATATTACCATGATACTGAGAAACAATATTTAAAGGCTAATCATAATTCCAAAAGAAAAAACTTAATTCAGAAACAGATAAAATCAGATTCATATTTATCCAAGAGATTTGTGACATCGCTTATTTCTAAAGATGCGAATGACATAATAAGTGACCTCTCGAAGATTCCTGATTTAATTGAGACCATGAACAACACTGAATTCAAAAGTGATTATTTTAACCTAATAATCCATGTTTTTTCAAAATTCATGAATGTAAATTCTGAGCCCTGCAAATTTTTGATGAACTCTATAATCAAATCAAATTTTTTTGATAAACTCGGAAAGTATTTCAAAGACACTTCAATAATTGTTCAAATTATTAAAAACGGCGAAAGTCGGATTCAAGAAACAATAGAATTTTTCGAAAGATGCTTGTCTATATTTGAAGAATTTTTCTACAAATTTCATTCAGACACAAAAATTCTTCCTGTTTTAGAATTAAAAAATCTAATTGAAAATCTTCAAAAATTTCCAGATTTCGTAATTCATTTTGAAAAATTATCAGAAGAATCCTGCAAATTAGTTAGTGAATTAGAAAAAAGATCTTTGCAAGAGATTGAAAAAGTAATAAGATCTCATATAAGTAAGAAGGAAAATAAGCAATTAATTCCCATTTCATATAAAAATGAAAAATTATATTTAACAAAAGAGGAAATTTTGGAAAATTCTGAACCTTTGATTGAGGCGCATAGAGTCAGAGGAAATTATGAAAGTTGGGACAGATATTTAAATACAATGTTTTATTTAGTTAGGGAAGATTGCTATAGATCACTCAGAAAATCTATCATCAGAATTTATGAAAAAAATGAGATAACAAAGGAGACAAGCAAAGAAAACAGAGATGTTTATAGCTACAAGAATGTGTTCATAAAAGATATAGAATTTGGTAGAAATGGGATACTTTTTACATTAGGATTTGAAACTTATCAAAGTAAAATAAGTTGGTCTAAGAGACTCCTATTTGGTAGTTTAGTTGTTCTTATAGTGCATGAATTAAATGAAATGGTACTTGCTATTGTAATGGAGGGTCCAGATGCAAAAAAAGGAGCTCAAAACGGCAAGTATTTCTGCAAAGTTAGTTTGGTCGACAGCAATTTTGAGAATTTCTATACTTTAGTAGATTGGAGAACTAATAATCTTCATTTTCATATGATCGAGTCAAAGGCATATTATGAATCTTATAGACATATTCTAAAAAGAATTCAGGAATTAGACACAAGAAAGATGCCATTCACTGACATTTTGATTGAGTGCCAACATGTTCAAGATAAAAATACGAAGATCAAAGGCAATATTGTTGAAAGAACACCTTTTATTCCTCAATATTTTAATTTTCATTCTACTTTGGATTATAATCAATTAAAATTTTCTATATATCAAGAAGATTGGCCAATTTCTCTAACTTCGATTTTAGATGAATCTCAATTAGAGGCCTTTAAATACGGGATTAGAAATAAAGTAGCTATTATACAAGGCCCCCCTGGCACTGGTAAAACTTTCGTCGGAGCTTTGATTACCAAACTCATCTTAATGAACACTATCAATCCTATTCTAATAGTATGTTACACAAATCATGCGCTTGATCAATTTTTAAAGCACATTTCTAAATATGAAGAAAAGATAGTACGCATCGGAGGAAGATGCAAAGATGAAGATCTTCAAAAATTTACATTAAATAATATCAGGAAAAATAAATTTATTCAACATGACGGTAAAATAAAAAAATTGATTTATGAAATCAAAAATTTGTCGAACGAATTCAAACTATTCTGTTCTAATTTTAGTCAGCAATCTACATTTGATTACGGTACTTGTAAATTGCATTTTCCTTTTTTAACGAAGAGAATTTATGATGATTTTAAAATTCTCTCCAAGAAATTTCTGAGAACAAAATTAGAAAAGAAGAATGTTGAAAAAAGCATATATATCTACTGGATTAAAACAAACTATTTGGAAAAACTTTTGAATATATTTGATTATAATAGTGATAATGATTATTATAACTTTTTTGAGCTTCTATACAATTTTCTAAATACAAATAACCGCTTAAATTTAGATAAATTTGTGAAAGAAAGACAAAATCAAGTAAATAACATTATTGTAGAAAAAGATAAAATTATAGATGTAAATGATAATTACTACAATGATGAAGATGAAGATGATGAGGATTTACTTGAAAATTTTGATAGAAAAGAAATGGATAAATATATAGACAACGAGCATGAAGAAGAGGGAGAAGACGAGGATGAAGACTACTTTATTAAATTTAGAAATTTAGACAAACAAGCTGAAATTATTGACGATGAATTAAATAATCTGAAAATTGAAGACGAAGGGTTAGAAGACATTGATACCAGAGACGAACATATAATTGGTATACTAAATTCCGATTTGAATTTATGGACTATCCCACAATATTTGAGAAAGGAAATTATTGCTTATATCAAAAAGATATATATTAAGGAACAACTTGTGAAGAATGATCTAATGAAGAGAAAAATACAAGAATTTAACCACCTATTAGAAAATAAAAGAGAATTAGAAAACTTGTTTGATATTAAATACCTAAAACAAAGCAGAATAATAGGCATGACAACCACAGGATGTGCTAAATACTCAACTTTTTTAGAACAATTAAACTTTGAAACGATTATAGTTGAAGAAGCAGCTGAAGTTTTGGAAAGTCACATTGCATCTATTTTAACACAAAATACAAAACATCTAATTCTAATCGGGGATCACCAGCAGTTAAGACCTAACCCATATAATTATGAAATTTGTAAAAAATACAATTTCGATGTTTCACTTTTCGAGAGGTTGATTAATAATGAAATTCCTTATGTTAGTTTGATGTTTCAAAGAAGAATGAGAAGCGAATTTGCAGATTTCGTTAGATTAATTTATACTAAATCTAATTATTATGACCATCATGACACTAAAAATAAACCCGAGGTGAAAGGATTTTTATCCAATATATTTTTCTTTAATCATAAGAATTATGAACAAGAAAACCTGAACATGGCTAGCAAATCGAATATATTTGAAGCAAGCTTTGCTGGATACTTGGCAAAATATTTAATCCAACAAAATTATAATCCTAGTCAAATAACTATATTAACAATTTATGTTGCTCAAGTTTTACAAATTAGAGAAGAATTGAAAAAATTAGGTTTAAATAAATTCAACAATAGAATAGACAAAAATGGAAATGTAGTTAGAGAAAATAATGATAATGTAAAAGTAGTGTCCGTCGATAATTATCAAGGAGAAGAAAATGATATTATCATTCTAAGTTTGGTAAGGTCCAATAAAGAAAATCAAATTGGATTCTTAAAATCCTTTAATAGAATATGTGTTGCCTTTTCAAGGGCAAAGATAGGATTTTATGTATTTGGTAATTTCGATTGCATAGTTAAGGGTCAAAATAACAAATCAGAAAATAACAAATATTTATGGACGGAAATTATTAAATTGGCAAATGAGAAAAAGGTTATCGATGAAAAATTTGAATTCAAATGCCAGAAGCATAAGATAACCAACATCGTAAAGGTACCACAAGACTTTAATAAAATTCCAGAAGGAGGTTGTAATAAATTGTGCAAAGAAAGGCTAGAATGTGGACATGTATGTGAATTTTATTGTCACAATTTTGAGCATAGAAGAGAGCATTGCAACAAACCTTGTCAGAGAAAACACACAATATGTGGCCATACTTGTACTAAAAAATGCAAAGATGATTGCGGAAATTGTAATTATATTGTACGGAAGATATTGCCTTGCGAACACGAAAATAAAACTGAATGCCACAAAGATCCATTGGATATTTTTTGCCCAATAAAAGTTGAATTTATATCTCCTTGCGGTCATAAGAACAAAAAATATTGTGGGGCCGATGAAGATTCTATAAAATGTCAGCACGAAGTTAGCGTTATATTAGAGTGTGGACACGAAAACAAAAAATTGTGCTTTACAGATATCAATTCAGAAATTTGTAAAGAACCTTGCCGTCAAATTTTAAGTTGTTCACATATTTGTAAAGGGACATGTGGTCAGTGTCTTAATAACACTCTACATGTTCCTTGCAAAAATATCTGCAACAAAATTTTGATTTGCTCTCATGAATGTAAAAAAGAGTGCTCTCAACCTTGTTTATGCGAAAGAGTTTGCGAAAATACATGCAAGCATGGATATTGTAAATCAAAATGTTTAGAGGAGTGCAAACCTTGCATCGAATGGTGTTCAGTTAGATGCGTACACGGATTTTGTACTAAGACATGTAGTGAAATTTGTGATTTTGTGTGTAATAACAGATGCGAAATTTTAATGGACTGTAATCATCAATGCTTAGGACTTTGTGGTGAGGAATGTCCTAAAATTTGCAGAATTTGCGATCCTAAAAATGAGGCTTTTGAAATTTTCTTTGGAAATGAAGATGATGAAAACGCACTTTTTTTCAAGCTTGACTGTGAACACGTAATAGAGTTATCAGCATTAGATACACACATGGGATTGAATAGTTCAGAATATTATGTTCATGCTAAAACGTGTCCGAAATGCAAAACTCAAATTAAAAATAATAATAGGTACTTTAATCTTATAAAAAAAAATTTCACTCTCATTCAAAAAATAAAGAAAAATCTCATTAAACAGTATGGAAATCATTCTGAATTGCTACATAAAGCAGAAGAAATAATAAGTAAAAATCAAAAAATATTTAAAATAAAAAAGGAAGATAATTATGCTGTAAATCAATTATATAATTACACATCTACACTTAAAAATGAATCTTATCTCGCTGAATTAGCATCTGCTTACAATTTATGCGTCCTTAGTAAAGAAATGATTAAAATAGAAAAATTTTATCGAGAATCTTACAATACGATTTTGGTTCCAAAAGAATATAAGAATATATTGAAACGAAATATAGAAGTTCTAAAAACTTATTTTTCATCCAGAAAATGTTATTCAAAAGAATTTTTTATGAATTTAAAGATGAAGATTAGTATTGTTTACATTTTCGTTGAATTATGTCTAAAAAATACTAATTTGAAATTTTCTAAGTATATCATATTGATTTATCAAAATAATTTTATGCTAAAACAAGATGAATTAGATTATTTATATCAGCACGTTTCTCGACTAAATCAAGAAGAAATCATAGAAATTATGGGTATATCAGGAGGAAGGTGGTATACCTGCCCTGAAGGTCATTTATACTCAGTAGGTGAATGTGGAATGCCTATGCAGGATACTTCTTGCCCTGAGTGTGGCCATATGATTGGTGGATCAAACCATAATCCCCATATAAATAATAATCTATTCATTGGATTCAATGAAAATAACTAAATCCTAAATTTTTATTGTGATCCTAAAAAAATTACTTGACTAAAATTAAAATATATTAAAAAATTTCTTAGTTTATAATAAACATTTTCGGTTTTTAATTATGTGAAATAATTTATCTAAATTTATCCAGCAAAAATTCTTGGGGATTGGGGATTGGGGATTGGGGATTGGCCCAATCCCCAATCCCCAATCCCCAATCCCCAATTCCCAATCCCCATTAAAACCGAAAATGTTTATTATTTAACAAGAAATTTTTTTAATATATTTTAAATTTAGTCAAGTAATTATTTAAGGATCACAA
>Ga0169931_10007711_pt1 | contig 15889 bp, 19 predicted proteins | sample Kivu_15m_20L_FD_129675 | JGI IMG/M metagenome (GOLD analysis project Ga0169931, IMG submission 129675) | Freshwater microbial communities from Lake Kivu, Western Province, Rwanda to study Microbial Dark Matter (Phase II) - Kivu_15m_20L... | ecosystem: Environmental > Aquatic > Freshwater > Lake...
AGGCTTCTGTCTTCTGGCTTGATGTACTAGGGACGATCTAGAAACTGCGACAGCAGCTCTTGGGCCGGTTCTACCATAGCCCAGGTGCCATCGGCCTGGCGGCGGAGGGTAGCAAAGGCCACGGTGTTACCCCTGCCGATTGATTCGCCCTGGGCCAGGGTGCCTAACCGTACCTGACTCAACCCGCAGATCCGAAACAGGTAGGCGGGCACGTCGGGGCTCGACAAAATGACGCACAGATCGGCATTGTCTTCGGCGGGCTGCACCTGGCCGTCAAAGGGCATAAAGACCTGATTGCCCTCGATGTCGACGGTAATGTCGCCCAGGCCACTCTGAACCTGGTACCCGGCCAGGCGATCGCCCGGCTGCAGCGCCCACTTTTGGTGTAGGGTCACGTGGCGCGGGGCCGGGGCTGAACCCGGCTGGGTACAGCTTGTTAGACCTCCGAACAGTACCAGAGCCAGGGCTACCCCCCGACCTCGGCATAACCAGCTTGGCCCCTGGATTCCCGCTGCTGGCGAACCCCTTGTTCCACCCATGTACCCTTTCACCTGTGAGCCTACGGCCTCAGAAACGACTAGAAATTTTCATGAAATACCTTTGTACTTAAGTTCATATATACTATATTTTAGTGTCATCATGCCATGAATTCTTCCTGGAGAAGCATGCCACAGCCATCCCCGCCGGGAATAGCAAGGCGGTAGGATATTAAGGCCATTTGGAGGCCCACCGTGTTTTTCAGCGTCGTCACCCCCACCTACAATCGCCGCCCCATTCTCGAAAAATGCCTGCGCGCCCTAGAACAGCAGCGCTTTGACCCAGGCCTGATCACTGGCTACGAACTGGTGGTGGTGGATGATGGCTCCACCGATGGCACCCAGGCCTGGCTGCGGGAGCGGGCCGCCGAGTTTCCCCACCTGCGACTGGTGGAGCGCCACCACGGCGGGGCCGGGGCCGCCCGCAACTACGGGGTACAGGTGGCCCAGGGCGACACCATTGCCTTTGTCGACAGTGATGTGATCCTACCGCCCGGCTCCATTCAGGCCCATGCTCAGGCCCTAGCCGACGCCTGCCAGCGCCTGGGAGACGATCGCGTGTTTACCGCCGGTCGCCTGGTCAACACCGACAAATTCGACCAACCCACCGAGGCCCCGGCCAAGGTCACTGACTTTTCCAATGCCTTTTTTGACACCGCCAATGTGGCGATCGCAAAACACTGGCTGATCACCGCAGGCCTGTTTGACACCGACTTTAGCCAGTACGGCTGGGAAGACCTAGAGCTGGGAGTGCGCCTCAAGAACCTGGGCATCACCATGGTCAAGGTTCCCGAAGCCGTGGGCTACCACTACCACCCTCCCTTCGCCCTCGACCAAATTCCCAAAATGATCGAGCAAGAAATTCAGCGGGGCCGCATGGGGGCTGTGTTCTACACCAAACATCCCACCCGCGAAGTGCGCATGATGATTCAAATGACCTGGCTGCACCAGGTGCTCTGGGGAGTGCTGACTGCAGGCGGGCGACTCAACGAAAAAACCATGGCCCCGCTCCTGCGCTGGCTGATCCAGCAGGGCAAACCGTCCCTAGCCCTGGAGCTAGCCCGTATCTTTCTAAACTGGTACACGGTTCAGGGAGTCTACGCCGCCTACGGCGAGCTTCAGCAGGGAGGGTGAGTGGTAGCGTGGGTCACGTTAATCCCCACCTCGGTTGGTCAGGAACAACAGGTACAAGACCCACGGCCCACGGCAGGGGAGAATGGGTGCGTAGATAAAGTAAACCCCACCTGGCTGGATGAGAGCGACCCTAGGCCCAAGTCAGGCAAGCTATAGCAACCAAATTTCAGCAGCGCTGGCGATCGCCATGGCCAGCATAGCCAACGACACATACTGAAGCACCGGAGGCCGCTGCTGCCGCCGCCGCTCAGCCGATCGCAACCCATTGAAGATATTGACCCTGGGCGGCCTTAACAGTCTGATGCAGCTGGCGCAGGGCTTCCAAATTGACCCCCACGCGATCGCCGGACTGATCGTGCAAGGCTTGGAGCTCCGCGCTGGGGGCCATCTTTTGGCGGCGGCGGGCTAGTTCCCACAGGGCCAGCGGCGGGCGATGCACCGGATATTGAGGATTGTGGCCCAGCTCGTAGCTGTTGGGGGCGATCGCAAACAAATCGTCGGTATTGAGCACCAGCAGCACCACCTGGGATTCAAAGGTGCCAAACCGCAGCACGTAGCCCAGCTCATTGCGCGGCCCCCAGGAGTTGGCCGAGGCATTCAGCACCTCCACAGGTTCAAAGCCCTCAAAACTCAGCGTTTTGGCTGTCTCTTGGCGGCAAACTATACCTGGGACAACCCTTTTCAAACCACCTCTAACGGCAGTTCGCCAAAGTCGCCCACGACCCGTAGATCTGGCGAAAAATCGGGGGTGCCGGGCCGCTGTACCGCGCATACCTGCCACCCCGCCTGGCGGGCCGCCGCCAGTTCCCCAGGGGAGTCTGACAAAAACAGTAGTTCCCCAGGATCTAGGCCTAGGTCAGCGGCAATGGTTTCGTAGGAGGCCGCTTCTACCTTGGCCCCGGTGGTGGTGTCAAAATAGCCCCGCAGGCAAGGGGTCAGGTCGCCCATACTGGTGTGGGCAAACAGCAATTTCTGAGCCGCCATGGAGCCTGAGGAATAGATATAGAGGGGTACTCCCTGGCGGTGCCAGGCCTGAATGTGGGCGGCCGCATCGGCATAGATGTGGCTGTAGTAGGCTTGGGTGCGGTAGCCCTCCTCCCAAATCATGCCCTGGACGGCTTTGAGGGGCGTCACCTTTTGATCGGCCTGGGCCCAGGCCAGGAGCTGGGCAATGCAGCCCGTCTGGCTAAGATCTGGATGGCCAACCTCCTGGCGCACCTGGGCCAGAATGGCCTGCCCCTGGGCGGCAGGGGCCACTTTAGCCATGTAGGCCTCTAGCCGCTCTTCGGCGTAGGGAAACAGGGTGTTTTTGACAAAGGCGATATCGGTGGTCGTGCCCTCAATATCCAGCACGATCGCCCCTAGGGGCCGCTGTTCAAACAAAAGCATGGTACTCAGGAAATCCCTTGGCAATGGGGCTACCGGTAAAGTGGGCCACCCAGCCCTCGGGGTTACAAAACAAACGAATGGCCGCAAACTGCGGAGCATCGCCCATGTCAAACCAGTGGGGGGTGTTGGCGGGTACGCCGATCAGGTCGCCAGCGGTGCAGAGGGTGGCGTAGACCCGATCGCCCAGGTGCAGGTAAAAGACCGCCTGACCCTCCACAAAAAAGCGCACCTCGTCTTCTTCGTGGATGTGTTCGTCGAGAAACTTTTGCCGCAGCTCGGTCTTTTGAGGGTGCTCTGGGTGCATGCGAATGACATCAACGGTGGCGTAGCCCCCCTCTTGTTTGAGGCGCTCGATATCTTTGGTGTAGGCGGCGAGCATCGCCTCTGGAGCGGCCTCCTGGGGTAGGGGGGCCTGGGTTTGCCACTGCTCGAAGCGCACACCAACCTGGGCCAGGGCCGATGCGATCGCATCGGGGTCGCGGTACTCATCCAGCAGAGTCGTACCATCCTGATCGCTAAAGATACGAAGTAGGGTCATCGGGGTGGTTCCTTAGTGATGGTTGTCCGGGAGGTGGGAGATGTTTGGTTTAGGGTTTACGGTTTGCGGTTCAGGGTGTTCGGTTTGGGGTTTAGGGTGTTCGGTCTAACAAAAGGGCTTGTAGGGCACAACTCACCAGCACTTCCAGGGCTTCGGTGGCCATTCGCGCCTGGGGTACCGTGGCGCCCCAGCTATAGAGTCCATGGCCCGCTATTAAGTAGCCCACCGGGGTCGCTAGGGGCCTCAACCGAGCCAGTACCGTCTCGCTCAAGGCGACCATATCCTGGCTGTTGGCCACGATGGGAATGGCCACGTCTCTATCATGGGTGGTAATCCCCGGAAATGCCTTGAGCAATTCATAGTTTGTTAGCACCAGGGTGTCTTGGCCCCGGCCCAGGAGCCAGCGAGAGAGGCTGACGCCATCAATGGAGTGGGTGTGCAGCACCGCCCCAAGCTCTGGATAGGTGCGGTAGAGACTGGTATGCAGCAGGGTTTCGGCTGAGGCGCGCTGGCCGGGGGTAAGGGGCTCGCCAACGGTATCTACAACCATGATGTCAGCGGGAACCAGTCGGCCTTTGTCGCGCCCCGAGGTGGTGATGGCCACTGTGCCATCGGCCAGCCGGGCCGAATAGTTGCCGCTGGTAGCCGGCGCCCAACCCTGACCCGCCAGAAAGCTCCCAGCCTCGACGAGAGATTGTGCGATCGCCTGAAACTCCATCCTCAAAACCGCCTTTCCCAGTTCCTTGGAGTCATTACTCTAGCACCAATAAATCTAGAATTCAGACCCTCTCCGGTGTTTCACCCCCCTTTTCGGGACGTTCCTAACGGTCCTGGGAGCAGGCTATAGTGGTTCTTTACCGCTGTCAGGGGAGCCACCGCCGATGAGTGCCAGCAGCCAGATCGTCGAAATCTTGTCTGCCGAAGAACTGCGCCGCACTCTCAATCGGCTGGCCTCAGAAATTGTGGAACGGGGCGGCGATCTGAGCCGTCTGGTGCTGCTGGGGATTCACACCCGAGGGGTGCCCTTAGCTCACCTGCTGGCCCAGCAGATTCTGCGGCTAGAGGAGGTCGATCTGCCGGTGGGGGCGATCGATATCACCCTCTATCGCGATGATTTGGATAAAATCAGCACCCGCACTCCGGCCCGCACCGAGATCCCCTTTGACATCAGCGATCGCGTCGTGGTGTTGGTCGACGATGTGATCTTTAGTGGCCGCACCATTCGCGCGGCCCTCAATGCCGTCATTGACTACGGACGTCCCAGTGCGATTCGGCTGGCGGTCCTGATCGATCGGGGCCACCGGGAGTTGCCCATTCACCCCGACTTTGTCGGTAAGGCCCTGCCCACGGCCAAGGATGAATCGGTGAAGGTGTTTTTGCAGGAGTCCGACGGCCAGGACGGTGTGCAGCTCTTGAAGCCAACGGGATGACCGGGGACAGAGAGGGGGCTAGCCCTGGGCCGAGTTATTACATCTGGTGTGCGATCGCGTCTAACGCCCTGATTTTTCTTTAGGATAGGGGGCACTGATTTTCGCCATTGCCGCTGTGACTTTATTGCCCGCCGCCGCTGCCGCCGCCGCCGAGACCCAGTCCCGCAAGGCCGATCACCTGCGCATTTGCCTAGAGGGGCCGGTGCAGTGTGCCCAAGTCACCACAGGGCTAGAGCGCTACCGATTTACCCACTGCTGCCTGCCCGAGCTCGATTGGCACGATATTGATCTCAGCACCCGCTTTTTGGGCCATCGGCTGGGGGCCCCGCTGCTGATTTCGTCCATGACCGGGGGCACCGCAGCCGCCCATCAGATTAACCGGCGGCTGGCGACGGTGGCTCAGCACTACGGGCTGGCCATGGGGGTGGGTTCCCAGCGGGTGGGGGTGGAGAATCCTGAGTTGATGGGGACGTTTGCGGTGCGATCGCTGGCTCCCGATATCCTGCTGCTGGCCAACCTGGGGGCGGTGCAGTTCAACTACGGCTACGGCCTCGACCAGTGCCGCCGGGTGATCGACAAGCTGGAGGCCAATGCCCTGATTTTGCACCTTAACCCCCTGCAAGAGGCGGTACAGACCCAGGGAGATACCAACTTTAAGGGACTGCTCGGGAAAATTGAGCCACTTTGTGCCGCGTTGCCGGTGCCCGTGATTGTCAAGGAGGTGGGTAACGGCATTAGCGCCCCGATGGTGCGGCGGCTGATCGAGGCCGGGGTAGCCGCCGTGGATGTGGCCGGGGCCGGGGGCACCTCCTGGGCCAGGGTGGAAAGTGAGCGGGCGATGGATGCCCACCAACGGCGGCTGGGCCAGACCTTTGGGGATTGGGGGTTGCCCACGGCCGATTGCATTGTGGCAGCCCGGCGGGTGGCCCCGACGCTGCCGCTGATTGCCTCCGGGGGCCTGCGCCACGGGCTGGATGTAGCCAAAACCCTGGCCCTAGGGGCGGATCTGGCGGGGTTGGCGCTGCCGTTTTTGCAGGCGGCCAATGAGTCAGAGGCGGCGCTGGCGGCGCTGGCGGAGGTTCTGATCGCGGAGATTACCACAGTGCTGTTTTGCACGGGCCAGGGAACCCTGGTGGGCCTGCGGCAGCCGGGGGTACTGGAGACCGTAGGGTAAGCGAGGAAAACCCTAGTCACGCGCCAATTTTTGCCTTCAGATCGGCTTTAATCCGGTTCAAGATCGAGGCTTCATCGAGGCTGTCGAGAATTTCAGCCATCACCGCCCTGGGGCCATTGGGCCCCCAGGTGGCCCCGTTGGTGAGATAGGTTTTGGTGATCTGACCAATGCCGTAGGTGGCCAGGCCCGCCACCCCGCCCTGGGCTAGGGCCACCGGAATATAGGGGGCTAGGGTCAGGCCACCGGTGGCTACCGCAGATACCCCGAGCATCCCCTTGAGCGAACTCAGGCCTAGGGTAATGACCAGTTCTGTGACGGTAATGCCCCCCAGCCCCAGGGCAATCTGCCGCAGCAGCTTGAGGGCGGCGGGCCGGGTCATGGGCAGGCCGTAGAGCCGCGACAGGGTGAGAATGAGCATGACATCAATGACGGTGCCACCGACCAGATCGGCCAGGGTAACCGGGTTGAGGGCCACCGCCACCGCCTTCAGCAGGGTGGCATTCCAAATCGTGTCTTCGGCGATGCGATCGCAGATCTGCCGTTTGCGCTCCAAAATCTCAGCGCTCACCCCCTCGGCGTACATCAGGGTGTTGAGGGCCACCAGGGCCTTGCCCTCCCGGTGCAAAATGTCGAGAATTTTGAGTTTCAGATCATCCACCTGGGGCTGGCTGCGCACCGTTTGGTAGGTTGTTGCGCCATCGGGCTGGGAAATAGCCTGCACCGCCAGGGGCGAAGCCGCCGCCATGACGATTTCATCGGCAGAAATCAGATTCTGCAGGCGGCGATCGCGCAGGGTTTCGTAGATCACCTGGCGATCGGCCTCGGGGTACTGGTCAACCTTGTTAAATACCAGCAGCATGGGCTTGCTGGCCTGGCGCAGGGTTTCTAGGGCCTCGTACTCGACCCGGGTAATGTCGCCCGCCACCACAAACAAAATCAGATCCACCTGCTCAGCGATGCGCCGGGCTAGGGCCGCCCGGTCTTCGCCATTGACCTCATCCAGGCCGGGGGTGTCGATCAGCTCAATGCTCGACTGCCCCACCCCCTTCAGCGACACCCGCAGCAGGTCAGGGATATCACCCGCCAGGGGTTCACGGCTGGCTGACCAGCGGGCTCCCTCCACCGCCTGGGTCACCCCGTGGGTAGGGCCGGTGGCAAAGACCGCTTCCCCCAGCAGCGCATTCAGCAGCGACGACTTGCCCCGCCCCACCAGGCCAAAGACCGCGATGTGCACCACCGTGTGCTCAAGCTTATCGATCAGACCCCTGAGGCTTTGCAACGCCTCCTCGACTCCCGCCTGCTCCCGGGCGGTGAGGTTCAGGCGCTGCACCAGACTGCCCAGGGCCTCCTGGGCACGGCGATAGTTCAAGTCGTCTTGCAGGTCTTGACAGTCAACCACCAGATCCCCCAGCTCCTGCTCCACCGCCGCCCAGGTGGCGGGGTCGGCGGCGGGCAGGCTGAGGGGGGTACCCTGCAGGCCAGCCACCAGCTGGCCCAGTTCTGCCTCCACCTCATCCCAGGTGGGGGAATGGACAATGGCGAGGGGGGCGGGAGAGTCTGGATCGGTCATAGGGATCGCAAGCGGGGCTTTCCTTAAGAATAGCGCCGCCCGTGGGGGCCGGCAGGGGGGTAACCGGCCAAGCCACCTAGGGGTTAGCGGAGTTGACTGATTTAGCCCCCTTTAGGTAGGCAAACACAGACTTATCGCCAATATCAGGCACGATCGGCTGCACAGCTTTGCGCAGGGCAAACACCAAAAATAAAATCGCCCAGGCGACCAGCAACCCCTGTTTAACCGCTAGCGGCAGCCCGCCGAACAAATGCCCCAGCAGCAGTAGGGGCACCAGGGGGGTCAGCAGCTTAGTCTCAAAGCGATCGAAGCAAACAGCCTCTTTGAAACAAATCCCGGTCAGGGCCGCAAAGGTGAAGCCCAGCCCCCACAGCACCTGGGGTTGGTCAATCACCGTCTGGGCCAGGGGGCCATCAATGCCGTGGGCCAGGGCCAGGGAGGCCAGCCCCCCCACCAGCCAAAACCCCTGCAAGATCCGATGCAGCGGCACCAGATAAATATGAATGGTGGCCAAGCTCAACCCCAACCCCAGCCAAAACACCGTGTAGAGGATACTGATGAGCTGTACCAGGGTGGGGTTTTGGTTAAAGCCGAGGGCCAGCCCAGTGCCCACACCAAAGGCAAGGGCCGCCACCATCAGGCCCGTGCGGTAGAGCACCACCCCACGGCGATCGCCCGTCGTAATCGTGTAGTCCCCAAACTGGCCAGAATAGACCACTGGAGCCTCCTGCGCAGCGCTGTCCATCGCATTAACCCTGGGATGAGAAAATCTACCTCTATCTTATGGGGTCAGGAGGGACAATTGGGTGGGGAGGACGAGGGCAAAACAGGTTTGGGTGGAGTCGCTGGTCACCTCAATCTCACCCCCCAGATGGGTCACGAGCTTCTTGACCAGGGTCAAACCCAGGCCAGTTCCCCCCTGCTTCCAGGGGTCGGCACTGGGCACCCGATAGAACTTATCAAAAATGCGCGGTATTTCCTCCGCAGGAATGGTCACCCCCGTGTTGGTAATGGCCAGGCGCACCTGTTCGTCGGGAGCAGCGGAGTGGGCGGCTATGGTCAGGGTAATGTGCTCGCCGGGGGGGGTGTACTTGCAGGCATTGTTGAGCAATTCGGCCAAGACCCGCTCCAGACTGGCTGGGTCAGTGTGAATGACAGGCAGGGTGGGCGCGATCGCCAGGGTCAGGGTTTGATCGCGGCTTTTGGTCCGGGTGGCAAAACTGTCGATCCATCCCTGGAGCCAGGAGTCTAGCAAGACAGGTTCCGGCTGAATGGGGTGGTTGCCCACATCCAGCCGCTGTAGATCGAGGAGGTCATTGATTAAGCTGATTTCGCGTTCACATTCTTCCTGCAAAATACTGAAGTAGCGGCCAATGCGGGTCTGCTCGGCCTTGGGCTTTTGCAGGTCGGCGGCGAAGTCAAACTCCTGGTTGAGGGTTACCCCCAACAGCTGTAGCGCCACCCGCATGCTGGTAACGGGGGTGCGCAGCTCGTGGGACACCGTGCTGAGAAAGTCATCCTTCAGCGTGTTCAGGCGTTCTAGCTCCGCCACCTGGGACTGGGCCGCCTGGTAGAGCCGGGCCTGGCGAATGGCGATCGCACATTGGTTCGCCACCTGCTGTACCAGGCGAATTTCAATATCGTTAAACCCGTAGTCACGCCCGTTGATCAGCCATAGATCCCCCAGCACGCCGCGATCGTCCACAATCGGGCAGGCCAGCATGGCCACATAACCCCGCACTGGGTTTGGCTCCACCGAGCAAAACTGAAAGTACTGTCCGTCCAAAAGCTGGTGGTAGACCTCGGGAAAGGCCTCCATCTGGGCCACTCGCCCCTGGTAGGAGGGGCTAGAGTTGTTGTACTCGTAATAGATAGTAGAGGTTCCCTGCTCGAGGTCATACAGGGAGGTGTTCGATCCCTTCACCTCCAGGGCTTCGGTCAACTCCTTCACCGCCGTCAGCATAATTTGGTTGACGTCCAGGCTATCGCGCACCCGGTCGGTAATGCGTTTTAGGGTAGCCTCAAACTCCAGGGCCGTTTGCAACTGCTCCGTGCGCTGAGCCACCTGCTGCTCTAGATCCATGTTGAGCTGTTGCACCTGGTGGTAGAGGCGGGCCTGCTTAATGGTGCTCCCCACCTGGGTAGCCACCTCCCGCAGGGTTTCAATTTCCCAGGTCGCCCAAGGGCGGGGACCGCTGCAATTGAGGGCACATACCAACCCGTACAGAGCCTCCCCCTGCACAATCGGCATGATCAGGCAGGCCTTCACCTCGGCCTCGGTCAGCTGGTTCAGATAGGTCGGTGGCCGATGGGCGGTGGCAATGTCGTCGATCACCTCCATATTCCCCTCGCGATAGCGCATCAGATCGACCGCCGTAAAGCTCAGGGCACTCGGCGAGTCCTCTCGCCCAGCCTCCGTCGGCGTCCCGCTAGCCGATTCAGCTACGACACCGGTGTAGTTGGGGTCAAAACTATAGAACATCACCCGGTCAATGCGCAGAAAGCGACGCACCTCATTCACAGTGGTTTTTAGCAGATCCTCGGAGTTAAGGGACTGCAAAAGATGCTGGGCGATCGCCCCCAGCAGCCGCTCCCGCTCCGACTGGCGCTGGAGCGTTTGCTCCACCTGCTGGAGCGTTGTCACATCCTGGAGCGTCACCAGCAGTCGCGATTCACCATTGGCCATCCACCATGGCCGGGTAGCGACCATAAAGCTGCGCCGTTCCCCCCAGGCATCGACGATCACCGTGGCATGGGTCTGCTCGTTGCCACTGGCGATCGCCCGCTGCTCCGCCGCCATCAACGCCTGGGCCACCTCGGCTGGAAACCCCCTCACCCCCTGCTGCTCCACCCGGGTTGCCAACTCATCACCCAACAGGTCGCGACTGGCGCGGTTGAGAAAGCATCCGCGCCGACCTGGGTCGAGCAGCCAGAGAGGAGTGGCGATCGCGTCTAGGGCCTGGGCCACTCCCTCGGCAAGGGAGAGTGCGGGTTCCCCGGGGCGGGGAGTAGCGGGAAAGGTAGACATAACCGTGGGGGCAACCGGGGCTAAGGTTAGGGCATGAATAAGGTCAGGGAATGAACATAGCCCCCAACCCTAGGGCGAATTCTATGTACCACTATGCCCAGGGCCGGGACAGAATGCCCAATCAGGCTATACAAAAGATCAATTCCAGAGAAACATTAAGACAGACTATTGCTAAAGCCCCTCCATAGTTTATAATCGTAAGCCGTGCACATTTGCAGGCTCTATGAACGCAGAGGAAATTATCCGCTCCATTGAGGCGGAACAGCTAAAGACTGACCTCCCCACTATCTACGTCGGCGACACCATCCGTGTTGGCGTGCGCATTCAGGAGGGTGGTAAAGAGCGGATTCAGCCCTACGAGGGCACCGTCATCGCCATGCGCAACGGCGGTATCAATCGTTCCGTCACGGTACGAAAGATTTTCCAGGGCATCGGGGTAGAGCGGGTCTTCCTGCTCCATGCGCCCAAGGTGGCCAACATCACGGTGCTCCGCCGGGGTAAGGCCCGTCGAGCCAAGCTTTACTACCTGCGCGATCGTGTGGGCAAGGCAACCCGCCTAAAGCAGCGTTTCGATCGCCCAATCAACTAGAATCAAGTAGGTTGGGTTTTGGTACTTCCACCAGTGCCTGGCTCCATGCGTCCTTAGTTCAGTTGGTAGAACGCGGGTCTCCAAAACCCGATGTCGGGGGTTCGAGTCCTCCAGGGCGCGCTGCGGTGCGGTGGTGACAATCTCTCAGGTTTATGGTCTTTTGTCCTGGGGCAGACCTAGATTATGGGCCTTGTCACCGCCTACATTCGTGAATCAGCCAGGCCGGTAAGGTGCCAGACTTAGCGGTTTTATTGAGTTTTATTGATCGATTAGGCCAGGTCTAACAGTCCAGTCTCGCGGTTAGTCAGTTCGGGCAAGCGCCAACAGGAGCCAAAGCAGTGGTTAAAAAAGACGCGGCAATAGAGCCCAAGGGTAAGACAGCCAGCGCTCCAGCCGTCGCTGAAGACAAGTTTAACGTCGGCACTTTTCTGCAGGGCACCAAAGAAGAGCTGGGTAAAGTGGTTTGGCCCAGTCGGCAGCAGCTGATCAGTGAGTCAGCCGCCGTTATTCTCATGGTTAGCCTTTCCGCAACGCTGATTTATCTCGTTGACCGACTGTTTGGGTGGGTTTCGGGGCAGGTATTCTAATGGCGCTCACAGAAGAAGACTTTAACGACGACGACGCTTCCCCCGATCAGCCCCTAGGTGAAGCCCTTGGAGGCGATAGCCCAGACGGTGCTCCACCCAGCGGCGAAGGGGGAGACGGAGAAGCCGCCCGATACTACCAGCGCAAGGCTCGGTGGTACGCGGTTCAAGTTGCTTCGGGCTGCGAAAAGCGAGTTAAGTTCAACCTTGAACAGCGTATTACCACCCTGGACGTGGTCAACCGTATCTTTCAGGTTGAAATTCCTCAAACCCCAGCGGTTAAGCTGCGCAAAGATGGCAGCCGCCAAAACATCGACGAAAAGGTCTTTCCTGGCTACGTGCTGGTGCGCATGTTCATGGATGACGAAGCCTGGTCGGTGGTTAAAAACACTCCCCATGTCATCAACTTTGTTGGTGCTGAGCAGCGCCGGGCCTACGGTCGCGGTCGTGGCCACGTGAAACCCATGCCCTTGGGCATGAGTGAGGTCAAGCGCATCTTCAAACGCACCGAAGAGCAAAAGCCCGTAGTCAAAGTTGACATGGCCCCTGGGGATAAAATTACCGTGCTCTCAGGGCCGTTCAAAGACTTTGAGGGCGAGGTGGTAGAAGTTAGCCCCGAGCGCAGCAAGCTCAAGGCTCTGCTATCTATCTTCGGGCGCGACACTCCAGTAGAGCTGGAATTTAACCAAGTGCAAAAAGAGAGTTAATTAATGGCCAAGAAAGTTGTAGCGTTGATCAAGCTGGCGATTAATGCTGGAAAGGCTAACCCAGCACCTCCCATTGGCCCGGCCCTGGGTCAGCATGGGGTCAATATCATGGCGTTCTGTAAAGAATACAACGCCAGAACCCAGGAAAAAGTGGGCCTGGTGGTGCCGGTAGAGATTTCGGTTTTTGAAGATCGCAGCTTTACCTTTATTCTCAAGACCCCACCGGCCTCCGTGCTGATTAAAAAGGCCGCTGGCATTGAGCGGGGCTCTGGCGAACCTCGCACTAAAAAAGTGGGCTCTATTACCCGCGCTCAGCTTCAAGAAATTGCCGAAGCTAAAATGCCCGACCTCAACGCCAACGACATAGAGGCGGCCATGAATATTGTTGAGGGCACCGCTCGCAACATGGGCGTTACCATCGCCGGATAGGTTTCGGTGTTGGCCAGGGCCATTGGCCCAAAATTTGGCCCCAAAATTTGGCCCCAAAATTTGGCCCAGTCGTTTGCTCTAGACTACGTTTTGATTGTTCACATTACGGGGAAGAGGCCTAGCTTCGTTTGACCCCAAGGAGATAACCATGGCTAAAGTATCTAAGCGCCTGCGTGAAGCCCAGGCGAAGGTTGAAGACCGTCTTTACGAGCCCCTTGAGGCGCTGACATTGCTCAAGGAAACGGCTACCGCTAAGTTTGTCGAGTCAGCCGAAGCTCACATTCGTCTGGGTATTGATCCTAAATACACTGACCAACAGCTGCGTACCACGGTGATCTTGCCGAAGGGCACCGGTCAAACCATTCGGGTTGCCGTGATTGCAAAAGGTGAGAAAGTGGCCGAAGCCATTGCCGCTGGTGCTGACATGGCCGGTTCCGAAGAACTGATTGACGAAATCCAGAAGGGCATGATGGACTTTGATATCCTGATTGCCACCCCCGACGTGATGCCCCAGGTAGCTAAGCTGGGCCGTCAACTCGGCCCCCGGGGCCTAATGCCATCTCCCAAGGGCGGCACCGTTACCTTTGACCTCCCCCAGGCCATTAGCGAGTTCAAAGCCGGTAAGCTTGAGTTTCGTGCCGACAAAACGGGCATCGTCCATGTTATCTTTGGCAAGGCGAGTTTTAGCGTCGAAGATCTGTTGGTAAATCTCAAAGCGCTTCAAGAGTGCGTTGACCGCAACCGACCTAGTGGTGCTAAAGGCCGTTATTGGCGTACGGTAACCATTACCTCAACCATGGGGCCTGGCATTCCTCTTGATGTAAGTGCCCTGCGCGACTTCAAGCTGTCCGATGTGGCCTAGGCCCATTGCCCATGGACGCCCAAGTTTTACCCAGACCAACCAGGAGACCTATAGGCTGAAATAATCCCTTAAAACTGCATAGACGACCGTAGACAGCAGGTGCTAGCTAAGCGCTGCATAAACCCTGCCGAGGTTGATCTTAATGACTAACGTGCTTTTGCCAACAGGCTAAGCACCTCTGGTTGTTGGTCTACCCCGGCATGGTTGTCGGGGTTTATTTTTGACCGCCATTGCTGGCAACGGCGTGGCCATAGTCCTGGATCGGGTAATCACGTTTCCCTATCCCCAACTAAAAGGAGGTGAGATCAACATGGGGAGAACCCTAGCGAATAAGAAAGAGCTGGTAGCCGAGATTCAGGCCCTGCTAGACGAGGCTCAACTAGCCTTTGTGATTGATTACAAAGGCCTAACCGTAGCTGAGATCAGCAACCTGCGCAATCGACTACGGCCCAAGGGCGCTGTGTGCAAGATTGCCAAAAACACGCTGATGCGAATCGCCGTGGACGGCAACGAAGCCTGGCAACCGATGACCGAGTTCCTTCAGGATTCCTCAGCCTTTGTGCTGGTCAAGGAAGACTTTGGCGGCGCGATTAAGGAGTATCAGGCCTTCCAGAAAGACACCAAAAAAACCACCCTCCGGGGCGGTGTCATGGAAGGGCAGGCCCTCACCGAAGACCAAGTCAAGGCGATTACCGAGCTGCCCTCCAAGGAAGAGCTGATGGCTCGTCTGGCCGGGGCGATCAAGGCGATGCCGACTCGATTGGCTGTGGGCATCAATGCCGTACCGACCAAACTGGCGGTGGGCGTCAAAGAGGTTCCCGCGTCCCTGGCTCGCGCTATCAAGGCGGTGTCGGAGCAAGATGCGGCCTAGGCCCCTTTGCAGCGGTTTTGTTTGTATGTTTTGTCTAATTGTTTTCCACCAGGAGTTAACCGGTAACTATGTCTGCTAAAACTGATGAAATTCTCGAACAGCTTAAGACCCTCTCCCTGCTAGAAGCCTCTGAGCTGGTCAAGCAAATTGAAGAAGCCTTCGGCGTGGATGCCTCTGCCTCCTCTGGCGGCGGCATGATGATGATGGCCCCCGGCCTGATGGCCGGGGCTGGCACGCCCGCTGAGCCCGAAGAAGAGCAGACCGAATTTGACGTCGTGCTTGAAGACGTGCCTGCCGACAAGAAGATCGCCATTCTCAAGGTGGTGCGCAGCTTAACCGGGCTGGGTCTGAAGGAAGCCAAGGAGCTGGTGGAAGCCGCTCCCAAGGCTGTCAAGGAAGCCACTACCAAAGACGACGCCGAAGATGCCAAGAAGCAGCTTGAAGAAGTTGGCGCTAAGATCACCATCAAGTAGTCTGACGCCCTAGCGTCGGGCCTAGGCCCTAGAGCTTAGGATTTAGGCTGCCCCCCGTGAACATCATGGGGGGCTTTTTACTGGGGAATTCTCTACTGTGAAGGGAGTATAAGCCACCCTGCTCCAGGGTTGGGGTGGAGTATGATTGATCCATAAACGACCGCAGCGCTAGACTAGGAGAAAGACTATGGCACAACAGCTAAAGCGTTGGGAGTCGCCGCGAAAACCAGGCCGTAACGATAAAGGCCGAGGCGGTAGTGCCCGCCAGCGGCAACTGCAAAAACGACACCAAACCCTGCGCAAACGCCTGAGCGATCGCGCCAGCCAAGATAACCCCCATGCCCCAGGGGAGCCCAGTGCTCCCCTTTTTGTTGCCTAACGTCGAAGTTGTGCCGCAGCAGATAGCCTTGAACTCTAACAAATAACCTCTGCTCCGTCCGCACCAACGCAGTGTTAAGCTGTTGTGCATTTAAAATGCATCCACAGCATTTCCCTTATTCTTAATATTACGCCCCCAATTTATTACAAGCTCCCCCTCATTTAACAGTTTATTGACAAGTGCTTCTAGCTCTTCA
>Ga0169931_10007712_pt1 | contig 15888 bp, 21 predicted proteins | sample Kivu_15m_20L_FD_129675 | JGI IMG/M metagenome (GOLD analysis project Ga0169931, IMG submission 129675) | Freshwater microbial communities from Lake Kivu, Western Province, Rwanda to study Microbial Dark Matter (Phase II) - Kivu_15m_20L... | ecosystem: Environmental > Aquatic > Freshwater > Lake...
CCCCGGCGCTCCTGAGCTGGGCGCTCAACCCTGGGCAGCGGTGCTCAGCATGGCCAGCGCCGTCCAGACCACAAAGCCGGTGAGCACGAAGCCGCCGGTGGCCACGAACCAGCGCCAGGCGTTCTGCACGGCCGGGGTGGGCTGGCCGGCCAGCCAGGCGGGCTGGGGCCAGCCGCCGCTGGGGGTCCAGGCGGTGCCGCGGCCGGCGGGGGCACGGCGGGCCATCGCTTCGCGCCAATAGGCGTCGTAACGGGGCGCCTGCTGGTTAAAGGGCATGGTGCCCACACCCTGGCCGGCCAGCTTGCGTGAGCGCTGGTAGGGCACCAGGTCGTCGCCGAAGGCTTCGCGGTATTCGCTCGAATCGAGCAGCGTATCGATGAAGCCTGGCAGCCCCTGTTGGGCGATCACGATCGACCAGGCAATGCGTTCGGCCTCGCCGTGCACCGGGCGGCCCAGCACCCGGCCCACCACCTGTTCGACCATTCGGGCGTTGCTGTTGCAGCGGTAGAAGTCGTTGCGGAATTTCTCCGACTTCAACAGGCCGCGCACAAAGTCGCGGGTGGTGATCGCGCCCGATCGCAGTTGCGATTCGAGCACCGCGTCGCGGTCGACCTTGAAGGCGTGGAAGAAGATCTGGCGGTAGGCCTGCTCGATCAGGGCGTCGGCGCCGGCGCGGTCCTGGCGGGTGGTCTCCTCGCTGGCCACGAGGAAGCTGCTGACGCGGCTGTTGTTGGTCAGTGGGCGGGTGGCCAGAACGGGCAGAACCATGGGTCGCAGGGCTTGCAAACGGCGAAAGGTATGGCCCATCGGCCAGGCGTGGGGCCCGTTCTCCGCAATCCACAAGCAACGTCATGGCTCGCAACAGCTCGCAATGTTCGGCAGCGAGCGGCTGGCCTTCTAGCCTGGGGGTATGGGTGAAACGATTCTCGAAGTCAGCCACCTCAGCGTGCGTCGGGGCGGCCAGCCGGTGGTCGACGACGTCAGCTTCGCCTTGACCCCCGAGACCGACACCGCCCTGGTCGGTCCCAATGGCGCTGGCAAAAGCACCCTGGTGCAGGCCCTGTTGGGGCTGATCCCCCGGCAGGGGGGCAGCGTTCGCCTGCTGGGCCATGCGCTGGGGGCCCGCGGCCAGTTGCCCGCAGCGGTGCGCGATCAGATCGCCTACCTGCCCCAGCAGTTTTCCCCCCGGGGCCGTCTGCCACTCACGGTCGCCGAGTTTGTGGCCCTGGGCGGGGTGCCCCCCCGGCAAGAGCGCCAGGCGGTGGCGCGGGCGCTCGCCCTCTGCGCTGCTCAGGGCCTGGAGCGGCGCTTGCTCAGCGAGCTCTCTGCTGGCCAGTTAAAGCGGGTGTTGCTGGCCTTCTGTGTGGTGCGGCCGCGGCGCTTGCTGGTGCTCGACGAAGCCCAGGCGGGCCTGGATCCCCAGGCGGCCGAGCAGTTCCATGCCCTGGTGTTCGACCTGCGCCGCAGCCAGGGCTGGACGGTGCTGCAGGTCTCCCACGACCTGGAGATGGTGCGTCGCAGCTGCGATCGGGTGCTTTGCCTGAACCGCACCCTGCGCTGCCAGGGGGCGCCAGCCCACGCCCTGAGCACCGCCCAGCTCGAGCGCCTCTATGGCAAGGGGTTTGTTCCTTATCAGCATCACCATCAGGCCCTGCAGCCATGAGCGCTGAGACGACGGCGCCCCTGCTGGTGCTGCTGACCCTGCCGTTCATGCAGCGGGCCCTGCTGGCCGGTCTGCTCAGTGGGGCCGTGGGCGGTCTGCTCGGCAGTGTGGCCGTGCTGCGCCAGCTGTCATTCTTCAGTGATGCCCTGGGTCATGCGGCCCTGCTGGGCATCACCCTGGGGGTGTTGCTGGGCCTGGACCCCACGCTGGTGCTGGTGCCGTTCGCCGTGCTGTTCGCCCTGCTGGTGAACCTGATGGTGGAGCGCAGTCGTCTGTCGGCCGACGCCCTGCTGAACATCGTCTATTCGTCGTCGCTGGCGATCGCGGTGCTGGTGCTCAGCCGCTTTCCCCGTGCCGGTGGCGGTCTGCAGCAACTGCTGTTCGGCGACATCCTCGGGGTCAGCTGGCGCGACCTGGCCCTGATGGCGGCGATGCTGGTGGCTGCGGTGATCGGTCTGGTGCTGAACCGCCGCGCCCAGATCCTGCTCTGTGTGGATGAGCCCCTGGCCCGTTCGCGCGGGATCAGCGCCGACCGGCAGCGGCTGTTGTTCGTTGTCGCCTTGGCGGTTGTCGTGGCCCTGTCGATCAAGGCGGTGGGGGTGCTGCTGATCAGCGCCTTCGTGGTGATTCCGGCCAGCGCTGCCCGCCTGTTGGCCCGCAGTTTCAGCAGTTACCAACTGCTGGCCAGTGGCCTTGGGGCTGCTGGCGCCGTGATCGGTCTGCTGGCCTCAGCGGCCTTCAATCTGCCTTCCGGCCCTGCGGTGGTGTTGGTGCAGTTGCTGGGGTTTCTGCTGGCGTTGCTGCTGTCGGCATGCGGTTGGGCTGGCGCAGCAGCCAGAGCAGAGTCGCCCGATCCCGGCTGCTGAGCTGCAGGACCGGCCTGGCACCAGGGCTGGCGGCCATGGCGTCGCCAGGGTGGTCGCTGTGGGCCCAGAGGCCAAAGGCATGGCCCAGCTCGTGCAGGGCGGTGGCCTGCAGGGGCAGGGGCGCCCGACCCGGATCCAGCAGCACGTCGATGCGCGGTTCGGCCCACCACTGCTGCTGCCGTTGGACGGTCACCAGGCTCAGCACGGCACGGCCATGGCTGGCGCGTTGGCGCCCATCGGCCAACCGTTGCAACGGCGGGCGGCGGCGCCACAGCCGCACCTGCGCTTGCTCGGGGTGGCTCACCCGGCTGATCCTGAGCAGGCCCGACCACTGCTGCAGGGCGGCCTCGATGGCCCTGGTCCAGGCCGCCTGGCGCTGGGCTTCGGCGCTGCCGGGCTCAGCGTTGCCCGGCTCGATCCAGACGCACCAGTGGTCCACAATCGGCCAGCCTGCAGGGGTTGGCCGCAGCAGATGGCGGAAATCGCTGCCGTCAGGTGCGGGGGCTGCCGCCTCGGCCGCCTGGGCTTCGGCTGGCAGCACCAGCGGGCGAACCTGGTCCGGGCGGTTGCACGCCAGATCCATCGCGCTGGGCATCGGCCCTTGCGCCTGGGCCTGCTGCTGGATCGGGCTGCCCACGGTCAGCGCCACCGGCAGCAGGGCCACCAGCCAACGGGTTGGGGTGCTGCGTGGCACGGCAGGACTGCGATGACAGCGGCCGGGGTCAGGCGGCCGGCAGGCCGACGCCACGGGCCATCAGGGTTGCCAACAGCGGAATGGCGGCAAACCCGACCAGTTCGATGTTGAGGATCCAGGCCAGACGGTTGGCCAGCTGGGGGCTGACCTTGGGCAGCTCGCCCTTGCGCAGGGGAAGCGCCCAGAGGATGTAGGTGATCGTCGGGTAAAGCGACAGACCACCCACGGCCAGGTAGGTGCCCACCTTCCACCAGAAGAGGGGATTTTCAGTGTAAAAGCTGCTGCCCTGACCGAAATACAGCACCCGCAGGATGCCGCTGACCAACAGGGCCAGCGCCGCCATGCCGTAGACCACGTCGGTGATCACCATCAAGGTGGCCTCTCGCCGATCGGGATCGGGCTTGATCAGACGACGTTCGAGCACCAGCGCTCCGAAGCAGAGCATGAAGCTGAGGTAATGCACGTAGGCAATGCCGGCCCGGGGCAGCACGTCGGCGGGGAGGGCAGCCAGGCTGAGCATGACGAAGCGGGGTGAGGCTGGGCTTGACCGTAGCTCGCGCTCAGCGGGTCCCGGGGCAACGGTGGGCACCAGGCGAGCAGATCCAAGGAGATTCTGGAGTTGAGAACAAAATCTTGAGTTGAGAAGCAATCCTGTACTTGCGTAGCAAAAGTGAAAGTCGGAAGCTTTTCGGAGGGTTTTTGAGACCAACCGAAATTCCCCTAGGTTCAATTGAGTCAGCAGCCACGACATGGCCAGCTCGTTGAGTGCTTTTCTCGGTGAGATCGGCCGGCATCAGTTGTTGACGCCCGAGCAGGAGTTAACACTTGGACGCAAGGTGCAGGCGATGGTCGCCCTGCACGAGCGCTGTTCCCAGGCCGGTGGTCAGGGTGAGGCCTGTGATTACAACGAGCTCGAGCGGCGCACGCTGCGTCTGGGTGAACGGGCCAAAAACCACATGATCACGGCCAACCTGCGCCTGGTGGTCAATCTGGCCAAGCGTTACCAGGGCAAAGGGCTCGACCTGCTCGACCTGATCCAGGAAGGGACCCTCGGCCTGACCCGTGCCGTCGAGAAATACGACCCGACACGGGGGCATCGATTCAGTACTTATGCCTATTGGTGGATTCGTCAGGGTCTCAATCGGGCTCTCTCCACCCAGAGCCGAACGATCCGCATTCCGGTCAATGTGAATGAGAAATTGACCAAGATTCGTGCTGCCAAGGCGCGTTATCTGCAGGCCAACGGCACCTTGCCCAGTGCCGCCACCCTGGCCGAGTTGCTGCATCTGAGCAAACAGGAGGTCGAGGAGCTGCTGACCTGTGAACTGCGCAGTGTCACCGTCAGCCTGCAGGGGGTGGTGAAGTCCAAATCCGATCCCTCCGAGCTGGTCGATGTGCTCCCCTCGTCCGAACTGCCGCCGCTGGAGCGGGCCGAGCTGGCCGAGCGCATCACGGTGGTCTGGTCCCTGCTCGAGCAGGCCTGTCTGACGCCCAAGGAACGCACCGTGATCATGCTGCGCTTTGGCCTGGATGGCAGCCATGAATGGCGCACCCTGGCCGAGGTGGCCCGGCAGTTGGGCTGCAGCCGGGAGTACTGCCGTCAGGTCGTGCAGCGTGCCCTGCGCAAACTGCGGCGGGCGGGCCAGGAGTCGGGGTTCATTGCCACCGACTGACGCCCTACCCTGAGACCAGCGCAGGGCTCGCCCGTGTTCAGCTGGTTCACCCAGGCAGGTGCCGCAGCCGCGAGCAGTGGCAGGGTGCTGGATGTCGAGGTCATCGACAGTTCGGTTGTCGATGAACAGCTGTTGTTGCGGCTGCTGCGGCGGGGCGGTCGGGCCCTGGCCCGGCCGGCGTTCGAATGCCTCGAGCTGTTGCTGGATGCCGAGACGCCACCGCAGGTCAGGCTGACGGTGCTGGCTGCCCTGACCTATCTGCTGATCCCGATGGATCTGCTGCCCGATCTGTTGCCAGCGGTGGGCTTTAGTGACGACCTGGTTGCCTTGACCACCCTGCTGGGAACCTGCTGGCGCCATCGCACCCCGGAGATTCGCCAGCGGGCCCAGCGCCGGCTGGACCGTTGGTTCCCGCTGGGGCAATGACAGCCGTGGTTGCCCTGAGCCCCGACCAGCGCGAGGACCTGCAAGGGTTCATCAAGGATTGGTTGCGCCATGCGGGCCGCACCCAGGCGGACCTGCGCCGGGCCCTGAGGGCCGCCTCCGTGCGCATGCCGGTGCTGCTCGATGCCCTGGCGCACACCTACAGCCAAGGTGGTCTGACCGATCTGGTGCAGCAGCTGTGTGCGATCGAGGCCGACTGGCACAGCGAGGACCAGGGCGCCGTGCTTGCTGAGCTGGGACAGGCGCCAGCCGGGTTGAACGGATCCCTCGAGCAGCTGGATCTGCTGCTGCAGGAGATCCGCCAGGACCAGGAGGCCTCGCCATGATGGGGGCATCCCTGCCGATCCCACCGATGCCCAGCCGTTCTCGCCTGATGCCGCTGTGCGTGGCAACCGTCACCGCGCTGCTGGCGGCAGGACCCGCGGTGGCTCAGGTGCAGCAGTTCATCCTGGGACCAGGCAGCTCGGTGGGTCGGGAGACCAAGGTGGAACCCAAGAACTGCGTCACCGACCCCAAGACCGGTGCCATCACCTGTGACACCCAGCTGGTCAATCCGCCCAGTGACACCCCGGCCAAGCCCTCGTACACCCCCTTCGGCAACTGAGGTCCTGACCGTTGAACCGAGGTGATGACAGCCGTTATCTGGCCCTGATCGACGGCACCGAGCGGTGGATCGCCAAGCTGCTTGGCCTGGTGTTGCTGGTGGTGATGCTGGTGGCCGCGGCCCAGCTGCTTTGGCAGGTGATGTGGGCGATCGCCAATCCGGCGACCCCCTGGTTGAGCGAGAAACTCACCCGCCTGCTCGGGGACCTGCTCAACATTCTGATCGCTGTCGAGGTGCTGCAGAACATCACCTCGTACCTGCGCCGCCATGTGGTGCAGATCGAGCTGGTGCTGATCACGGCAATGACCGCCGTGGCCCGCAAGGTGATCGTGCTGCCCCCCGGTGCCGAAACCAAACCCCAGCTGCTGGCGGGGCTTGGGGTGGCGGTGCTGGCCCTGGCAGCGGCCTACTGGCTGGTGCGCACGGTCAACCGTCGCCGGATGCCGGCCAGAACAGGGCCAGCCAGATTGTTCCGGGATCAGGATCCGTAGCCACCAGTCGGTGCCGTCTGTGGGCCGGAATCAGCAGCTGGTCACCCCGGCTCAGGGCTGTGGGCCGGGGCTCACCCTCCAGCTGCACCAGCGCACTGCCCTGCAGCAGCAGCACCCATTCGTGCTCGGCCTGGTCGTACCAGAACCCATCGGGGCTGCACGCCTGGTTGGAATGAATTCGCTCGAGGCGCCAGTGGGGCGTCTGCAGCAGCACCGTGGTGCTTTCGCTGCCCGGTGACGGCAGAACGCCCCCCAGCAGGTTGGCAGCGGCGGCCGGGGTGCCGTCAGGTTCGCCCCAGCGGCGGCCGATCTCCAAGCCGCAGCTGCGCGCCAGTGCCACCACCTCATGGTGGCTGCTGCAGTCAGCCAGGGCGGCCCGCAGGCCGGGATCGGCCTCGCTCAGGGCCACGAACGCGTTCAGGGCGCTGACCTTGGCCAGAAACTGCTGCAGCTGCGCTTCAGCCATGGGCTTCGGTCAGAGTTTTGATCATGCGCCAGCGTTCAAACAGCACCCCGGCATAGGGCACGGTTTCGCTGGCTTCGACCTGCCAGCCAAGCCGTAACAGCAACGGCCGTGACAACTGGCTGGCCTCGGTGCGCAGGCGCCGCACCCCCTGGCGCTGGGCCTCGTGTTCGAGGGCTCGCACCAGGGCCGCCCCCCGGCCCTGACGGCTCCAGGTGCCGTCGCAGTAGAGCAGGGCCAGGCGGTCCAGGGGATCGAGCACCGCAAACGCGGCGATCCGCGCGTCGTCGGGCGCCACCGGGTTCACCAGCGCGTAGCCCCGGTCGATCGTGGCGGCCAGGTCGCCATCGGCCCGGTTGTGGGCGGCCCAGGCCTGCACCTGCTCTGGGGTGTACAGGGGGGGGCACTGGCTGCGCACTGCGGCGCCATAGACCGCCAGCAGCGCGGGCCGATCGGCGGGTTCGTAGGGACGCAGCAGGTGCATCGGCTCAGCCGCCATCGCCCGTGGGTGGCTCCAGCATCACCCTGGTGCCGAGCCGCTCGGCCAGCGGCGCGAAGGCCTCGGGGGTGCAGCTGAACAGCAGCACCTGCACCCCCTGCTGCACCCCCCGCTCGAGCATGCGCAGCACCCCCGCCTGGCGCTCGGGATCGCTGTTGCTGAAGGCATCGTCGAGCACCAGGGGCAGACAGCCGTCATAGGCGCCGCGCAGCAGCTCGGCCAGGGCCAGCCGCAGGGCAGCCGCCAGCTGCTCGCGCATGCCGCCGCTCAATTGGGCAAAGTCAAAGCGTTGGTGCTGGCGTTGCAGCTGCAAGCTGCTGAAGCCCTGCTGGGGTGTGAACTGCAGCGGCGCCGTGGCGGCAGTGGCCAGTCCGAGGGCATCGAGATAGCCCTGCAACGCCTGCTGCAGCGGCAGGCAGTAGTGGCTGGCGCTCTGCTGCTGGGCTTCGGCAAAGGCCAGCAGCAGCAGCTGCAGGGCGGTGGTGCTGCGTTCGAGCGCCTGGCGATCGGCCTGGGCCTGTTCCAGCTCGGCCTGGTGCAGCTCGACGGCAAGGGCAGGCCCCAAGGCCCCGAGGCTGTGGCAGATCTGCTCCTGCTGGCCGCGGTTGGTCAGCAGCATCTCCCGTTCGGCCGCGAGCTGGCGCAGCCGCAGCTCGCCGTCGCTGGCGGCGGGCCCCAGCTGGTGCTGCAGCGATTGGAGCTGTTGCTGGCTGGCCTGCAGCTGGGCGCTGAGCACGTCCAGGCTCTGCTCGAGTTGGCGGGGGCTGCCGTGCTGGCTCTGCAGTGCCAGCAGCTGCTGCTCGCTGGCAGCCAGGGACCCAGCCAGCCGTCCGGCTTCGGCCTGGTGCTGGGCGTGCACCCGGTCGTGCTGCTCGCGCTGCTGTTGGTGGGCGCTGCGCTCGCGCTCGCGCTGGGTGCGCTGCTGGCCCAGCTCCTGCAGCTCCCGTTTGAGGGCCTGTTGCCGTTGCTCCAGCTCGGTCAAGGGCGGCGGTGGGGTGTCGATCGCCTGCCCCTGCTCGGCCAGGGCCTGCTGCAGCCGCTGGCGTCTGGGTTGCAGGGCGGCCAGCTGGGCATCGAGCTGGGCCCAGGGAATGCTGGCCGCCGCCTGGCGCAGCGTGCTCAGGTCGTTGTCGAGTCGCTGCCGCTGCTGGGCCAGCGCTTCGGCAGCCTCGCTGTTGGGCTGGCCCAGCTGCTGTTGCAGCGCCTGCAGCTGGTCGTGAGCCTGCTGCCGAGCGGCGACGGCATCGTTGATGGCCGTCCCCCCGCCGGGGCTGATCAGCAGCCGGGTGCCGCCCGCCAACGCCAGCTCGGTGGGTCGCTCGAGCAGGCGGCTCTCACCGGGGGTCAGCGGTTCACCATCGAGGCTGACCTGCGTGGTTCCCTCCAGCAGTTCCACTTGGGTCGCCATTCCCTGGCAGCGGGCCTGGGCCTGGCTCCAGCGCTGTTCGGCCTGGCGCAGCAGCCTGACCTCGGCGCTGCCGATCGGGGGCAGCTGCTGCAGCTGCTCCTTGATGGCTGTTGCCTGCTGCTGCAGCCCATCGAAGCGGGTCTTGTGCAACACCAGTTGCTCCTGTTCGCGCCCCAGGCTGGCCAGATCGGCCTGGGTGCTCAGCAGGTCCTGCTGCCGCAGCAGCTCCTGGCTGCGCTGCTCGAGCGCCTGGCGCTGCCGGCTGCTTTCGGCTGCGGCCTGCTCGAGCTGGTGCCGTTGCTGCTGCAACTGCGCCAGCTGGAGCTGCAGCTGAGCGAGCTGACCCTGGTCGGCCTGTTGCTGTTGCAGCAACCCCTGCCAATGGTTGAGGGCGGACTGCAGGAGCTGGTGCTGCTGCTGCAGGGGTTCGCTTTGACGCTGCAACCGCAGCCAGCTGTTCAGCAGGGCGCTCTCGGCGTCGATCGCGGTCAGCCGTTCGGCGATCTGGCGCAGCTGCTCCAGGGCGGCGTCCAGGTCGGCCAACCGGGCCTGAGCCTGTTGCAGGGCGGCCTGGGCTTCGGCTTCGCGGGCCAGGGCCAGCGCCAGGGGCGAGCCGGCCCGCACCTTGCCCGTGGTGGTCAGCTGCAGGTCGAGCCGTTGCTGCAGCAGGTGCTGCACCTGGCGGTCGCGTGGCGACTCGAGGGCGCTGGCGGTGGCCTGCAGGGCTGCGGCGCTGCCGGCCTGCTGCAGTTGCTGCACCAGCAGCCCCAGGTCGTAGCCCTCGGGGCCTGCGGCCAGCGGATCGCCGCCGGCCTGGCCCTGGCGCACCCACAGATGGGCCCAGCGCAGCGGCAGCTGGGCGATGCGCCGCCCCTCGATCGGCCCTGGCACCTGCAGCAGGGCCGCCAGGCGGGTTTCGGCGCTGCTGCCCTGGAGGGTTGTGCCGCCGTCGCTGCTCAGCTGGCAGGTGCCGCCAGCACCGGCAAAGCGTTTGCGCAGCTGCCAGATCTGGCCGCCAGCCTCAAAACGCAGCTCCACCTCGGGCAGCCCGCCGTGGGTCAGTGAACGCAGCTCCTCGACGCCGCGGCCGGTGGCCGTGGCCTTGAGGAACAGGACCTTGTGCAGGGCCTCGACGAGGGTGCTCTTGCCGGCTTCGTTGGGCCCACCGATCAGCGTCAGCCCGGCCGCAAAGCTGAGCTCCAGCTGCCGGTGCTGGCGCACCCGCTCGAGCCGGGCGGCGATCAGGCGCATGCGTCGGCCACGCTGCGGTGCAGCTCGAGCAGGGCCTGGGCCAGAGTGCCATCCGGGTCGCCCGACCCCAGCTGCTGCTGCAGTTGGCGTGCCACCGCCGCCACCAGGGGCGCATCGCTCTGTTGCGCCAGCGCCTGCAGCTCGGCCGCATCGGCACTGAGGCCCACCTGGCCGCGGCGCTTGAGCCGCAGCAGCTGGGCTTCCCAGCGCTGCAACAGCCCATCGAGCTGTTGCTGGCCGTGGATGCTCAGCTGCCCGCTGAGCTCAAGCAACAGCAGATCGGCGCCGACGCGCCCCCCCAGCAGCGCTTCGACCTGCTGCTCCAGGGAGTTGAGGTCGGCATCGCTGGTCAGGGTCACCTGCAGCGGATGCCAGCCCACGGCGCCGCAGGGTTGGGGGCTCACCCGCGGCGCTGCCCCCCGTTGCAGCGTGACCGCCAGCACCTGGCCGCTGCGGTAGTCAGCGCTGCGGGGGAAGCGATCCGCCTCGGGGGTGCCGCTGTACCAGGCCTTGGGGTGCACCTGCTTGCAGCCGTGCCAATCCCCCAGGGCCACGTAGTCGACCTGGGCCAGCCAGTCGGCCTTGAGGTTGATCAGGTTGGCGGGACCGCTGGGATGCTCATCGTCCAGATCGCTGCCGGCAAAGCCGCTGACGCCTCCGTGGGCCAGCACCAGCCTGGGCTTGTCGGGGGGCAGCCTGCTCCAATCGAGCTGGTCGAGCCAGCCGCACGGGTCGTTGCTGTCGTGCCGTTGCTGCAGGCCGCAGGGCAGCACCACCAGCTGCTCGAGTTCGAGGGGCTGGCGCGGCTCCGGCACCAGCAGGGCGGGGGCACGGCGCTGCCGCTCGCTCGCCAGCAGCGGTGACTGCCAGATGCTGCCCGGACCGCCGTGGTCGTGGTTGCCTGGGATCACCACGGTGGGGCAGCCAATGCGGCCGATGGCGGCGCAGACGGCGCTCACATCACTGGGGCTGGGCGTTGGGGCGTCGAACAGATCCCCGGCCACCACCACGGCCGTGGCCTCGCAGGCGGCGGCCGCCGCCGCGAGGCGATCGATCACCTCGAGCCTCACCTGGCGCAGCCGGCTGCGTTTGTCCGGGTCCTTGACCCGGCCATAGGGCTTGCCGATCTGCCAGTCGGCCGTGTGCAGCACGGTGATCGCAGTCGGCACCAGGGAGACCACCCGAGCTCGGCAGGGTCCTGTCTAACGCCTGAACCCCCAGACTGGAACACCCTGCCGGTGTCGTTCGTGTCACTGCTGAAGCCTTGGTTGCAGGCCCTGGCGCTGCTGCTGGTTGTGCTGTTGGCCTGGTGGCCCTTGCCGGCCCAGGCCGCTGCCGAGGGGGCCCAGGTGTTCGACACCCACTGCGCCGGCTGTCACGTCCAGGGCGGCAACATCATCCGGCGCGGCCGCACGCTCAAGCTGGCGGCGCTGGAGCGCCAGGGGCTGGCCAGCCCCGAGGCGATCGCCCGGGTGGCGGCCGCCGGCATCGGCCAGATGGATGGCTATGGGGCCGTACTGGGTGACGGGGGCGCCGAGGCGGTGGCGGCCTATGTCTGGCAGCAGGCTCAGGCGGGCTGGCCCCGCAGTTAAAACGCCTGGGTCCAGGGGTGAATCTCAACGGTGGTCCAGATCCCTTGGCGCCAATACACATCGGCTTTGACCAGGGCTTCGACCGCTTCGGCCGAGGCGCCTTCAAAGATGCCGAACACCCGGCTCAGGTCGGTGGTGGGTCCCAGGGTGATCAGGCTGCCGGCGTCCTTGAGCTGCTGCAGCCGAGCCAGGTGCTCGTCCCGGTAGGGCGCCCGCTTCGTGAGCACGTCGTCGCAGTAGGTGCCCCAGAGAACAAACCGCGATGCCATGCCAGGGTGCGTTGATGCCTCTGGATCCTCCCAGATCCGGGCTGCCTGGGCAGCCCCAGCCGGCCCGCCGCCTGCAGGGTGTGCTGCAGCCGGTGATTCCCCAGATCAGCGCGCTGGTGCGCGCCACTCCTGGCTGCCTGTCACTGGCCCAGGGCATGGTGCGTTGGGGGCCGCCGCCAGGTGTGGCCGAGGCTCTGGCCCAGGCCGCCGCCGCGCCAACGCCGGACTTGCATCGCTATGGCGCGATGGCCGGCGATCCGGCGCTGCTGGCGGCCGTTCGCAGCGACCTGACCGCCCCCCAGCGCGCGGGCGGCGCCCTTGACCTGGAGGGTGCCGCATTGCTGGTGACCGCCGGCAGCAACATGGCCTTCAACGCCATCGCCCAGGTGATCACCGATCCCGGCGATGGGGTGATTCTGCCGCTGCCGTTTTATTTCAACCACGTGATGGCCGTGCAGCTGGCCGGCGGCGTGGCCCTGCCGGTGGATGCGGGTCTGATCCCCGATCCTGCACGGCTGGCGGCCGCGATCACCCCGCGCACACGGGCGATCGTCACGGTGTCGCCCAACAACCCCAGTGGGGTCGTGGTGCCGCAGCCGGTGCTGGCAGCCATCAGTCAACTGTGTGCCCAGCGGGGTCTGTTCCACATCCACGACGAGGCCTACGAGCACTTCGTCCATGGCCAGACGCCCCACTGGAGCCCTGGCTCCCAGGCTGGCGCCGCGGCGCACACGATCAGCCTGTTCTCGCTCTCCAAGGCCTATGGCATGGCCGGTTGGCGCGTCGGCTATGCGGTGGTGCCAAGCCGGTTGATGGCCGGCCTGGCCCAGGTGCAGGACACGGTGTTGATTGCCCCACCCCAGATCACCCAGGCGGCTGCTGTGGCGGCGCTGCGGGCCGGGCCGACCTGGTGTGCGGCGCCCATCGCAGCCCTGGCCGCGTTGCAGCAGCAGTTGATCGCGGCCGTCGATCAGGCCCGGGCCGCCGGTTTGCCGGTGCGCCTGCTGGCGGTGCCGGATGGCGCGTTTTACGGACTGGTGGGCCTGGAGCCTGAGGCCTCTGCCCATCTGCAGCGGGCAGGGATCGATGCCCGGGGGCTGATGCGTCGCCTGGCCTCAGAGCATGGCGTGGCTGCCGTCAGCGGCGATGCCTTTGGCCTGGGGCGTCACAGCCTGCGGCTCAGCACCGGCATGTGCGATGGCCCGATGCTCGCCATGGCGCTCGACCGCCTGTTCACAGGCCTGCGCGCGCTGCTCGGCGAGGCTTGACAGCCCCAGGGCTGGCTTCAGGATTGGGCGCAGACGCACAGGCAGCGGTGACCCTCAAGCAGAAGGCGATGGCAGCCGGTGCTGTGATCGTTGCCGTCGCGTTGGTGGTGCTGGGGCTGCGTTGGCTGCTGGCCCATCTGGCCTACGAACAGCAGCTGGCCCGCTGCAACGCGCTGCGCGACCAGCTCGGCCAGACCAAAGGGCGCCTCGATGCGACCACCCGCGACATGCGCCAGAGCCGTCTCAATCCTGATCAGGCTCGGTTGCTGCGCAGCACCGACCCGGCGGCCTACGTCAACTATTCGGAGAAGGTCGCCACCAAGGTGGATGCGGTCGCTGATGCCGGCGAGCAGCTGGTCAAGCTCAGCAGCTACTACCAGACGGCCCGATGCCTGGATCTGGTGCGTTAGGTCACCGTCCCCCAGCGCCCCATGAACGGCCAGCGCACCAGCAGTGGCGTTGTCGCTGATCCCGGCCAGTGTGCGTCCAGCGCGGCCGCCAGATCGGGCAACAGGGTGTGGCCGGCCAGACGCGCCGCTTGCACGGCAGACCAGGTCCCCACGTAGCCCAGCAGCTGCTGCAGCGTCCAGCGTCGCTCGATCCAGAGCTGCTGCGGAAACGGCCACTCGACGCCGGGGAAGGGCAGCCCGGCGTACGCGCGATCGACCCATCGCCGTTCAGGCGGCCACCAGGGATCGAGGGTGACAGCAACAAAGTGATCGAGTCGTTGTTGCAGCGCGGCCTGGGGCAGCTGCAGCGGCAGATAGCCGATCCAGGCCATGGCGGCTCCCGGCCGGCACACCCGCCGCACCTCGGTGTTGAAGGCCTCGCCGGCAAACCAGTGCACGGCAGCGGCCACCAGCACGCCATCGACGCTGTGCTCGGCCAGGCCGCTGGACTGCGCAGGCGTCTGGCGGTAGTCGATCAACGGGTGGGCAGCAGCGGCCGCCAGCTGCGCCGCGCTGGCATCGGTGGCGATGACCTGAACCCCGCGGTTGGCGAGGGCCAGCGAGGCCTGTCCGCTGCCGCAGCCGCAATCCCAGACCACCGCCGTGGCGCCGGCGGCGGGCTGCAAACGCGCTTGAAAGGCCGCAAAAAAGGCAGGGGGATAGGTGGGGCGATGCCGTGCATAGTCGGCCGCCACGGCGCCGAACAGCCCGGCCGCATCAGCGCTGGCCAGTTCCTGGGCGATCGGCTGTTTGTTGGGCTTGCAGGCTTCTGAAAACAGCACGGGTCAGGGTTGATCGAGACCCTGGCGCAGCTCGGCGCAGAAGCCTCCGGCTGCCGCCGCCACCGACTGACCACTGATGTGGGCCGCGGCCATCACCTTGACCAGGGCACTGCCGACGATGGCGCCATCGGCACCCCAGTCGCGCACGCGGCGGGCCTGCTCGGGGCCCGCAATGCCGAACCCCACCGCCACCGGCGTGCCGCCCTGGGCCTTGAGCTGCTGCACCAGCGGGCCCACCCGGTCCTGCAGGTTGGTGCGCACCCCGGTCACGCCGGTGACGCTGACCAGGTACGTGAAGCCGCGGCTGGCGGCGTGGATGCGGGCCATGCGCTCGGCCGGGGTGGTGGGGGCCACCAGCAGCACCAGGTCGAGGTCGTGGCCGGCGGCGATGGCCGACAGTTTCTCGGCCTCTTCCAGTGGCAGGTCGGGCACCACCAGGCCGGCTGCGCCGGCGGCGGCGGCTTCGGCGCAGAAGGCCTCCATGCCCTTGTTGAGCAGGGGGTTGCTGTAGGTGAACAGCACCACCGGGATGGTGAGCTGGCCCTTGAGGCTGCTCAGCATCGCCAGCACCTTGGCCGGGGTGGTGGCGGCTGCCAGGGCGCGGCTGGCGGCGGCCTGAATCACCGGGCCATCGGCCAGGGGATCGCTGTAGGGGATGCCCAGCTCAATCAGGTCGGCGCCATGGGCCTGCAGGGCCAGCAGGCTGGCAGCGGTGGCCTCGAGATCGGGATCCCCCGCCATCAAAAAGGGCATCAGGGCGCAACGCTGCTGCTGCCGCAGGGTCTCAAAACGCTGCTGAATCGCCGTCACGCCTGCTGTTCGGATGCCTGTGAGCCTATGGGGTCGGCTCCGGTTTCAGCCAACAGTCGGGCCTGTTCCTCAGGGCTGAGGGCCTCGAAGCGCTTGAGCAGCTCGGCGTCGGTGTAGGCGTCGTAGGCCTGGCGGTAGGTGCGGCGCTGCTGCATGTAGGTCATGCCGCCGGTCAGGGCCCTGAACAGGTAGCTGCCGGTCCAGAGAACCACCACCAGCATCAGCACAGCCGAGGCGGCGATGCCCGCCGAAAAACCTTCCAATCCCGTGGCGGCAAACGCTGCGTAGCCGGCCGCACCAAGGGCCAGCACCGCGAAGCCCACAAGCAGGGCCTGTCCCTTGGTCATCGTGCCTGCCGCAAAAGAGTCGGGTGGATGTTGGCTCAGACCTCGCCTCGGCCCGCCATGCGCAGGTTGATGAACGGTGCGAACACAATCAGCCCTGGAAAGAACAGAAACACCAGGCCATAGACCCCGAAGCGCTCGAGCTTGCCCATCACGGTCCAGCGCTTGACCATCCAGGCGTAGAGGGCCAGTGGCACGGCCACGAGGTAAGCCCCGCCCAACGCGATGTAGAGCCCCAGCACGAGCAGGGTGTCAGTTGACAGGTTGCTGAGGAAACCGGGCACGGAATGCACTGCTGCGCGTTGGAAGTTTATGCGG
>Ga0169931_10007713_pt1 | contig 15886 bp, 16 predicted proteins | sample Kivu_15m_20L_FD_129675 | JGI IMG/M metagenome (GOLD analysis project Ga0169931, IMG submission 129675) | Freshwater microbial communities from Lake Kivu, Western Province, Rwanda to study Microbial Dark Matter (Phase II) - Kivu_15m_20L... | ecosystem: Environmental > Aquatic > Freshwater > Lake...
ACCTCCAAAACCGTCAAAGACGGTTGGCTGAATACAGGAGATTTGGGATTTATTTCAGACAATGGAACTTTATCTGTTCGAGGCCGTGTCAAAGACACCATAGTCTTGCTAGGCGGCGAAAATGTTGAGCCCGTTCCAATCGAGAATCTTCTTCTCGAGAATCCACTCATCCAACAAGTTATAGTGGTAGGACAAGATCAAAAATCTCTGACTGCTTTAGTTTGGCCTGAAAAAGAAAGAGCAAAAGAAGCTGGCATTCAAGTAGCAGAGGGTCAGGACTGGAACAACCACAAAGAAGCTAAAGCTTTTTACCAGAACATTATCAAAAAGCAAATTTCCTCTGAAAACGGATTCAAATCCTTTGAGAAATTGACAGACTTCCGCTTTTTGCCAAAGGCTATGGAAGTAGGTGATGAACTTACCAATTTGTTCAAAATGAAAAGAAATGTCATCCACGACAAATACAAGACCTTGATCAAAGGGATGTACGACTAAATCAAACGACCTAAGATTTCTTTGAGTCCAGAAGAAGTAGTGTTTCGTGACAAACACCTGGAAATATTCTCTTGGATATGATTTTTGATCTTAGGATTTTGATTTTTGTAAAGCTGAAGATGTTTGGCTAAAGTTGAAGAGGAAGTAGGATTTAGGGGATCTAGCTTTTCTATGCAAAGAAACAAAAAGTCAATTCCCCTTCCTTCTGGAGAATAAAGAAAAAGCTCATTTTTCGCATAATTGCCAACCAAAGCCCTGACCTTGTTCGGGTTGGACCATTGGAACAAAGAATGACCAACCAAATCTTCCGCATTCCTTTGGGATTTTTCCGAATTCCCAAGAGTTTGGACAGAAAACCACATGTCCATCACCAAATCATCTTCCTTCCACTTTCTATAAAATTGGGCCAATGCCTCTTCCCTGTCTTCGGTTTCGTATTCCACTAACAATCTTAAACCGGAAATTTCTAAGGTCATATTCTCTGCCTTAGAAAACCAATCCGCGATAGTTTTGCTATGGATTTTACTTCTACTCAGTAAAAGTTGATTCGCTGTGATGAATAATTTTCTCTTCCCAATCGAAATGGAATCTCTTTCATTTTTTGCATACTTAGTAATAGAAATTAGCTTTTCCCAATCCAAGAAGTTCTTTTCCCCTAAGCCTTCCAAAAAATGAGACCGCCATTCGAAAAGCTTATGGTAATTAAAATAATCAAGTGAAGAAGCCAATGAACCAATAGAAGGAACCTCCAAGAATAAATCTAATTCTTGGAAATCTGAAATAGTTTGAATCGCGTGTTTGTAAATATCTGAAATTGTGGACAATGCATGTTTATCTAAATTATCATTTTTTAAACACGACTGGAACATTTCTAAAATTAAGTTATCTTTTGCAGCTAGGCGGGAAAATCCATCAGTTTCCTGTTTTGCTAAGAATTCCCAATCCTCCCAAGTCTTGGTTTCTTTCCATTTCACGGGAGCTGAGAATTGACGAAAAAGAGACAAGATAGGTTTCTCTTTGATACCTAAAAAGGTTCTATGCAATTCCTTTCCAGAAAACAAAGCTACTTCTTCATGCAATGGATTCCCACTATTCCTATCCCAAAGAATATAATTCAATGGAAAATCTAATTCAGGACCCATTGTGTCTATAATTTTGAATTCAAATTTGGATTCTTCTCTTGTCCATTTTTCTTCAACTGATAAAGTTGGTGTTCCACTTCTATGATACCAATTTCTAAAATTCTTCAGCGGTCTATTTTCTGTTTCCATAGATTTGAGAAACTCTTCATAAGTTACCGCCATACCATCATAAGAACTAAGATAATTTCGTAGTCCTTTTTTAAATCCTTCTTTACCAAATAGTAATGAGAGCATCCGAATAACTTCTGCCCCTTTTTCATAAATTGTGGTAGTGTAAAAATTATTCATATCAGAATAAGAAGTTGGAAGTATGGGATGACTCATAGGACCAGAATCCTCTAAAAATTGGTGATTCCTCAAAAACTGAACATCTTTATTTCTTTTGACCACGGAATTGGTCTGTTCTTCCGTAAACCACTGGTCCCTAAATACAGTTAGTCCTTCTTTTAATGTTAAATTAAACCAATTTCTTAGAGTTACTCGATTACCAGTATAGTTATGAAAGTATTCATGAGCTACTACTCCCAAAATTGCCTCAAACTGATCATCAGTTGCAGTTCGAGATTCCGCTAACAAGAGCTTTGAATTGAAAATATTTAATCCCTTGTTCTCCATTGCCCCCATATTGAAATCAGAGACGGCAACTATCATATATAGATCTAAATCATATTCCAATCCAAATGTTTGTTCATCCCAAGCCATTGCTCGAGCCAATGCATCTAAGGCAAATTCAGTTTTTGAAATATTCTTCGGTTCTGTATAAATTTCAAGTTCCACCTTTTTATTTGAAATCGTAGTAAAAACCTTTGTTTTTTTTTCGAGTTTGCCACCCACCAAAGCGAATAGGTAACTTGGTTTTGGATGAGGGTCTTCCCAAATGACAAAATGCTTCCCATGGGACAAATTTCCGATTTGGATTCTATTGCCATTGCACAATAGGACTGGGAAGTCACTTGAAAGAGCTTCTATGCGAACTTGAAACTTAATTAAGTTATCTGGTCTATCTATGGAATAGGCAATTTTTCGAAATCCTTCTGGTTCATTTTGTGTGACTAACAAACCATTGGAATAGTAAAGGCCTTCTAGAGCAGTATTGGAAATGGGAGAGATAATCTGCTCAATCTCCAGAACAATATTTTCTTCTGAGCGATTCCCAAAGAAAAGTCCTCCATCCTTAAACTCGGGAGAAAAATCTTTATTGTTTAACAAACATCGAAGAAGTGATTGCGAATTTCCATGAAGATAGAGAGGAGCTTCGTATTGCTTTTGGCAAACAATCCTAGTATATACTTTAGTTTGTTCGATTCCTAAATCAATAACCAAAGATACGCTTGGTGTTATCCAGGCTGGAGGTCTATAGTCTACGAGCCTGGTAGAAGGAGAGGAAATCAGTGCCTTTTGGGCCCTCCTTCTTTTCTTTTGTCTTCTGCAAAAGTTACCTTGAGGCTTCTTCCTTCCACTTCTTGTCCATTCATTTGCGCCACAGCTTCAGAAGCTGCATCATCACTGCCATAGGTGATAAAAGCAAAACCTCGGAAGTTCCCTGTCTCCCTATCATATATCATTTTTAAATCTTGTATTGCTCCAAAGACGGAAAAAATTTGGCGAATGTTCTCCTCTTTCAGGGTAAACTTCAAATTCCCTACATAAATTTTGTTATTGCTCATGACCAGCCTCGAAACTTCCCCTCTAGAAAAAGGAATGCTCTGAAAAAACCATTGAAAATTCTCTTTGTCAATCTGTTTTCCTGCGTATTTTTATTGTTTTTCGGTTGCAGAAGTCCAAAAAATGTTCCCTCGAAAGAATTCCTATTTTTAGGGTTCCTACTTCTATCCCAGACACCAGCTGACTGCATAGGCAATCCTGGAATTTTCCAGAAAAGATCCCAAGTGTCCGATGGGTTGGGAGTTTGGGAAACAGGTGACGACGGATCTGGTAATGCGATCGTCAAACGATTTTGGGATGGGAAAGCAACTCATTGTGTCTATTTGGAAACAACTGAAACCCAAACATCTGGAGCATTGATTTCGTATTTAGCGGCCGAGCTGTTTGTGGGTGTCAAAACAAAGGGAGAAGGACTTAGAACCTCACAAAGGGCTCTACAGCCAAAATACTCAAGTTTAGGTAAAAGTGAGGTAGGATATCTTCTTCGTCTAAATCCCGCTAACTTATCTTTTCGGAATGCTTCCTACCTGGGCGGCAGGAATTCTATTGGAGAACGGACTAGCTTTGAATGGAGGGAATTGAAAATTTTCGGAGACCGCGTGCAAGTAACTGCGATCACAGGAGAGGATAGAGGATCTTCTCCGGATTCCCTGGAACCGGGAAGACTTTGCCAAGACGGATCCAGAAGAATTTTGGAATTGGACTATGAATTTTCGGAAGTCATTCAGGCGACATGCCTCTGAAGTTAGGATTTGACAGAGTAGGATTGGATAATCCCATACTTCTATGAGAAAGCGATTCTCAAACTCCTATCCCATGGTAGTCCAGTGGGGCGACATGGATGCATTTGGGCATGTCAACAATGTGTCCTATATCAAATACTTTGAGTCCGCACGCGCCGACTATTTTACCGAATTTCAAATCTGGAAACCTGGGGAAAAACTGAAAGAGGGACCTGTGCTCATTCGTGTGGAAATGAATTATAGAAAGCAAGTCCACTACCCTAACACTTTGCAGGTAACGGTTGGTTTGGAATCCATCGCGAGAAAGGGATTTGATATTGGATGCTCGATTTGGATGGGGGATGAGATGGTTGCCGATGGGATGGCAAAGGTTCTCTGGTTTCATTTTGATTGGCAAAAGGTCGTTCCAATTCCAGAACACTTGAAAAATCTAATTCATTGATCTTTCAAACCTAACTCAATTCAGCGAATCACTTCATTGATCAATCTACCGAGGAGCTGGTCATGAGTTTGGAGAGACTTGGCATTCGCCTCATAGGCTCGATTCACCTCTATCATTTCCACCATTTCCGTTACCACACTGACATTACTTGCCTCGAGGAATCCTTGGAAAATCTGAGGAGTGTATTGGTCTGGGATGCGAAATGGCTCACCTGACTCTGGTGTATCCACATAGAAGGAATCCCCTTCTTTGTCCAAATGCCTGGGAAATTCAACGGTCCTAATCCTAAGTCTATCTACTAGGGTTGCTTCTTCATATCGATTGTCGGAAGGATTCACACCGTCTTTGGGATCTGTTCCTATCCTAGCATTGATATAGACTTCCCCGTTCTCTTTGACCAAAAAATTCCCTTGGTTTACTCGGATTGGTCCTCTCTCGCCTAAAAGTGGAAAGCCCTGAGGCGTAACCACATATCCATTTTTATCCAAAACAAAATTACCGCCTCGGGTCAACTTCTCGCCCCGATTGGTTTGAACTGTGAAGAAGGCAGGATTTTCAGACCCAGGAGGATCTTGGAGCATCAAATCAAAAGCATTGTCTGTTTTTTTTACAGCACCTTGCTCAAATCTTGTGTAAACTTCATTAATTTCAGCCCCCATACCCACCTTACCAACTACAGGTGCCGTATCAAAAGATCCCATTGGAAACTTTCCAACTCCATCTTCGCTAAACCTATGGAGGAGCATCTCAGGGAAGGTTTTGAAAACTGTTGTATCTCTTTTGAAACCAGTTTTGTCCACGTTTGCCAAATTGTTAGCTACAACATCCATCCTTACTTGTTGGGAAATCATCCCATTTGCGCCAGTGTATAGTCCTCGGATCATGCTTTCCTCTCTCCTTTCCTTTCGGAAGATTCAGCGATTTTCGAGATATGAAATGGGACATAGTCAAAAAAAACTTGAAGTTTTTAGCGAATCTTAAATTTTTTTGAAGGAACAGCATGAAAATATCAATCGGAAACCTTTCGCAAAACCTATCAGAAAATGACCTAGAATCGTTTCTCAGTCCCCATGCAAGTATCACTCACTTGCAAATCAAAAGAGACAAGGCCACCAAAAAATCTTTGGGCTTCGGAACCTTTGAGGTGCCCGACAACCAGGTAGAAAAAGTCCTGTCTGCCTGCAATGGAAAAGAACTCGATGGCAAGCCCATATCCCTTATGAAAACAGAAGACCCTGGCAAAGCCTCTGGTCAAAACTTACCTAAGGGTGGAACTAACTCCAAAGGCCCTGGAGGCTTCGGAAAAAATTCGGGACCATCTAGCGGCAAGACAGGAGTTATGCGAAGAGGCGGAAGCCGCGGCTCCTAATGCCAAAAAGAAAAGGCTACTTTCTTTCTATTGGATGTGGCGACAACCAAATTCCCTTACTTAAAGCCGCAAAAGCAAGGGGATTGAAGACCATTGGAGTGGATCGTGTATCCAATGCCCCAGGTTTTTCTTTTTGCGATATTCGAATCATAGAATCAACTAAAGAATACAGAAAAATTCTTTTGGCTTTGAGTAAAGTTTTGATGATCGAACCACTCTTAGGAATTGCCACTAGAAGCTTCGGAGATGCCGTTTTTACAGCCGCCTATCTAGCTGAAAAGTATAAGTTAGTTGGAAATCCTCCTGATTCCGCTCTTTTATTTTTGGACAAGCAAAAGACCAAGGATTTGCTATTATCTAAGGGAATTCCAGTGCCCTCAAAAATCATCCCAAAGGCAGACAAGAAACTCACTACCAAAGTAAAAGGACATTCATTTCCCATAATCGCAAAACCCAAGTCAGGCTCTGGGAAAAAGGGAATCCAACTTTTGCACAACGAAAAGGAACTTCAATTGTTAGCCAAGCACAACGAAGGACTGATATTTGAAAAGTATGTTCCTGGTCCCGAAGTCACCCTATTAGGTTTGGTTATCAAATCAATTTTCTATCCAGTTTGCCTTACAGACAAATGGACCTCGGGAGAACCGCCATTTGAAGAACTGGCGCACTTTGCCCCATCTATTCACCTAGAATACTTAGGTGAAATGAAAATGATTGCTCAAGCGATCGTGCATGCAACTGGAATCAAAAACGGGCCATTTCTAGCTGAATTTAAAATCTCGGATAAGAGAGAGTGCCTATTGATAGAATCTGCCCCCGAAGTAGGAGGAGAGTATTTGGCAGATCAACTCCTAATGGAATTTTTCAAGTACGACTATTTTCTCGACCTTCTTTCCTTGTACTTAGGCGAAAAGGTAGAACCTAAGTTTCAAGCTGCTCCCAAAGATTCGGAAGTTGGGATTTTTTTTCATTTACCAAAATCTAATGAAACCACAGTTAGATCCAAAAATACATTTGTCCCTCAGCCGAATGAAACATTCTTTATGGAAAAAGATTTCTATAAGGTAGGCCAAAGTCTCCCCAAAGAAAAAGGAAACGCCAAGCGTACCAAGGCAATCGGGTTGAAAAGAACTGGAAACATTGATCGAAAAGGTTGGTTTGACTCTGTAATGTCTCGTCTTGGAAAAGAGGAAGAACTTGTCTGAAAAGAACAAATTGCTTTGGGAGAAGCATTACAATAGGCCCAAATCCAGGTTGTTATACCCCGATGAAAATTTAGTTCGAATCCTCTCCAAAATCGAGCCACCGAACCCGCGAGCAGTGGATTTTGGTGCCGGGAGCGGAAGGCACTCCAAGCTATTAGATGAGTTCGGGTTTGAGGTAACCGCAATTGACATGGCAGAACAGGTTCTTGAAATTTTTCCCGAAATCTCAATAAATAGACTCCATTCCAACGATTTTCCCACTAACCTGTCAGATTTAGGCATAGTAGTAGCATGGGGTGTGTTGCATTACAACTCCGATTCCAAAATATTCGAATTGATCCAAAAAATTCACCATTCCTTAGCTACAGGAGGGTATTTTGTGGGAACCCTCAGAGCTAAAAATGATACTCATTTGGAATTATTAGATGGAAAGGCTGGTTTGGCGGATTTGGAAGGTGTGTATGCCAGAACTTTTGCGGAACCTGAAGTCTTAGAATTGCTAGTTTCATTCCGATCCATTCAACTTGGATACATGGAAAGGACACCAATTGGGCAGTTGAACAAACGGATAGCTCACTACTTTTTTTTGGCTCGCAAATGACCAGCCAACTTCAGGAATTAGTCGATGAATGTCCATCTGATAGAAAATGTGCATGGAATTTTTTATATAAGACAACAGGAAATTTCAAAGACCTTCCCATCTATCGATGCAAGAATTGTCTCCTGCAGGCTCTCCACCCTAGACCATCCCAAAAGGAAATCTACGACGAAGAATATTACACAGGAAAAGCAGAATACTCCTACATTGATGAAAGAGAATCGGAATCCTTTCATGCACATGTCTGGGATGCTCGAATCAAAAACATCCTCAAATTTACGGGACCTGGCGTCTTGCTCGATGTAGGCTCCAGTTTTGGAGGCTTCCTTAGAAGGGCTAAGCAATTCGGGTTTACAGTTCAAGGAGTCGAGTATTCGAGTTTTTCGGGAGCCTATGCCAATCAAAATGGCATTCCGACATTTATTGGCAAATTGACAGAGGTTGATTTTCCAAAGGAAAGCTTTGATGTCATCACGATGGTTGAGGTTTTGGAGCACTTAGAAAATCCAAGAGAAGTCTTCGCAACCCTGGGAAGGCTCTTAAAAAAAGGAGGTTTGCTCTTAATCCAAACCGCCAATTTTGAAGGACTCCAAGCAGTGAACGAGGGGGCCCAATACCATTACTATTTGCCTGGGCACTTGTATTACTATTGTCACCAAAATCTTGTTCAATTCTTAGAAAGGGTAGGCTTTACAAAATTCAATCCGTATTTTGGAGTAGACTTTCCACTAATGGCAAAATTGTTAAAGGCTCGTGGTGATTTTCAAAAGGTGAGTGACTACCAAAAGTGGTTTAAAATCTCACTTTACCACATCCTATCCAAAATGAAAAAAGATGGAAAACCAGTAACTTCAAGCTACGTTCTATACGCAACAAAGGGGTAAATCATGACAAAAATTCCAGGCAGATCATTTATAGAAAACCTCACTCAAATTCCAGAAGCTCCCTCCTGGAAAAGAAAGCTCATTATTGGCCTCCGAATTCTCTTAGTTTCTATCCATCGTTTTAACAAAGACGAATGTTTAATGATGGCCTCTTCCTTGGCATACACGACTATAGTTACTTTAGTTCCTACTTTAACAGTTGTAATCGCATTAATGACAATTGCTTCGGGAATTCAAACACGACAGGACGAAATTTTTGACGAAATGAGCGCATTTTTAGTCAAAAACAACATTCAATTTGATATAGCTCCCTATTGGGAAACGCTTTCAGATATCATTAACACCGCGACTCAGATAGGAGCTGTTGGGTTTGTAGTTTTCATTTTTTCTGCAACAGCCGTGTTAAGATCCATGGAAAAAGCTTTCCATAACATTTGGAAGATAGACACACACAGGACTTTTGTTAATAAATTTGTTTTTTATTTTTTTCTTATATCTTTTGGACCTTTGCTATTTGCTATTGGGAAGAGTTTCACTGACAAGTTGTCAGACCTGCTAAGAGATCCGCATCTGAGAAGTCTTGCCCAAACACAAACAGGAGATATCTGGGTCGCTGGAGAGAAGGGGCATATAGGAAAAATTACAGGTATGGATTCTGAAATTCAATTCATTCCCAAATCATCAATTGATTTTGAAAACATGCTTTGTATCGGATTTGATTCCATCGAAACTGGAACTTGCAAAAAACCCTCGATCCAAAAGGAGAACTTCTTTCGAGTGAGAGCCTATAATACTATACTATTTGCAGTTTCGGAAGAAGGGACACTATTGATTTCTTCTGATTCAGGAAAAAGTTGGAAAATCCATAGTTTTAAGAATTTAGTATTTAAGGATTTTGGAATTTCAGGGAAGGAAACTTTGTATCTCCTAACAGAAGATACTCGGACTTTAAAATACCAATTGGAGACATCCTTAGAGGAAGTAGTGAGATTTACCGAGAAGGGCATCACTCCTGTCAAAATCAGATTTTTCAATGATAAGGAAGGCTTTATTTTAGACAAAGAAGGAAGAATTTGGAAAACAGGTGACGGCGGGAAAATTTGGAACCCTCAAAGTGTTTCTGACAAAACACTGAATGATATTTTCTTTTTGGATAGATCCCGAGGCTTTGTAGTTGGAGATTCTGGATCTATTTTTCGCACCAAAGATGGGGGAAATACTTGGGTCAATTTGAACCACAAAAGATACTCCTATGAAAGAGTGTGGGTCTTTACTTCCCCCAAAAAACAAGATTATGATGTTTTTGTTTTAAATAATCTAGGAGATATCATTCTCTCAGAAGACGAAGGAGAGCATTGGAAATTGGCCTACAAGTCCAAAGGCGGAGATCTACTCGATATGATCCATCTTACTTCCGGAACCGCAATTGGAAGAACTGGTACAGGTGAGACTGAAACAGAAGAACTACCATTAACCGAAACAGAAGATATTGAATCATTGAATAAAGATATGCTAGGTATCGTTGCCGTCGGAGAATACAAAAAAATAATTCGAATAGAACCAGACGAAAGAGGAAATTTGGTATGGAGAAAATACCAAGGCGGCTCCAAATTTTTATCTTTTTACTCCTTTTTCAAGTTCCTCATTCCTTTACTTGCAGTTTGGATATTCTTTATCTTGCTGTATAGCTTGGTTCCCAACACCAAGGTCCCCATACATGCAGCTGTTTACGGCAGTGCTTTTACTGGAATTGTTTTGATTTTATTTTTTTGGGGATTTGTGAATATATACCTTACTTCATTTACAGAAAAGACCATGATCATCTATAAGGCATTAGCTGCTATTCCAGTATTTTTGCTTACAATATATAGTTTTGGGACGATTATTCTCCTCGGTGCCGAGGTCACAGCCACTTTGCAATTCCCAGATCGATATTTGTTACCTAAGCATCCTTTTGAAGATGCAGAGGAATACATGAAATACGAATTTTTCCATTGCCTACGATTTCTTTCTATTGTTTATTCCCACCAGCAAAAAAAAGGGAAGCTAATCACTTTTGAGGATTTAAAACGAAGTCTTAGCTTGCCTGACAAAGAAGTGCAACTCATCAAAACCTCTTTGGAATTGGCAGATCTGATCACGATGGATGAAAAGGCCCGAATTGCTCCAATCAAATTGGACAGTCAGGTGAGCCTTCAAGAACTTTATGAAAATACCATACACTTTACCTTAGGTCATCCACCTCAATCCGATCCCTCTCTACCAAAAGCTCTTACAACTCTAAGTGAATTGGATAACAGGGTCAAAAATTACTTAGGGAATTTAACCTTGGCGGATCTTAAGTAAAGTTCAAGGCAAGGGATTTTGCGGTAAGACATTGGAATAGCTTCTGGATTTGGTTTGAGTTTCAGCCAAATCAGAGAGCCTTGGTAAAGAAACAGACATTTGACGATATATTTCTTCAGCCAATCCTAAAGACTCATTCTTTGATATATTTTTTGCATATTCGTCATAAAGCATGTCCTCAAAAATTTCTTCGGCATACCCACCATCGATTAGCTTTTCTTTGTGGACTGATGCTTTCATTTCCTTGAGCATCATCTTTACAAAAATAGATTCAAATTCGACCGAGGCATCAAAGAGCTTTTTCCTGTAGGGATCCTTATCCGTTTCGCTACGAATATCCATTGGAATTCGAATTTCCGAGGAACTAACTCTGCCTTCCAGATCGACTTCATTAGTTGAAAACGGTTTTTTTTCAAAATTTAGCGGGGTTCTACCAAATCTCTGAGAATAGTCTTGGATATTTCGAATATCCATTATTGGATCACCAATTCGGCCTTAAGGGCCCCTTGTTTCTTCAGAGCTTCTAATATACTGATTATATCCTTTGTGGATGCCCCAACCTTGTTCAAAGCATCAACTACATCCGATACTTGTGTTGCTTCTTTTAAGACAAACAGAGCTTCCCCTTTGTCCTCTTCCGGAAGCGGGAACAAAAATCTCTGCTTTCCCTTGTTTGCCACTTGGATGGTAAGTCCTTGTTGAGAAATCGCAACTTCATCAATTGCAATGCTAGCTCCCATTACTATAGTACCTGTTCTTTCATTGATCACGACTCGGGCAACGGACTCAGGAGTTACAGTTAGATTTTCTAATTTGGAAAGAAAAAGAGCATCCCATTTGGCTTCGGGTAGAGGGATTGCTAGTTCCGTAGCTGACAAAATCTCAGGAGAGACTGCTAGATTGGTTTGTATACTTTCCAAAATGGAATTGAGTGTCGCAAAATCTTTTTCTGCGATAGTCAACCTAATCTTATCAGGGGGAGCTTGGTTTGGTAAAGCTTTTTCGAGGATAGCACCACCCAATACAACACCGGTATTTGGTGAGCCTTTTTTTTCAGCCATTCCCCGTCCTTTTTTATCCTTGCCACCGAATGTTAGAATGCCACTCGCCACAGCGATGATTTCACCATTTCCTGCTTTAAGAGGAGATTGCAAAAGCACTCCGCCTTCCAAAGACTTGGCATCACCCAAACTGCTTACGATTACATCAACCCTCTCTCCCTCTTTCATATTAGTGGGAAAACTGGCTGTAAGAGCAACACTAGCGGAGTTTCTTGGTTCCCGAATTGGTTTCTTGGAAGAAACCCCCAATCCTGCCAAGTAGTTTTGAAGCGCTTCTTCTGTTAGCGGATTTTTAGTATCGCCTGTTCCGCTCAAACCTACTACAAGACCATATCCTGTGAGCTGATTTTCTCTCAAAGGCTGAATCTTTGCTATATCCTTAAGTTTCACTTCTACACCCAACAAAGAAGATATTAGCAAAATAAAGATTGGAAAAACCGTATAATTTTTAAATTTCATTCTGTACTTTCTCCTAAGACTCGTTTAATGTTTTTCATTAAGAGTTCTTGGACTTCTTCTTGAGAAAGCTCAGCTCTTGGTGTTACAGTGCCATCTGGATTTTGGATGGTTTTGATTTGTACGTTAGGATCTTTAAGTTCTTTTGGAACAAGGGTCCCTCTGTATTCCAACTTCAAATTCGCTACTTGATCGCTTAGGACTGTTTTGGTTTTATCGAGGTCATCTGGACTTACTATTCCTGAAAGTCGTAGAGCAATTGTTTCCTCTCCAAAATTATAGATTTTGCTTCCCTCAAGAGTCAATGCTCCACTTCCTGGATCTATAGAAGTCACAACAACTGCCATAGTACCTATGATGGAGCCTTTGGTTTTAGATTTTCCATTCTTAGCTCTAAGGTATGTATTTCGAACATTGTAACCTTGCATTTCAGGAACTAGCTTTTTATCTGGAACAGTCTTGACATCTGAATCAAATTGTGCTTTGTATTCGCTTTCATACTCAGCCTTGATTCCATTTTTCAATATAACTTTTACAATAGCTCCAGGTGAGATGAATCGTGGAGTATTGTAAGGATCTTTGTCTTTCCAAAGCGAGTTGGCGCTAAGGACTACAGGTTTATAAATTTCAAATATCCCAGGAAAAATTTGATAAACCGAAGAGAAAATCAATATTTTGAGGATTATTTGCAAATTAGTTTTTAAACTAGAAAGCATTTAAAGCACCTCACATAAGCCGGGTGATTGAATTCTCGCCTGAAGCATCTTGTTTGACGTGATATTCATTACTTTGATGATCTCACCACTATTACCTGATGCCAATGCTCTTCCTTTTGCTTTGACAAATAGATTCGTGGTTGCCACATACAAGGTTACTTCTTGACCTCTTTCTATTTCATGTAAAAGTCTCACTTGCTTTTTAGCGATCACCTTATCTGTCGAAAGATTTGAAAGAGCGGTTTTACCTACAGGACTTGTTTCGAGATAGTCATTACCGGATTCCCTATCCCATTTTTCGACTACCCTAAAATCATTTTCTCGAATAACCGTACCCTTTTCGATTATATGATTGGGAAAAAATACTTTTTTCTTTGTTTCGATAACAAAGGATACCAAATGACTTTCTATCTTTTTCCCGTTTATTATTCGTTCTAGAGGGAAGATTCTTTTTCCTGGACGAATCTCTCGACCTGCACTTCTAAATTTATATTCTTTAGGGAAAAAATCTTTGATAAGAGGCAAGGCTGAATCTAACTCTAACCTAACTCCACTGAGATCCAAACCATCTTCTATCAAGTTTTGCCGAAGAAGGGCTTCTATACTTTCTTTTGAGAGAATTGACTTTTGAATTACTTCACCAGGACTATACAACCCTGGATCCGCATAGACAAATTGCACCACCAAGCCATAGACAAAGAATGTATAGCCCATGAATCTCAAATTAAAATCTTACCTCTTCAACCCTATAGCAGTTGAAAGCATGTTGTCAGACGTTTGGATTGTTTTGGAATTGGATTCATAAGCTCTTTGAGCCACAATCATATTCACCATTTCTTCAACGATTTTTACATTGGACATCTCCAAGAAACCCTGGAGAATACTTCCAAATCCTTCTTGGCTGGGCATACCTGGGATTTCAGGTCCACTAGCGACTGTTTCTCGAAATAGATTTTTTCCTACTGCTTGGAGGCCTGCTGGATTCACAAATCGGTAAAGTTCAATTTGTCCAATCGTTGTAGGTCGGATATCATTACCAATCTTTACTGTTACTTCACCTTCTTCTGTAACCATCAAAGTATTTAAAATAGCATTTTCAGGCAATATTATGGGAGGCTCGAGTAGATAGCCATTTGAGGTAACAATTTGTTGGTTGGAGTCAATCTTAAAGGACCCGTCTCTAGTAAAATTGAATGTTCCATCTGGCATTTGTATTTTCAAAAATGCCATTTCACCAGTGAGGGCAAGATCCAATTTGTTCCCGGTAGCTTGGAAGGAACCGATTTCAAATAGCTTTTGAGTGGCCGCGACTTTAACACCATGTCCCACATTCACACCTGTTGGTATTTCCGAGACGGAGGTAGCAGGAGTCCCAGCCAAGACTTGGTGTTGGTAAACTAAATCTTCAAAATCCGCTCTATTCTTCTTGAAACCTGTGGTGTTCACATTTGCTAAGTTATTGGCAACGGTGTCGATATGGAATTGTTGGGCGATCATCCCAGTTGCTCCTGTCCATAGAGAACGCATCATATTGGATACCTCTACCGAAGGTATCGACCAATTTCAAAAAATCCTTTCGTTCCTTTTTTTTGGATTATGTCTTTTTCTTACCCGGTGGATCCAAAACCTTTATCGCCCCTGGCTGTTTCGCCAAGCTCAGGAACCAATTCCAGCTCAGGAAGAAGTACGGGTTTGAATAAGATCTGGGCAATTCGCATTCCTTTCCCGAGAGAAAAAGGCTTTTTGTCCAAATTGAGTAGGGGTACGAAAACCTCTCCCCGGTAGTCTGAATCTATGGTTCCTGGGGCATTCGGTATCAAAATTTTGTTTTTTGTGGAAAAGCCTGATCTGGGCCGCACCTCACCTTCCATTCCAAGAGGGATGGAGAAACAAAGACCAGTTGGGACCAAAATCACCTCACCTGGAGGAAGCTCTACAGTTACAGCAGAGGCTAGATCAAAACCAGCGGAGCCTTCTGTTTGGCGAACAGGAAGAGTAACTCCTTCCTTTAGGATTTTGATTTGGACTTTTGGGTTCATAGACTGCTGGGAAGCTTCTGGAATTGAGATTCGGTTAGATTTCCAACACAGGATAGTTGGAATTTTCCTTCTTCAAACAAGGATTTTACGGATTCGTTTAGTTCTTCTAGGGTTAGAGCCTTTAGCGCTTTGGATCGTTCTTTCTCTGTAAAAAATCGATTGTAGTAGACTTCCTGAAGTCCTGCCTGGTTCATTCTACTTTCTGGTCTTTCGTACATCAAAGCCATGCTACCTAACTGGTTGGATTTGGCGTCTTCTAACTCTTTGGATGTAAAACCGTGCTTTTGTACTTTTTCAATTTCACGCAAAATAAGATTCACGCATTTGATGGCCTTATCATTAGAAGTGGCACAAGAGATAGAGAACAGCCCCGTCTTTCGGAAAAAAGTTGGAAAGGAAAATATAGAGTAACACAAACCTTCTTTTTCTCGAATAGACTGGAATAGCCTGGATGACATCCCATTTCCTAAAATTGTGGAGATGGTTTGTAATTTGGTTACTTCATCGAAGACCCTAGGTTTGCCTGGGACACCTAGTAGCAAATTAAACTGTTGTGTCTTACGTCGTTCCCAATTTTTAGTTAGGTGCCATTTGGGTTTGGAAAGATTTTTATTGGATTTAAGAATTGAAATTTTTGGCAATTTATGGAAAGCCTTTGGAAAGAATTTGTTCACCAATTCCAAGAGCTTTGGCAGAGAAATATTGCCAGAAACTGCCAAAACAAA
>Ga0169931_10007714_pt1 | contig 15885 bp, 16 predicted proteins | sample Kivu_15m_20L_FD_129675 | JGI IMG/M metagenome (GOLD analysis project Ga0169931, IMG submission 129675) | Freshwater microbial communities from Lake Kivu, Western Province, Rwanda to study Microbial Dark Matter (Phase II) - Kivu_15m_20L... | ecosystem: Environmental > Aquatic > Freshwater > Lake...
ACCTATTTCCCACCGCTTGCCGGCTTTGCGCGTGGCGCGGATATTCTGGTGCATGAGGCGATTTATGAACCAGGTGTGGATCGGCTGGTGGCGCGTGTCGGCAATGGTGCGCGGTTGAAGCAGCATCTGCTGGATAGCCATACGCTGGCTGAAGATGTCGGACGCATTGCGGCGGAGGCCGGCATAGGGCTGCTCGCGCTTAATCATCTGGTGCCGGCAGATGATCCGCTGGTGACAGAACAGCATTGGGTAGAAGCGGTGCGCAGCCAATACGCCGGGCCATTGGTTATTGGGCGCGATGGTCTCGTGTTGCCACTTGCTAGCCGCAGCGCATGAAGCCTGCCGAGCCCTTCGCGCGGTTTGCCTATCAACGCCACGCCGATCAGGCGCGCGCCAAGCCTGCATGCCATCCTGTGGTGATTATCGGCGCGGGGCCGGTTGGACTGACGCTTGCCATTGATCTCAAGCTCCGCGGCATTGACTGCGTGCTGCTGGATGATCAGGACCGCATCGGAGAGGGTTCGCGCGCCATCTGTTTCGCCAAGCGCACGCTGGAGATTTGGGATCGCCTTGGCTGTGCTGCGCCGATGCTGGACAAGGGCGTGCGCTGGAATGTCGGCAAGGTGTTTCAGGGCGAAGACCTGCTCTATCAGTTTGATCTGCTGGCCGAACCTGGCCACAAAATGCCGGCCTTCATCAATTTGCAGCAATACTACGCGGAGAAATTCCTGGTGGATCGCGCCCAGGCTTTGGGCGTTGATCTGCGCTGGCTCAACCGTGTGATCGGCCTGCAATCAGGCGCGCAAGGCGCGCGGATCACGGTTGAAACGCCCGATTGCACCTATTTCCTAGATGCGCGTTTTGTCATTGCCTGCGATGGCGCACGTTCGCCCCTGCGCAGCATGCTTGACCTTGAATTCATGGGTGAGCAGTTTGAGGATCAATTCCTGATCGCTGATGTGCGCATGACAGCCGATTTTCCGGTGGAGCGCTGGTTCTGGTTCGATCCACCTTTTCATGGCGGCCAATCCTGCCTTTTGCACAAGCAACCCGATGATGTCTGGCGCATTGATCTGCAGCTTTCACCGCATGCGGATACGGAACATGAAAAGCGGCCCGAAGTGGTGCGCCCGCGCATTGCACGCATGTTGGGCCATGGTGCATTCGAATTGGAGTGGATTTCCGTCTATCGCTTTCAATGCCGCCGGCTTGAACGCTTTGTGCATGGCGCAGTGATTTTCGCGGGTGATGCCGCGCATCAGGTCTCGCCCTTTGGGGCGCGCGGTGCCAATTCCGGCGTGCAGGATGCCGATAATCTCGGCTGGAAACTCGCTGCTGCGTTGCGGGGCAGTGCAGGGCTGATCGAAAGCTATGATCAGGAACGTTCGCAAGCGGCAGATGAGAATATCCTGAATTCCACACGCGCCACAGACTTCATCGCGCCCCGCCACAAGGCAGAAGCGCGGTTTCGCAATGCGGCGCTGGCGCTGGCGCGGCAGACGGAATTTGGCAAGCGTTTTGTCAATTCCGGCAGGCTTTCGACGCCCACCACCTACGCCGATAGCCCATTATCAACAAAGGACGCTGCGCCGTGGTCTGCCGGGCCACCACCGGGCGCGCCGATCCCGGATGCGCCCTTCCGCAATGGGTATCTGAGTGAAAGGCTTGGGGATGGTTTCGCCCTGCTGCATTGGCGTGCCAGTGCTGCGGCTGCCGAGGCGCTTGGGGTTGTTGATGTATCAGACGAGGACGAAGCCTTGATCGCGCGTTTTGGCCTCACGCCAGGGGCTGGCTATCTCATTCGCCCAGACCGCCATGTGGCGGCGCGGTTTCACCAGATGAGGCAGGGGGCGCTGACCGCGGCGCTCAGCCGGGCAGGTGCGGCATGACGGGGCTTGATACCAAGGCGCGTTTCGCTGACCCCGATGCAGCCTATCGCGCGATTATTGAGGCACATCGTGGACTGACAGAGAGCCAAAGCGCTGATTTGAATGCGGCTTTGGTACTGATTCTGGCAAATCAACTTGGGGACATAGCGGTGCTGCGCGAAGCCTTGGCGCTTGCAAGGGCAACGATTGGGCAACAAAGTGACGCATGAAATGAGCGCGTCAGACCCCGGTCTGGACTCACTTCCCCTTCAATAAACGCCCGTTCAATCGCCGGCGCGCAAGCCAGCGGCGAATGCCACCGCCGCCAAGAATTAGTTTAGTACAGGTTGTACGTATGTTCCAGGGTGTTTTCAAAATCTTGTCATAATGCAATTCAAGATTTTGTTGAGCTTGATAAAAGCCGATATCCAAGCGACCTGCACTCAAATGGCGCAAATGAAAATCAATGACCCAGGCGGTTCGCCCGGCGCAGCGCGCCTGCAGACATATATCTGTCCCGTAAAGGTGAAAACCGTTGAGGCCAGCAGAAAGGCTTGCCATTGCATTCCGACGAATGATGATGAAATTCTCATCCAAACTTTCAACTCGCACAGGAAAACTACCGCGCCGCTGGTCTTCGCCATGCGGGTCTGAAATACGGATAGCCAGGAAGCCATCCTGAGTCGTCCCGGCATTGCCTGCCAGAGCCCAATTGGGGTCGTTTGCTTCAAGTGCCGCCAATTTTTTGACCAGAAGCGAGTAATCATCTGAAAGAAGACGGATATCTTGATGGCACACAACAATATACTTGCCAGTAGCAACCTCGAGAAAGCGCCGAATGCCATTGAAGGCGTCCCAGACATTATTGACTGTATTGTCCAGGTACAGGAACTGGCTATTTTCTGGCGTAAACCCATGGGAGACAAAGCTCTCAACCATTCCAGAATAATCAGCGTGGTTGGTCACAAGCGTGCAAATGCTGAAAAGGGGTCCGCCTGCCGGTTCTCCGGCGTCCACAGCTTGCTCGGGAAAGTTCATATAGGCAAAATCTCAGGCGCCATGGCATTTAGCAAGCTTATCCTGTATCGGAGCGAGAATGAGCCTCCCAGCCTTTGCTGAGCTATTGGAAAGGCTGGTCTTTTCCCCTGGCCGCAACGCCAAGCTGGCGTTGCTTTGCCAGTGGTTCGCGGTTCAACCAGATCCGCAACGCGGCCTTGGCCTCGCTGCCATTACGGAAAGCCTGAAGCTCGCTACCGCCAAACCTTCCATGCTGCGCGAAATCACCATGGCGCGGGTGGACCCCGAATTGTTCCGGCTTTCCTATGATTACGTCGGCGACCTAGCGGAGACGATTGCGCTCATCTGGCCGAAGCGCGCCGGCGTCAATGCGCCGCCCCCCGTACTTTCAGACATCATGACTGCCCTGGAAAATACGCCAAAAGCCGAAGCGCCGGCGCTGATCGCGGGGTGGCTCGATACGCTTGATGCCAGCGGTCGGCTCGCCCTGATTAAGTTGCTCACAGGCGGGCTGCGCGTTGGGGTTTCAGCGCGGCTGGCGCGCGTGGCCCTTGCGGAATGGTCTGGCACATCGGTGGAAGTGATTGAGGAAGCCTGGCACGCTGTTCCACCCCCCTACGAGCCGCTTTTCGCCTGGCTGGAAGGCCGTGCGCCGCAGCCTGACCCGCATGCTGCACCGATCTTCCGGCCGTTGATGCTGGCCCACCCGCTGGAAGAAGCCGATTTCACTGCGCTGGACCCTGCCGCCTATTGCGCGGAATGGAAATGGGATGGCATTCGGGTGCAAGTCACTTCGGGCCCTGGTGGTGCGCGGCTCTGGAGCCGTGGGGCCGAGGATATCTCTGCAAGTTTTCCTGAAATCACGGCAGCGCTCAATTTCCACGCCGTGCTGGACGGTGAACTACTCGTGGTCCGCGATGGCGAAGTTGCTCCCTTTGCTGATTTACAGCAAAGGCTGAATCGCAAAAATGTCACGCCCAAGATGCAGCGTGATTACCCGGTGGCAATCAGGCTTTACGATATGTTGTTCGAAGCTAAGGAGGATTTGCGCCGCTTGCCCTTTGCTGCGCGGCGCGCGCGGCTGGAAGCCTGGCATCAACGCCAGCAGCCGCCGCGCATGGATCTATCTGCGCTGATCCCCTTCAACCAGATCAGTGATTTGCAGTCCTTGCGCGATGGCGCGCGGGATGCGGCGATTGAAGGCTTGATGCTCAAGCGCGCTGATGGTCCCTATTTGCCGGGGCGTGTGAAGGGGCAATGGTGGAAATGGAAGCGCGCGCCGCTCACGCTTGATGCGGTGCTGATGTATGCGCAGCGCGGCCATGGCAAGCGCAGCAGCTTCTATTCGGATTATACCTTCGGGGTCTGGCGCGAAGACGGCGAATTGGTGCCGATCGGCAAGGCCTATTCCGGCTATACGGATGAGGAGCTGGCCTGGCTTGATCGCTGGATCAGGAAACATACGGTGGATCGCTTCGGCCCGGTACGGGAAGTTGAAAAGGCACTTGTGTTGGAAGTGGCCTTTGACGCGGCGCAACGCAGCAGTCGTCATAAATCCGGCGTGGCGCTGCGCTTTCCGCGCATTACGCGCATCAGGCGGGATAAGCCAGCCGAGGAAGCGGACCGGCTGGAGGCCGCGCTCGCCTTGATTGGGCCGGATTGACCGACCGCGCGGCGCATGCTGCGCTGAGCAGTCAATTCGAAAGGGAAAACGCCATGCCACTTGCTCCTAATTTCGCGCGCCGCCGGCTGGAAAAGGGCGAGCTTGCCCTTGGTTTTGGTGTGCATCATTTGCGCACACCCGCTGTCGGCATGATTGCCGCCGCGTCGGGCTTTGATTGGCTATTCATTGACATGGAACATGGCGCGATGAGTGTGGATGACGCGACGCGCATGGCCATGGCCGCGCTTTCACAGGGCATCACGCCGATGGTGCGCTGCTGCAAGGATGCGCTATTTGAAGGCACGCGCTGCCTGGATAATGGCGCCATGGGCGTGGTGGTGCCGCATATTGATACCGCGGATGAAGCCCGCGATGTGGTGCGTGCTTTCCGCTATCCTCCACTCGGCGAGCGTTCCTGGGGCGGTCCGCCCGCGCAATATGCTTTCCAGGTTTCCGACACCGCCGCGGCGCAGAAGGAATTGAATGAGCAGATAATGGTCACCGTCATGATCGAAACACCGGAAGCCGTTGCCAATGCCGATGCCATTGCCGCCGTGCCGGGGGTGGATTGCCTGATGATCGGGACTTCGGATCTGACCGCCTCCATGGGCATCGCCGGACAAATCGGGCATCCGGATGTGCGCGCGGCCTATGCCAAGGTAGCGGCGGCCTCCAAGGCGCATGGCAAGGTCATGGGCATGGGCGGTGTTTATGATGAAAAGGTCGCCCCAGATTACATCGCGCTTGGCGCGCGGTTTTTGCTGAGCGGTTCGGATCACGCCTTCCTGATGGCGGGTGGTGGCGCGCGAGCAAAATTCCTCCGCGGGTTACAGGGGTAAAGTCAGCCGCTCTCCCAAGCCAAGCCAGCGCTGCTGCGCCGCGCTTGGGCGGGCCAGAGCATGTTGCGTTCACACGGGTTCACGCAACCCACTCTATGTTGTGGTTTTTCAAGCATCTTCACGCGTTCAGACTACCCCATCTGAACGCGATTTACTTTAAGAGGCGGTCTTCATCGCAGCCGCAATCGGGCTGCACCAGCTTCGCATCCTTGCGGATGATGTGAAAATCAATCCATTCCGCCACCAGGCGACGCGCCTCGGTCATGGCTGCTTCCGGGTGGTGGATGCGGTAAAGCGTCGTGCGGGCATGGAAGGCCTGCGGATCATCCGCACCAATGTCGCGCAATTCTCGATAGGCGGTGATGACCGCAGCTTCGCAGCGGCGGATGGTACGAGACTGGTGTCGCGCCATTCAACTCTCCTTCCTGCTGAGCTCTGGCGTGCCTGTTGCGCGCGTTCCTTGAGGGTTCTCTCAAACGGAGGCAACCATTCGGATGACCCTGTCCACAACCTTGAATGAGCGCATTCTAGCCGAAGCCGTAAAAAGGCACAATAAGCGCAAATGCGACTTATTCGCATTGTGATAAACTTGTCGAATCCTACCATAACTTCAGCCCTTCCTCATTAGTCCTGGGCCGGCACTTCCCCGGCCCTGCTGCCACCAGCCGAGCGAACAGTTTTGCGCGCCAGGTGCCCCCTCATGCCGCGTGATCGGGATGATTTGGACCCCGCGGCAGACATTGCGGCGACGGCGCAGGCATTGGCGCAGATCGCTGAACACGCAGGAAACCCCGGTCTGCATTTCGCGCTTCATCTTGGCTTCGCGGCGGACCCGACGGTCAGTTTCCGTGACGCAAAATTCCGCGTTGTCTGCGCCATGGTGCGGGGCGGCCAAATATTTTCCGGCAAGGCAATCTTCTTGTCTGTCTTGCCCTGCCGCTTGGCACAGGTAGCGCTGCAGTTTTCGCAGTCATTGGGGAAGGAGTTGAAAAATGTCGCGTTATTGTTGCGCAACACCTGGGCCAAAGGCCGGAAAGTGACACGTGTCCCGAAGCCGGCACAGCCTGCGCGCCGCATGGGGGCCGACCTGGCTTGAGGCCAGGAATTCATTCGGAAAACACAAGAAATGCAGCGTGGGTTCAGCCTTTGCGGCCATTACGCCTTGGCGTAATGTCATGGGCGACGCGGCGCTTGCCGAATAACTCAAGCTTATGGCCGACCAGATCATAACCCAGGCGCTTGGCAATGGCTTGCGCTAGGGCCTCATGCACCTCATCGGCGAATTCAATGACATGACCGGATTCAACGTCAATCAAATGATGATGATGCCCGCGATCGGCCAGATCGTAACGCGCGCGCCCGCCACCGAAATCCCGCCTTTCCAGAATGCCGCGTTCTTCCAGCAGACGAACGGTCCGATAGACAGTGGCGATTGAAACGCGCTTGTCGCGTTCCAGCGCGCGGCGATGCAGTTCCTCAACATCCGGATGATCCTCAGCCTCGCTCAAGATGCGCGCAATAAGCCGGCGCTGGCCGGTCATTTTCAGCCCCTGTTCAACGCACATGGCTTCAATCCTGGACGCCGCCGGGGTCTCTGGCGAATCGGATCTCATCATTGCCATGGATGGCTTGGCCAAGGGTATGCTCGCTTCGGGGCTGCGCCAGTAAAAGACTTCGTCAGCTGCCCTTATGCGCCGCGCGGGGCGGCTTCTCAAGCCCCTGAAGCATTTCCCACCCCATGAAGGGCGCGGGGCAGAAAAACTTGGCTGGGAGGTTTTTTGAGTATTGCGAATCAGTCGCATTCGCAATATATCCCGGATTGTCTCAAGGAGGTCCCCATGCAAAATACTCTCATGCGCCGTCGTTCCCTGCTTGCCCTGCCCTTTGCCGCGCCGCTGGCCGCGCCTGCCCTGGTGGCGGCGCAGGAACGTGCGCTCAATCTCTATTCATCGCGTCATTATGATACGGACCGCGCGTTGTATGAGGGCTTCACGGCGGAATCGGGCATTCGTATTCGCCTGATTGAAGGTGATGCGGATCAATTGATCGCGCGCATCCAATCCGAAGGGGCGAATAGCCCCGCCGATGTGCTGATTACAGTGGATGCGGCGCGGCTGGCGCGGGCGGTGGATGCCGGCGTTTTGGCTGAAACTGAAAGCGAAATCCTCAAGTCGCGTATTCCGGAAAACCTCCGTGCACCGAATGGCACCTGGTATGGGCTCTCCAGCCGCGCACGCGTGATCATGTATGACCGCCAGCGCCGCGTGCCCGGAGGCCTGACGCGGTATGAGGATTTAGCCCTGCCGGCGCAGCGCGGACAGATTCTGATCCGCGCGGCGGCGCACCCCTATAATACCTCATTGATGGCAAGCATTCTGCTGGCCAATGGCGCGGAAGCAGCAGAGACCTGGGCGCGTGGCGTGGTCGCGAATATGGCGCGCCCGCCGCAGGGTGGTGATACGCCGCAATTCCAGGCCGTGGCGGCGGGCGTTGGGCGCTTGGCGGTTGCTAATACCTATTACCTGGCGCGGTTCGGCGCCTCATCCAATCCGCAGGAAAAGGCGCTTTATGATCGGATCGGCGTGATCTTCCCCAATCAAGCGCCAAGCGATCGCGGCACGCATGTGAACATCTCGGGCGCCGGGGTGGTGCGTAGTTCAACAAATAAGGCCATTGCACTACGCTTCATTGAATACCTCAGCAGTCAGCGTGCTCAGGAATTGTTTGCCAATGGCAATTTCGAATATCCGGTGGTGCCAGGTATAGCGGCGCATCCGGCATTGACCGCGCTTGGCAGCTTCCGTGCTGATGCACTGAACGCCCAACGCTTTGGCGCCCTGGCGCCGGAGGCGCTGCGGATTATGCAACGGGCGGGGTGGCGGTGAGGGCCATTGCGCCAAAGGCCAACTAGGGGTCACATGACATCGGCAATGCAGATTTGGCGGTTCCGCTGGGCGAACCAGGCTGGGTCGGCTGTCAGCACGGCCCTGACAGAATGCGGGTTTGAGCCTAAAGCGAGCTCTGCCCGAGTTGTTTTGTTTGCGCTGACCACCTTATACTGCAGCCATGATCAACATCATCAGCGCGACGCGGCTGTCTCATGACAATTTTCTGGCGCAAGCACCGCTGGGCGCTTCACTCAAGCGCCTGGCTTTCGATAAGCGCATTCGTCCGCGCATGGCTTTCGAAAACCGTGCTGGGCTGCCTGTAATCTACAATGCAGCGATAGATGCGCCTCAGGCGGCCGAAATTCTAGTATTCATGCATGATGATGTCTGGATTGATGATTATTTCTTTGCTGATCGTATTATTGCCGGTCTGCAATCCTTCGATGTCATGGGCCTTGCTGGCAATCGTCGGCGCCTTCCGCGACAGCCTTCATGGGCCTTCATAAAGCTGATGGAGGATAAGGTTCTTTTGGATTCGGCCGAAAACCTCACCGGCGCGGTTGCCCATGGCAAAGCGCCCTTCGGACCGGTCACCTATTACGGACCCACACCGGCAGAGTGTGAGTTGCTGGACGGTGTGCTGTTGGCAGCCCGACGAGACAGCCTGCGCACTAATTCCGTTCGGTTCGATCCGCGGTTTGATTTTCATTTTTATGACTTGGATTTCTGCCGTACTGCAAGGGCTGCGGGCCTTAAGCTTGGATGCGAGGCCTTGGCACTCACCCACCTTAGCGGTGGAAATTTTGCTTCGCCACAATGGCGTGAGAGTTATACAACTTATTTGGAAAAATGGGGCGAATAGACGGCTGGGGCGTTATCCGCACGCCGTCCCGCCATGCTCCTGAATGCCTTCACAAAATGCGCAAAGTCGGAAATCATGGGGTTTAATTGACGCCTAGTCGTACAGCTTTAAGGATAACGCCGTGAATGCTTCAAAACAACTCCGCCAACGCCTGAAGGCCGGCGGCATTATCGCCGCCCCTGGCGCGCCCGATAGTTTAAGCGCGCGGCTGATCGAACAGGCGGGGTTTGAGGCGGTTTACATGACAGGCTTAGGCGCCACTGCGTCTCGGCTCGGGCGGCCCGATATCGGGTTACTGACGCAAACGGAAATGACCACACATGCGCGGGACATGGCGCGCGCGGTGACAATCCCCATCATCGCCGATGCGGATACGGGCTATGGCGGCCCGGCCAATATTGCGCGCACCATTGAAGAATATGCGCAGGCCGGTGTGGCCGCTATCCATCTGGAAGATCAGGTGGCGCCGAAGCGCTGCGGGCAACTGGCCGGCATCAGGCTGATCCCGGCAGAAGAAAATGTGCGACGCCTGCAATGCGCCATCGCATCCCGCCCCGCCCATGGGCCGCTGATCATTGGGCGAACAGATGCCATGCCGGCGATTGGCCCGGAAGAAGCCGTGCGCCGCGCGCTGATGTATCAGGACGCCGGCGTGGATCTGGTGTTCGTCGATGGTATCAAAAAAATATCTGAAATTGAGATTGTGGCACGGCAAGTGCCCGGCCCCAAGGTGGTGAGCATTGTGGATGGCAATGAAACCACGGCGCTGACGATGCGTGATTTGGAACAGATGGGCTTTACTGTCGTGTTGTATGCGGTGACGGCGCTGTTTTCTGCCGCGCGTGCGGTGGCTGATGCGCTGGCCGTGTTGAAGCGTGATGGTACGCCGGCCAAGGCAGCGAGCGCCATGATGAGCTATGCGGAATTCAGCGCCCTGGTTGATCTGCCGCGCTTTCAGGCACTTGATGAAACCTACGGCTAACCCAGGTTACGGGAAAAGGATCACAATTATGCAATTCGGTCGTTTGGGCGTTTGGTGTTCCACGGATCGGCTGGATGCGGCGGCTTTGCGCGCCCTACTGAACCGCGTGGAAGACCTTGGCTATGGCAGCTTCTGGTATCCGGAATCGCGCGGTTATGAATCCTTGGCGTTGGCGGGATTTTTGTTGGCGAATAGCCGGAAGTTGGTGATTGGCAGTTCCATTGCGAATATCTACGCGCGTGATGCGTTCACCGCGCGCCGTGGCTTGGCCACGCTGAATGCGCTGCACGGCGGGCGCTTCGCGCTCGGGCTTGGCGTCAGCCATATCCCGATGGTGGAAGGCTTGCGCGGCCATCGCTATGAAAAACCCATCCCGGCCATGCGCGCCTATTTGGATGGGCTGCGTAAGGCGGGCGGCGATGCGCTGGAAGGCCCGGTGCTGCTGGCAGCGCTTGGGCCGAAAATGCTCGCCCTATCGGGGAGCGCTGCGGATGGCGCCGTGCCTTACAACGTAACCCCGGAACACACTGCCCAGGCCGCGGCCATTCTGGGGCCGGGCAAGATTCTGGCGGTAGAACAGAAGGTTTGTGTCGAAACCGATCCGGTACGCGCCCGCGCACTCGGGCGGCGCGAACTCTCCCGCTATATGGCGCTGCCGAATTATGTGAATAACTGGCTGCGGCTTGGCTTCACCGAAGCGGAATTGGCCAATGGCGGCAGCGATCGCTTTATTGATGCCATGGTGCTGCATGGTGATGCAGCCAGCGTGAAGGTGGGGCTGCGCGCGCATTTCACTGCTGGTGCGACGCATGTTTGCATCCAGCCCGTCACGGAAGACGGGGATACCACGCATCGGGATGCGATGCTCGCTGCGCTGGCGGATACGTGATGGCCATGTTGAAGCTTGGCTATAAGGCATCCGCCGAACAATTCGCGCCAGCGCAATTGCTGGATTTCGCCGTGCTGGCGGAAGAGATGGGCTTCGATAGCTGCTTCATCTCTGATCATTTTCAGCCTTGGAAACACACGGGCGGGCATGCGCCGAATTCGCTTGTGTGGCTCGGCGCGCTTGGCGCGCGCACGCAGCGGCTTGTCATGGGCACCAGTGTTCTGACGCCAACCTTTCGCTACCATCCTTCCATTGTAGCGCAGGCTTTTGGCACCTTGGGGTCCATGTTTCCGGGCCGCGTCATTCTGGGCATCGGCACTGGTGAGGGCTTGAATGAGGTGCCTTCCACCGGTCAGCCTTGGCCGGAATTCAAGGAACGCTTCGCCCGCATGCGTGAAGCCGTGCAATTGATGCGGAAGCTTTGGACTGAAGAACGTGTGAGTTTTGAAGGCCAATATTACCGCACCGAACACGCCACGATTTATGATCGTCCAGAAACGCCCGTGCCGATTTACGTTGCTGCTGCCGGCGCCATGGTCGCAAAATACGCGGGCCGCGCTGGTGATGGTTTTATCTGCACCAGCGGCAAGAAGCCTGAGCTTTACACCGAAACCCTGTTGCCGAATATGGTGGCGGGGCTAGAAGCGGCGGCGGCACCGAAGCCCGATTATGATCGCATGATCGAAGTGAAGGTTTCCTTCGATACAGACAGGCAGCGCGCCTTGGAAGATACGCGCCATTGGGCAGCGCTGGCGCTTTCGGCAGAAGAAAAAATGTCGGTCGAAGACCCGGTGGAAATGGAACGCCTGGCGGATGCGCTGCCGCTTGAACGTGCAGCGAGCCGCTGGATTGTTTCCAATGATGCGGAAGAACATGTGGAGCGTATCGGCTATTACGTCGGCCTTGGTTTCCGGCATTTGGTGTTCCATGCGCCCGGGCCGGATCAGGCGCGGTTTTTGCGACTGTATGGGGAGCAGGTGCTGCCACTGCTGCGCCGCCGCTTCGCTTGAAGCCGAGCCTTCAGCTTTTTGCGCTGCCCGGCCTGCCCATGGTGCAGGCGGGCGATGATCTTGCGGGTTTGCTTTCGGCGGCCATAGAGCGCGCCGGCCTTACTTCTCAGTCAGACGATGTGCTGGCGGTTGCGCAGAAAATCGTGAGCAAGGTGGAAGGGCGGAGTATTGCGCTGGCCTCCGTAAAGCCATCCCAAGCCGCGCGTGATTTGGCCGAACAGACGGGCAAGGATGCGCGCCTGGTCGAACTGATTCTTTCGGAATCAGAGCGCGTCGTGCGCGCGCGGCCCAACCTGATTATCGTCAAGCATCGGCTTGGTTTTGTCATGGCCAATGCCGGCATTGATCAATCCAATGTTGGTGAAGATGGCCACGCATTGCTTTTGCCGCGCGATCCCGATGCCAGTGCTGCAGCGCTTGCCGCGCGGCTTGGCCTGCCTGTGGTGATCACGGATAGTTTCGGCCGCGCCTGGCGTCGCGGCACAGTAGGTGTTGCAATCGGTTCGGCGGGCGTGCCGGCATTGCGCGATTTGCGCGGTCAGCCGGATTTGTTCGGCCGTACGCTCATGGTGAGCGTCACCGGCTTCGCCGATGAAATTGCAGCAGCAGCGGGCCTGGTGATGGGGCAAGGTGCTGAGGGTCAGCCCGCTGTGCTGGTGCGTGGGCTGTCCTGGTCAGGCGCAGAAAATCCGGCTTCCGAATTGCTGCGCCCCGCAGTGGAGGATCTTTTCCAGTGATCATCGCGCTTTCCGGCGGCATTGGCGGGGCGAAGCTTGCGCTCGGTCTTTCGCGTGTTTTGCCGTCAGAGGAATTGCTGATCATTGCTAATACGGGCGATGATTTTGAACATTACGGGCTTACCATCTGCCCCGATGCGGATACGCTGCTCTATACCCTCGCTGGGTTGGATAATCCGCGGCTTGGTTGGGGGCGCGCAGATGAAAGCTGGGCTTTCATGGCAAACTTTGGCGCGCTTGGCGGGGCGGATTGGTTTCGCCTGGGGGATCGCGATTTGGCGCTGCATGTGCTGCGGAGCCATCGCTTGCGTTCTGGTGATACACTTTCCGCCATCACCGATGATGTACGAAAGCGCTTCGGCATCGGCCCGCGCATCCTGCCCATGAGTGATGATCCGGTGCGCACACAAATCAAAACGGACCAAGGCTGGCGGGATTTTCAGGATTGGTTTGTGCGGCTGCGCGCCGAACCCTTGGCACGGGCAGTGAAATTTGCCGGCATTGAACAGGCGCGCCCGCAGCCAGTGTTGCTTGAAGCGCTAGGCGCAAAACCGCGCGGCATCGTGATTTGCCCAAGCAATCCCTTCATCAGCATCGAACCTATCCTGGCCGTGCCAGGCTTGCGTGACGCCATCAAAGCATCCGGCGCGCCGGTAGTCGCTGTTTCGCCCATCATTGCCGGCCAGGCGGTGAAGGGGCCAACCGCGCTTATGTTTGAGGCGCTTGGTGTCAAGCCAAGTGCGGCTGCTGTCGCCGCGCGCTATGGCGATTTGCTGCATGGTTTCGTGATGGAACATGGTGATGATGCGATGGGCATTGCGACTCGCGTGTTTTACGAGGCCACACTGATGCGCAATTTGGTCGACAAAACCGCCCTCGCACGGCAGGTATTGGCGGCGATTGAAGCGCTCAGATGAAGCCCTGGGCCATTCTGCCAGTGAAGGAAATGGTGGGGGCAAAGCAGCGCCTTGCGCCCTTGCTGTCACCGGAAGAACGCATTGCGCTGATGCAGGTGATGTTGCGCGATGTGCTGGCCGCACTATCAGTCACCCAAGGCCTGGCGGGTATTGCTGTGGTGACGCTTGATCCTTGGGCTGAGGCGCTTGCACGACAATATGGCGCGCAAATCATCACGGAAGGCGCGCGAGAGGGGCATACCGGTGCGGTGACAGCGGCCGCGGCAGTGTTACAGGCGGGGGGTATCGCGGCCATCCTGACCATGCCTGGCGATATTCCCGCCGTGAAAACGCATGAGGTCGAAGCACTGCTCACTACGGCAAGCGCCTCGCCCGCTTTCATCATCGCGCCAGCGCATGATGAACAGGGATCAAACGCGATTCTAATGGCACCACCTGATGCGGTGAAACTCCGTTTTGGTGAGGACAGCTATTTTCCGCATTTGGCAGCCGCGCGTGCGGCAGGCATCGCACCGCAAATCCTGCGCCTGCCTGGGATTGCGATGGATATTGACCATCCCGAGGATATTGCGCGCTTCGCCACTATTCCCGAAGCCAAGGGCACGCAAACGCTGCTTTGGTTGCAGCAAAGCGTTATTCTCAGCCGCGCATCCTAATCACCTGCCAATAACACGCGCTTGCGCGGCGCGGTCTGCACCACGGGCATAAGCGGCGCAGCACTACGCGAAGCCTGTTCCCGTTCGCGCGCCACGGCGCCATAGGTTGTACTGCGCTGCAATGGTTGCCGCCCGATTGAATGGATCAGGCGTTCCATCGCCGCGGGTGGGAATTCCTGGCCATGTTCCGTGCCGGCAGCGCGGCTGATGCTCTCATTCATCAGCGTGCCACCCAGATCATTCGCCCCTGCCTGCAAAGCCATGGCCGCCCCTTCGGGGCCCATCTTCACCCAGCTTGTCTGGATATTGCTGAAATGCGGATGAAGCACGAGGCGCGCGATGCTGTGCATCAACAGCGCCTCACGGAAACTGGGACCACGGCGCGCAAAACCGCGTAGATACATGGGCGCTTCCATATGCACGAAGGGCAGCGGCACAAATTCGGTGAAGCCGCCGGTTTCCGCTTGCAGATCGCGCAGCACCAGCAAATGCCGCGCCCAATGCAAGGGCGCTTCCACATGGCCAAACATGATGGTGGCGGTGCTGCGCAGGCCGAGCCCATGCGCAGCCCGCATCACTGCCTGCCATTCGGCTGTGTTCACCTTATCGGGGCAGATGATCGCGCGCACCTCATCATCCAGAATCTCCGCTGCTGTGCCGGGCAAAGTGCCAAGCCCAGCATCACGCAGGCGCGCCAAAAACGCCGAAAGCGAAAGCCCGAGCGTGCGCGCACCCTGATGGATTTCCAGCGCCGAGAAGGCATGGATATGCATGCCCGGCACGGCCTGTTTGATAGCGCGGCAAATCGCCTCATAGGTCGCGCCGGTATATTCCGGATGTATGCCGCCTTGCAGGCAGACTTCGGTCGCACCGCGCGCCCATGCCTCCTTGGCGCGGCGGGTGATTTCCGCGTGATCGAGATCATAGGCCGGGCCGCGCAAGGCTTCATGCGTTTTGCCCTTGCTGAAGGCGCAAAAACTGCAACGATAGGTGCAGATATTCGTGTAGTTGATGTTCCGATTGACGACATAGCGCACGGTATCGCCTGCCACCGCCTGGCGCAGCCGATCCGCGGCCGCCATGACATGCGCCTCATCCGTATCCCGCGCGGCAAACAGCGTTTCAATTGCGGGCGTATCAAGCCTTTCGCCTTGCGCCGCGCGTTCCACCAAGGCTGACAGCGCTGCATCAGTCGCAGCCAATAGCGGTGCGGCCAGGCGTGGCGGCGTCAGTGCACCTGGGGACCAATCATCGCCGCGCGCGAAGCCTGCTGCATCACGCGCACGCAGCAGCGCGGTTGCGATGCGCGGCGCAAACCAATCGCTCGGCGCGCGCAAATAGGCTGGATAGGCCGGCAAGCGCTGTACCAGCACCTTGCCCATGCCGGCGGTTTTCTCGCCCAGAGTCGCAATGGCGGGCCAGGGTGCTTCGGGGTTCACATGATCCGGCGTCACTGGTGAAATGCCACCCCAATCATTAATGCCGGCAGCGATCAGGCGAGGATAGGTACCGGGTGAAAGATTGGGCGGCGCCTGGATATTCGCCTCAGCACCCAGA
>Ga0169931_10007715_pt1 | contig 15884 bp, 16 predicted proteins | sample Kivu_15m_20L_FD_129675 | JGI IMG/M metagenome (GOLD analysis project Ga0169931, IMG submission 129675) | Freshwater microbial communities from Lake Kivu, Western Province, Rwanda to study Microbial Dark Matter (Phase II) - Kivu_15m_20L... | ecosystem: Environmental > Aquatic > Freshwater > Lake...
ATCCACATATCTGTTTACATACTATCCATCGTAGTTAAATCCAATATATCCACATATCTGTTTACATACTATCCATCGTAGTTATACACATAAACCTATACCAATCAGTAAATCTAACAACACTTATCTTCTTTCTACTACTGTTTCTTCACCATCTGTTCCTTCAAACTCAATCCAGGATGACTCTGTTGTGCTGCTTGTGGCTGTTGAGTTCCTCCCGGAAACACTATCTTCTCCACCATATCCACAAACAACGCATCAACATTAGTTGCTAGTCTCGCAGATGTCTCCCTCCACCCTATCTTCATCTGCCCAGCTAAATACACCCACTCATACCTAATTGTTGTGCCTGGTCTATGCTGACCTGTCTCTTTTCCTACAAATCATTCTTGTTGCCCACTATATACTTGAGAGTGTTCTGATCAGTGTACTTGTCGATTTCTCCCAACCAGTGCTGCACATTTTGGAAAGAAGTAGGGTCAGTTATATCGTACACCACTATGATGCCATCAGCCCCTCGGTAGTAACTACTAGTTATTGTCTTGAACCGATCCTGACCAGCTGTGTCCCACTTTGTTTCATCACTATTACTATCTGCAGCTTTATTGACAGCCCATTCAAGCTTATGTTTTTTATTTTCTATCTAGAAACAAGGGTACGTAGTCGACTCCAATAGTATTGCAGTATCCATGGGCGAACTTTTTGTCTGAATACTGCAGTAGAATGGATGATTTGCCAACACCCGAGTTGCCGATCAGCAGTATTTTGACACTACGGTCTCTTAGTAGTAGTTTGGGTACGCTTTGGAGGAAGAGAGACGGGATCTATCGTGCTGGCTGGTTATCATGCAGAGTATATTATACAAGCCACTATATACATACCCAGTAGTAAGAATCATATGAAAATTTAATATTAAACCAAACTAAGGTTATTGAAATTATTAAAGGCACGCATCACGACATATAATCCTCACTCATCTATTCCATATCTAACTCGCCAGGATCGTCGTTTATATGCCAGGCCTATGGTGACTGCTACTAGTACCTATCCACCAGCAGACTAGGAGTTAATTACTTCACTTAAACCATTTTCTTGGGTTTCCTCTACTGTGGTGACAAAGGCTACAAGTCGCGATGTTTCTTTTTGAGTCTAGGGTCAGACAATGGCATTTTGATGTAAAAGAATCCTTTGCCTTCGTTCTTTATTCTCTATTTCTATGCCTTCAGGAACAGTTTTTTAAGTTACAGCTATCTTCTTTTCTAGGCAGGCACGTGGATGTAAAAAGCATCGAAATAGTTTATTTACTTCTAAGCCAAACTAGCCCTTGCCTAGTCTTTCTTGCGATTTCTTTATAAACGGGCCATAACTGCATTTTCTAATCTTTTTTATTGCACCATGTGCCTGCTATTAGCACTCTTGCTGTCTATTATGGGAAAAAGTCCTTTCTGGGCCACTACTTGCTACTCGAAATGAGCTTGTTATGGACTCTAGATGCAGTCTATTGCTAGTTTGGCAGTGTGTTTGTATGTGATCACATCGTTGTAGTCCGGAATGTACTTCTGTTTCCACTTGTCAATAGTACCATACCTTTACTCTAGTTTCTTCATGCTTCGCTCTTGCATGAGTTTGAGCTTCACCCTAAGGTCTTCTGCTTACTTGTTTTAGATCTGCTACAGCCTTAGTTCCCGCGAATGCACTGATTGCAGACCATAAATGGGCTGTAGTTTTTTAGTGCCCTTGCCTAGTACTTTGAGGGTGGGCATTGACAGCGATCGTGCTTTCATTCGATGTGCTTTCTAGTTCATGAAATAAACTAAACAATATAAATATGCCATAACTATTTAACCTTTCGACTCAATCAATTAGATATCAGCGCTCGTCTAATACAAGAAAACATATATAGCCATCACGGCTGTCCTGTATCAAATTTAGATACTTCCCCAGGCTAGCCTGATCTACTATGCGTGTTTTTCATTAAGAATTCTTTAGGAGTGGCACCTTAGCTGTTTTAATATGTTCTTAGTTTGGCATATACCCTAGTGAACCAGTTTACTTTCTAGGTCAGCTCAATCGACTACATAAACACTGCGTTTATCTTAGATTTGAACAGCTCAGTCTACCTATTACTCTTCTGGTTCCAAGCATCAATCTAAGCAATAAGTTACTCTCCAGGTCGTTCGTTGATATTTTTGAGCTTTTATATATTGGCAGTGACCCTTTTTTTCAAGCTAGTTATCTTGTCGAGAACTAGGTCTCTGAGTTAAGTGAATGACATTTTGTATAGATTTTTTAGCTATGAACACTCGTGTTGCTAGTGGTAACCAATATTTTGCGAAAGTATGGGCGTTTCGCAGTTTATACAGTATCTGAACTACTCTGCTACTTTTGAGTTTTACTCTGCTATTTTTGAGCCCTAGCCTCTGCGTGGTTCGGGTGCGCTGATGGTATATGGTGAAAAAATGGGAATGCGTGATCTAAACGTATTCTTTTGTGTGCTTCCCTCTCGATTCTTATGCACTGAATATATTCTATCTGAGGACTTGCCGCTGAGAGTGAGAGTAATGAATGTTTTTTTCTTAGAATCATCTCGTTTAAGTGGTCTACCCTACGACCAATCCTTCCTTTGTGGTCTAATAACTGACTATGGAATTGGTCCGAATGGATCTTACAGTTTGTAGTCTTGTTGCACTTTGCCCATATACTACACTATGAGGGCCGAGTCTACTCTATGCACTGTGCTGATCTGTCCTTTCTATTGTCCATAGGCTACTCCGATTGCTTGCAGACAGGTGTCTATTTATGCTCTAATACCCTGTGATTTTTTCTTTTTGGGTTTGCCCTGGTTGAAAACATCAGCGTCGATGATGGTTTCTTGTGGTGTTTTGCGGGGGGTGTGGGAGTGGGTGAGTCTGTGTTTGCGCTGGGAAGTGACTGCGTTAAGGGTGAGATACGGATGGTGGGGACAGTGGGCTAGTGAGGACGGTAGGGAGTGGAGGGGAGCATTACTATGGTTTATTAATAAAAATAATAACGATACCAAAAGACTAAAAGTTAGCTATAACATTTGAGTTCAATTCATAGCCTAATCATAAGATTTATAGCTAATCTTTGAACTTTAGCCTATTCTTATAAAGAATTCAAGTTTGATTTGATTGTGACGTGTTTTCTTTGTTAATAATAGAATATCACTATGATAATGCTGTGGCTGATGGCGCTATTGCTGATTCTAGCCTCAACTAAATGGTCACTAGCTGAACTCTCTCAGCTGGTGCCCAACCCAGAAATAACCCATCTTTTCTTCCTTCCTTCCGAACTAATCTACATCTCTCTCCCCGCCAGGTACTTCGGACTTTCTTACAAACACTCAGGCTAACTCAAAGCCCTGCCACAGCTGCTCTAAAAGCACTAATAATTGCTCAGAATCAATAAGGAACCCAGTATTGTGATAAAGACCCACAGGGACAAGATGTTGTGGTCGGACCTGGCAGCTCGTCTCAGTTAACAAATATTCGTCCAACTTCCCTTTAAACACCAGCAAATCATGGACGTGGCCTACCTCAAATAGAAATTTATAGTAATGACCCAGAAAGACATAAGAATATACCTTATTGGTCAGCCCACGCACGATACATCCAAAAGAGTGTTCAATAGCGCCATCAAGACGGAAACATTCAAAAAAATATTTTTGTAGGAGGGTCAGAAAATGTAATAACTGGTGTTAGTGTTGACTAGGGGCGAGATGGTTTGTGTGCGGGTGTTTATAAAGTCAAAAAGAGGTAAGGATGTGTGTCCCTTCAACACTACTTAGCGTATCCTTAGCGTATAGAGAACATAGGGGTACTATGTGGTATAGACAAAGACTACAAATTATGTGATTGCTGATGATTTAAAAACAGTTTTTACTATATAGGGGAGAATACTGCAAATTCATAACAAGTATGTGGTGGTAGAGGGAGAGAAGACCTACTCGCTGCACAAACAAATGTTTTTCGAAGGAATAGCAGTAACTAAAACAGGTCAAAAATAGTTCTGGTTGAACAGAAATGAGTAAGGATTGAGTTTAATAGAAAATGGCAAGGTTATTGGTAGTATAGCATAGAGATAGAAAGTTAGTAGAGCTTGGCTAGGATAGTGTCATTAGAAATGTGAGTTTTAATTAGTCATACAGTACTAATCCAATAAAATTGCAATGTATTAGTACAAAGATGGTACATTTTCTCAGCTGTGGCCATCGTAAGTGCAACAAATCAACGACTAACTTTGATTCATATATATTCAACCTTTAACTTTCTATCCTACATACGCATATATATTTGCATATACTTAAGATAACATGCACATATCAAGCATCTTTCTTTTTGGCTTTCTTCTCAGTCGTCTTTTTCTTGTTAAACTTACTACTTCCCCGTTTGTCGCCCACTCCTAACTCTCCGCTGCCCTCTTTCAAGTTCTACAACTGTGGCCTTATATAGTCGTCCAACTCATTAGCGCACTTTATGTACACTGTTTCTGGCTGGTTGTATAGTCTGCAGTTCTTGAATATTTTTATAATGTCATCGCAGAATGCCTACCTGTCTACGTACTCGTTATTGTTCAGCTTCTTTTATATCGTCTTAAGGTCAATCGGCTACTTGATTACTGTGTGGTAATCGGGGACGTCATCGAGTGAAACTGGCTAACGGAATGGCCATGATGCTTGATGTTTTCTTAGGGATTAAACTACATTTTGGCACTAGAGCAGGAATGATACTTCTTTGGACTTCATTAGTTATTAGTGATCGTTCCAGGTCCATCCACTTTCTCTCACTCCAGGAATGTCCATAGGGTTAATCCTGAATACCTCTTACTCCCCCTTGCCGTTCTTCCTCCTGTACGGCTAGGATATCCTTTTCTAGAGGGCAGCTCCGTCGTACTTGTGGTTGTTGATCGACAACTACTTGATCTTCTCTATCACGAACTATTTCTGTCTGCGGATTATTTCGCTTATTTTGGAGTAGTCTATAGTGGGATGCACGTAGCACTACATCATAGTACCACCCTAGTAGTCCTTTATGTATCCCTTCCATCTCTAAGTGGGCATTCTAGGGTCTTTACTGAACCCTTGCTTGCGGAAGTAACCTAAAGCCAGGTTATCAGCATATGTCATAAGGTACTCCACCTTGCGTCGCTGCATTTATTCTGAATCAACTTAAATCTACCTTTGAGTTTGTTCATCAGTCGAGTTCCAAAACCTTTGATTTGTTCGGTTGAAGTGATGGCGAGGAAAGCAATCTCTGCGAATCGTTAGGGTTTGAACTATCTGAAGCAGATGCCTCCGACTACTTTTACTCCGTTTTTGAGAATTATCATCGATTAATGGTTGCGATCGAACACCAATTTCACGATGTATTCTTTGGGCATCTTGGGCAACTGCCTTGCGAAAATGTTTTTGAGATCGAGTAAGAACTTCAGGTTTTCATGGGTCTGATCGTTGCGTATGATGCGGAAGGTGATGGCATTGGTTTGTTCTTGCTGTTTGGCTGCGCTGTCTCTGGCCACGAAGCCCTGTCCTACTGTCTAAGTGTGGAATGGTTTACCTCTCCGTGCATGCCTACGAAGTTGTTGTTTTTGTTGTCTTTTTCGTCTTACATGTTGCCGCTATTTGCAAATATTGAATATACACAGCTCGACTAAATAATCATATAAGGCATAGAAAAAATGAGCAGAGGATAGGCGCAATAAAGCCAAAGATATAAACTAACATTAATTTCTCTATAAAAGAAGCGGATATAGCATATTAAATGATGTTTGTTGTATAAGTACAGTTTAAGTTTAATATTTTCTATAAACTATCCACAATTTTCAATAAGCCATCTTGCTCTAACAATTCAATCAATAGTCCATCTTAACTAAATCAATACTCCATCTCAATCGATAAAAACTTATTAATGAATGAATAAGATCAACCTTGTGGTCGATTCGCGCAGTTCTAGCAACGACAGCTCTACCCGCAGCCCGTGCCAGTAGCAAAGCACTCACAGTACTTGTTGTTGCACCTACTCTTCCTGCAATTACAGCGCACTCGCTAATTTGTTACTCTCCTTTCGGCGTGGACAGTAGGGTCTCGATTGTGGCATTACTTGCAGTTGCAGAACTAAGTGCACGCTTTTCCTGCTTTAAAACATCGGCAGTACTATTTGAGACAACCACTACGACTACAGTTACATCCCTGGCTGGCCTATAATGGTTATAAGTTGGGTCTTTCTCTATTGGATGGGTAGAGAATGGGTCCTTGGTTTTAGGGCTACTAAACTTTAATAATTGCTTGAGCAGGACGATTATTGTGCTGATTGTGTTGACGATTGTGCTGATGGTTGTGACTTCTGCGATGATTGTGGCTAGTATGGCTGTGATTGTGATGATTTTGGCTATTATAAGAGTGATTTGGCTGATTAAGACTATTATTGTAGGTGTTATTGTGACTATTATTGTGATTGTGACTGTGATTGTGGGTCTGATTGTGACTGTTTTCAGGATGAGGATTAGTAGTGGGAGCTGTATAGGTGATAGGCTGTGGAAACGCTATTGCTTCAGGAAATGCTATAGGCTGTGGGAAGGCGATTGGCTGGGGGAAACCTACAGGTTGTGTAAAACCGATAGACTGTGAGAATGCTATTGGTTGAGGATAAACTATCGGCTGAGGATATTGTACCTGCACTAAGAAACCAGATAGCCCAGGTATGGGCACATTGGATAGGAAGGGTGAGTACTGTGCCATCATGGGCAGAGTTGAGTAAGCAGCCTGAACCTGTTCAACTTAAGCTTAGACTAGCACTTCTTCAGGCTCAGGTTGTAGCTATGCCTAAGGCATCGCAGGTACCTATTGAGCGGGCTGAGGTTAGTGCTAAGGTAGGGGAGGTGGTGAGGGCGGGAGTGGTTCAGCTAGTTCACTATTTCCTGACATAGCAAATATAAACGATTTAAAAAAGATAAGCGATATCTGAAAATAAATAGAAACTAAAGTCACTCTTCCATTTTTAAACACGCCCACAAAAAATACCCAAAATCAAAAAATATAGAATCGAAAAAAAAGTTCAGGAGATGACTTTAACATAAATGAAGATGCTTTTGGAAGTGAGGTCTACTTTGAGCTTTAAAACAAAAATGAGCTTTTTAGGTATATTTAGGTTTCTTTAATGTTTGGGTTGAATAAAAAGATAGTTTTTGTGGTAAAGTTTATGTTTGTTGTTTGAATTTAATTTAAATTTAAATACTAAATTAGCCCTAATTAATAATCAATTAAATGCTACTAAATACCACCCTCATTAATTACTAAAAACTTGCTAGTGGAGGCTCAACCAAGCTGATCGCATCAGTAAGACGCATACGGATGATGATACTTGTATGCTATTTGATGTGTTAAATATTTTTATGAATGTGTTGACACAAGAGATTAAAAATCATAGTCATTTCGTTTACGAACAATGACTTATGGGAGTCTATCCCTTGTGAAGCTTACGGCATCGTCCCTACAACGCTTACAGCACCTACTGGCTTTACTTCTCTCCCTATATTGACTGCACCAGTCGCATCATCGGATCTATCAGTTGTGCAATCAAAGGCAGAGTGGCAGGCAAAAACTTGTTGGAAAACTTGACCTGAAGACCTTTCTGATTGTCCTTGTGAGGAACTCCAGCTTTGATTAAGACTTATCCTCTTATGAAGTATTCAAAATGTAGTTTTTATTTGCTCTATTGAAGTAGACTGTCGTATTATTACCTTTTGAAGGCAGCTTAAGGGTTATTGGCTACGATCATCAGTAGAGTCTGCAAAATGACAAGGAGACTTTCGTTTTGGTAGAAGAGTTGAGTCATTTGAGTATTATGGTCGATCACTGTCTTCGCTAAAGGCTATAATTTACTCTTGAGTCTGGTGACTATAAGGTCAATGGTGCGAGCAACTGCCTGGGCTGATAATCTTTTGGACCTGAACAGATAGGAGAATAAATAGAAGTTGCTTTGGTTAAATATTCTGTAGTGATTTTCTTGTGGCTTACTCTCGAAGATATTGCTGAGCAGGAAACTAGTGAAAGTCGAAGCAGCTGCCCTGGATGCCTATACGACTGCGAATACCAATAACTGCATGGCCTTGGTGGTCTTTATGGGCAGTATTCTCTTTTGAAACACCAACAAAACCTAAGAAAGGATCTTCTAATCTTTTATTTATGAGAGATATTTGAGCAGTTGTGCAAGGAGAGTATCGAATTTAGTAGCTAGTTCGTTCTTTTTGCTATTTTATCTCAGTTTGACTATTTTGTGATCCTGCGTGACTGGTGAGTTACCTCGGGGAAGGCGTGGTGCACCCATTCGTCCGCAGCCAGCAACTCAGTGTCGAAATTCACCAAATTTTATACTATTAGCTACAAGAAGTCACTTCTGTATCCTTTGAAGGCCACGCACAGAGAGATAAGACTATTCAGGTAGTTGGTGTGCATGTCTAAGGGACACAATTTGTGAGGATAGTTCTCTCTTAGACAAGTCAGAACCAGGGGTTTATCATAGGTTTACTCGAAGAGTCCTGAAAGTAGGTCAAGAGCCATGGGTTGAGAGTGGTTGCGAGTGAGAGCTTAGATGAGCAGATTGTAGGTCACTTTGGCAGTATGTTTGGACTGACCCACGCAGATGCGGGTGAGTTTGCGCAAGAGTGGATGGTAGTGGGTGAAGGGGGCAGCGAACCAGTCGAGGCGGTGGAGGAGGAAATCAATATGTTAGGGGGACTAAAAGGTGCGACGGAGCAGTCGCGATAGGCAGTCAGCTAGCAACTAGTTAGGCTAGCGAGCTGTCAAAATGATTTAGTAAAGAGCCTTGGAGGAGGCCTTGGATAGATCGGGGGGACACTAAGCCGACATCAACTTCATCGCTTATTATTTATTATAGACTCAGGAACACTCTTCCATTGATGACTCATAAACACAATATCAACCATCACATACCGACATCATGTTTTTCATATAAGTCAAATATTCAATACTATCTATGTATATGTATATGCAGATGATTTATATATGCTTTTGACTAATTTTAATGATGGCACATAAACAAAAAATTGTTATTGGTCAGCTATTCCTTTTCAGCAGCTTTAATAAAGTGTCATCCACTTTCCTTTCTTCCTTACTTGACTAGTTGTTCTCGTCAATGCTGCTGATGTCGTCTATCAACGACAGTCCTCCTCTGTTAGTTCCGAAGCCTCCGATAATGCTACTCAGATTTCCTTCAAGCTATTTTTCTTTATTGTTTATCTGGATGTCTACCTGGTGACTCGCTATGCCTAGTCCCTAGTTTTCCTTGGGCATTGGCGATAATCTTTCTTTCTTGAAGTTAGGCTGATGCGAAAAAGTCTTCTTGAAGTCCATCTCTGACAGCTTGGCCGGTGACCTACATGGTGTATCGAGGTAGGTCATCGCCTGCCCAGCCATATGCGCTTGACTAAACAATCTATTTTTCGTATTGAATTTTCCCTTATTGGAATTAGATCTTGTTCTGACCGTGGACATAACAGAAGGTTTGCCCGATAGTTGCTGGTTGGGCGATACGTTTTTGCGTTAGGATGCGATGACTAGCTTCACAGAGGGTCGGATGAGTTTTCTTTATGCTTATGGCTGGGTAGGAGTGGCGAGGTGGTTGGGACTTTTTTTGCGAAGCATGATGAAACAATGAGAAATATAATAATTTCGTGGAAAGCAGTAATGCAATCAGAAAACGGTACTTTATTACAATATCAATAAAATCTTAAACTTAAGAATTACTATGCAGTTTTAGTCTTAGTATATCAAATATTATGCACAAGCTTCCTGTCTAGTTACTTGGCCAAATTCACAAGCTCTCTTTCGAAGTCCCTTTGCATATCTACACTAATCTACATAATTTCACTTTTACCTTTATAAGTTTCTAGTACTAGTCTTTTGCTTACCTCCTTTCTCTTTCCAAACTAGTCACTCTTTCTTTCTCCCTCTCCGCCCTGTCCCTTTACTCGCTCCCTCTGCGCTTCTACACTTACAGCTCAGCTAGTGTCTTGTTGTGTTTATGAGTCAACTACGACAGCTGATTCTACAGATGACTGTTGAGGGCGGAGAGCTTATGGTTTTATACAAACACTTTTTGAGTTTATTAGTTTTTTGATTATATTGCAGTCTTTAGTGAAGTAAAAAATGTTCTATCTCTATGTTAACTCTATCTTTATGTGAAGGTACTCTGGTGGGTGTTGCGCTTCTTCGGTGCATTTATAGTTCTCTAATTTTATTGTTCATTTCGTGTATTTGCTAGTAGAGCAGTCTGTTTTCTTATCGGAGTTTGGCCAGTTCGATATCTTGTCGTAGTAGCAACTCATGAAACTATTTTTATCCTTCCCCTTATGCTCTTTTGATAAGTTTCCTGTAATCTCTTAGCTAGGTAGTAGTCAAGTCTTGGTTGTGCATGGCCATCTCGTAGAGTTGTTTATACTTTTGAGCTTAAGAGTGTGCCTGTATGAGCTCCATCTGATGATTTTCCTTCATGTTTTTTATGCGATCGTGCAACTAACTATTATGTTTTTATGCGGCCTTGAGAGCACTCTTGATCGACTTCACTTTCTTGTTTAGTTTGGCAAGCTCGCCTAGCTATACTCTGGCGCCCTAGCGGAGCAAGTAGTTGGCCAGATTGTCTTATGAACCAAAACTACGCATTTATTATACGAATTAGGAAGGTTATGATATTAAAATATTATTTAAGCCATACAGCATTTAAAATTATTTGTGATTAACTGCACTTACGATACATCTATTCATTACGATTTAAATCGGTTAATTGAAGTTGTTTGTGTGATGATATGTGCTTGGGTTGATTTGTAACTTATATTAATTATGTCCGACTTCAGCAAGGACTCACATAGCTCCCTTCTGTCCCGCGGCTCCACTCCCAACTAACTCAAGGTTCATCTTCCCCTATTCAGCTCATTTCTAATCCCAAAAATCCAGCCGTCCCTGTCACTCAGCGTCCAACTCGAGGTCAACTCTTCGCTAAAGAAAAATACTTGGTGAAGAAGAAGGACGAGCCCTAGACGCCTAAAAAGTAGGTGATGAAGGTAGTTCCATTCTTATGTAGGAACCTTTTAAGCCATATGATCTGACTAAGTCACCCCCTAAGCCGCTAAAACTGCGCACAGTCGACAAACCAGAGCACAACTTGTCTGCCATTTTGCACTAAACTGATATAGATTTGAAGGCCATGTTGAACGAGAACGACTACTTGCCACTATAGCCCTTCTGTTCAGGCGAGCACGACTTCATATCGACTGAGGAGTGGCTGGCTAAGCTGAGAAGTAGCAAGACTCTAGCTGCACACAGATTTGACAAAGAAAAGCTGTAGTTCGAGTAGGTGTTGCTGATTGATGAGTAGGTCAAGAAAGAGACCGAAAATGAGAAGATGATAATGAAGAAAGGGAAGGAAAAGTAAACTAAACATCAGAGTGGATTTTGGGTCAAAAAAGACAACAGTTTTTAGTTGTTGCACAGGTGGGAAGTGCTGTTCCCCCAGGAAAGTGTAGGCCACTGGTTGAAGAAAATCACTCAGGCAATTTAGCTGAGAAAACTCATGGACAACCTTGTCAGATTCAACTTCTATGTTGATAGCATGCCTATAGACGATATTTCTGGCCTAGAAACAGTGATACAGACAGGCGTCATGGGTAAAATTACCTTTCCTTTTGATAAATCACAAATCGACCCACTTCTCTAGGAAATGAACCAGTCTTTTATCAAGTTACAGAACTAGGTTTTGTTTAGAAAGCATCTGAGTAACGGTGGAGACTCTAATAAGATGCTCTCAAAGAATCTCGAGTTGGATTTCAGCAAGAAAAAGACAGTGCCTTATCATGGTCGGCTCCAACTCAAAAGAGAGAAAGAAATCGCAGTGCTCAACTTGGGCAGAATCATCAGAACATAGGCTAAAACATTCAACTAAAAATTCAAAGCATTCGGTCTGGCATCTCTCTACACTGTCAAGGAGGTGATCAATGCTATGGATGCCATAAAGCACTAGTGCCTCTAGATAAAAGTTGTATAGTTTTTCAACACAAACTTCGTTTCTGGCTATACTAAGCTCTAATAGTTCAAATACGCTCAATAGAGTCAGATCCACCGTGGTCTCAGACGCATACTTGACCAGTTCCCTTCGAATATCCATTAAATAATAAAAAAACACTTGAAAATAGGTAAAGACAATAAGTGCACTATGCTTGACTAGTAGCGATTCCGAAGATTTTTGTAGTTGACCCAACACATGATGCAGGATGCAGTAGCCGAGTGCATCAAAAATAACTATTATGGACTCTACAGGATGATCGCTGGTTTCCTACCTGATTAGATACAAATAGAATCAGCTGGTGTGGTCAAAAATATTTACAAAGCTGATAATAGCGAATTTTCGGCTGAAGAGCAAATGAGGTACAGGCATTCTATGGAACATATTCCCAAGAAACAGGTGCCTTTGTTTTGCATCATGCTCAAAATCAACGAAACCGAGGATGATCTCACCTTCACTCTCTCTCCCAAGGACTTCTACGACCTATTCACTTCCTACTTCACGAAAGTACTAACTGACCTCGACAACATCAGTGACCTAGAATCGCGTTTCCTACCTCGTTACTAGAACTATCAGATCATCAAAGGAAAGATGAAAGTGACCCATCTGCCTGGCATGAAACCGTCTCCCATCTAGCTTCGTCCTGGAGTGTCTATTTAAGATGAAAATCTATGGATTTGGGCTTTGTTTGACAAGTTCAAAAGGGATCTCAAAGGCATTACTGATCCTCTCTTTGACTATTTGGCCAAGTACTCGCAGTATAAGGAATTTCTGCTGATGGACATCAATAAGTAATTGTAGTTGATTGAAAAAGACTAGAGCAAAGATATCAGAGAAATCAAGGAGGAGATATAAATAAACAGAAAGAGATAATCGTAGATTCCCAAAGAAATTATATAAAGGATTCAAGTAGGCATGTTTGACATATAAACTAAGGAAATCTGCAACTACATGGCCAACAAGTACCACCGTATTTCGCTGGGACTCATAAAAGTCATCTCTAAAAGAGTCATCCACTCCACCCTATAGCAACTGCAGTCTTTCAAGTAGATAGAACAAAAAATCAAAAAAGTCACCAATAATATATAGGAGGTCAGTGAGCTTAAAGACTGGTTGGATGCTTCAGTCAACGTGGAAATATAAAAAATGAAAGTATAGGTCAATCGCAACGCAGAGGTGTATATTATGATGGAATAATACATGTTCAGATTCGAACCGCAATAGATTGACAACCGATGGTCAGTCTACAAGAAGCCTAAGGATCTATATGACATGGTCAGAGATAGACTAGAGCTGATTGATAAGGAAAAAAGAAAGTACTAAGATGAGATGCTTGAATAACAGTAGCAATATAGGAAGAACTTTGATACTACTTAAAAAATCATAAGGAATTTCCACACCAACAACTCAGTCACCAGTCACTAGAGCGTCATCAAAATCTGCCAACAAGTTATGAGCTCACTCAACACTCTTCAGGAACAATCAAGGAAGTTCAACTCTAGATAAATATTGTTCGGAAGATAGCAGACTGACTACGCTAGACTCGCCTCAGTTACTAAAGATTTCACGCCATACAACACTCTGTGGACTATTGTGAACAAGTGGTACACTGATATCAACATATGGATGGATAACCAGTTCAAAACCATAGATGCCAATGCCGCTTAGAAGTTCGTATAGGAGAGTTTCAGAGCCATTATATCAGCTAATAAGTACTTTAAAGACAGGTCGATGAGTCAGATTGTTGCTATAGGTGAGAAGGTAAGAGGCGAGATGGACAAGTTTAAACCTAATTTGCCTTTAATGGTGGCACTTAGAAAGGACGGAATGAAGGACCGTCACTGGGCTTAGGTTTCAAAGCTAGCAGGCATATAGATCAAGCCATAAGAGTAGGACTTTACTTTCAGAAAAATACTTAATATCGGTTTATTGAAACACGTCGATCCATGCGTGTAGATTGGTTAAAAGGCATCAAAATAGTACAATATTTAGACCATGTTGAACGAAATGTGGGGTATCTGGTAAAAAATCAAATTCGATTTGGTTGACTACAAGTCTAATACTTACATCATGCGAGGCTACGATGACATCCAGGCCACTCTAGACTAGCACTTAGTCAATACTCAAGTCATCCAGTTCAGTGCTTTCAAGAAGCCTTTTGAGTAGGACATTACTACTTGGTACTAGAAGCTCAAAACAGTATCAGACGTGATGTAAGAATGGATGAAGTGCCAGGCCAACTGGATGTATCTTCAGCCTATTTTCGATTCAGGAGACATATCCAAGCAACTGCCTTCCTAGAGCAAGAAGTTCAGGAGTGTTGACAATGTGTGGAAAACCAATATGGCATTGGCTAAACAGTTTTCTAACGTTATGCAGGTTTGCTGCATGGAAGGACTACTCTAAAAGTTCAAAGACGCCAACTAGAAGCTATAGCTTATTCAGAAGTCACTTAATGAGTATTTATAGAAAAAAAGATAAAAATTTGCAAGATTCTACTTCCTTTCAAACGACGATTTGCTATAAATCCTTTCTCAGACTAAGTAGCCTACAGCAGTGCAACCTCATTTGAAGAAAGTTTTCGAGAACATACATGCTATTGAGTTCAATCACAAGAAGGTTATAGTTGCTATGTTTTCGGCTGAAAAAGAGAAAGTTGATTTTGCCGAAGATGTCAACCCTAATGAAAAGAATGTGGAAGATTGGATGAATGAGGTCGAACAGATGATGTGCCAATCCATCAGGTACGAGCTGAGAAGATCAGTCGACTAGTACGCGCTGACCAAGAGAACTTAGTGGACCAAAAATCATCCAGGTCAGTGCATCCTCAACGGCTCACAAGTATGGTGGACCTCTTTAGTCGAATAGGCGATTAAGGCTAACAAAGTGGTCGACTATTTCAAGAAATCAACATAACAGCTCAACGAATTGGTAGATTTGGTGAGAACGCCCTTGACTAAACAGCAAATGGTCACTATTAATGCTCTCATTGTGCTCGATGTGCATGCTAAGGACGTGGTTTAGAAGCTAGTACTAGCTAACATTGTGGATATAGGGGCTTTCTAGTGGATCAGTCAGCTCAGGTACTACTGGGACAGAGATAACTGCTATGTTAGGTGTATTCAGACTAACTTCCCTTACGGATATTAGTATCTTGGAAATACGCTCAGATTGGTCATTACTCCACTTACAGACAAATGCTACATGACTCTCATGGGTGCTCTTAAACTCAATCTTGGAGGTGCACCTGCCGGTCCAGCAGGCACAGGCAAGACCTAATCAACTAAAGATTTGGCTAAAGCCCTAGCTAAGCAGTGTGTGGTGTTCAACTGTTCAGATTCAATGGACTACATTATGATTGGTAAGTTCTTTAAAGGCTTGGCATCAGCTGGTGCCTGGTGCTGTTTCGATGAGTTCAACCGTATCAACATCGAAGTGTTGTCCGTGATTGCTCAGCAACTGCTCGTTCTTTTCGGAGAGAAAGCCAAAGGATCTTCTGAGTGTGATTTCGAGGGATCACATATCAAGATGTTACCTACTTTTTCAGTCTTCATCACCATGAACCCCGGATACGCTGGTAGGACTTAACTACCTGATAACTTGAAGGCATTGTTCAGGTCAGTAGCTATGATGGTGCCAGACTATGCTCTAATCGGAGAAATCATGCTTTATTCTTTTGGGTTCCAGAAAGGTAGAGACCTGGCCAAGAAGATGGTGGCGACTTTCAAACTTTCTTCAGAACAACTTTCTTCTCAAGACCATTATGACTATGGTATGAGGGCAGTGCGA
>Ga0169931_10007716_pt1 | contig 15883 bp, 14 predicted proteins | sample Kivu_15m_20L_FD_129675 | JGI IMG/M metagenome (GOLD analysis project Ga0169931, IMG submission 129675) | Freshwater microbial communities from Lake Kivu, Western Province, Rwanda to study Microbial Dark Matter (Phase II) - Kivu_15m_20L... | ecosystem: Environmental > Aquatic > Freshwater > Lake...
AATATTCCTTATTTTCTGAAAGAATGGCCTTTATTATGTCTTTTACCTGCGCTTTCAATCGGATATGTGGTGGTTGCAATTTTTGCAAAAAAACCAAAAGTGCATTATGAAAAATTGCAAATCGATACCAAACACATGCGCTGGTTAAGGTTTGGCTTGCTATTTCAGTTTCTGTGGGTGGTGTATTCGGTTGGCAATGCCGAATTTATGGCTATGATCCCGTTTTTGTTGATTCTTTCATTCCCTGGTGCAGTATTGAAACTACAGTACCGATTGCTTCCCGTGGCATTGGCAATGCTTTGCTGGAACATGGGTGTTTTTTTAATTCCCAACGCGTATATCAAAACCATGCGGTATGGCGCTGAATTGAATTTACTTATAAAGATTGCAGAAGAAGAGAAGGCTGACACCCTGATTTTCATAGCCAGAGAGCGTGTGATGCTTGAGAATTATCTTTCGATTCAAAAACCTGATTATCAAGAGTATTTTCGGAAAGCTGGCATTAAACTGATGGATACAGATTCGATATTTACATCTCAAAAACACCCTGTTTATACAGATATATATGATTACCCTATGCCGATAAGCAGAAACAGCATGATAAAAAAACTAGGATTTCAAAAGCCTAAAAATGCCATTTTCATTGGCTCAGAGAGAACTTTGTATGGTAATCTTTATATTTACAAACTCGCTTCAAAAAAATGAGTCGCTTTCGTTGTTTAATCCTATACCCGTTTTTTATTTCCATATTCGGTAAACTGCATGCACAGCAGGCAGTGTGGCCTGATAATGGCATTGTATACGATAACAAAATTCACCGCATAGATATATTCCTGCCAAAAGACAGTTGGGCAAAAATGAACAAGAATATATGGGATAATGTGTATTTCAATTCATTGTTGATTTACGATCAAAAGGACAGTGTAAAAAACATTGGTATGCGGGTAAAGGGAAACTCATCACGTGATGCCGAAAAGAAAAGTTACAGACTGGATATGGGGGCGTTTCAGACCGGTTCTTTTCAGGGGCTGAAAAACATGAACCTCAATGGTAATCAAAATGATCCATCCGTGGTGCGTGAGTATTTAGCCTCAAAGTTTCTAGCCCGGGCCGGAATTGTGGCAGCGCGCTGCAATCCTGTGGAATTGTATGTAAACGGAACCTATCAAGGCATCAGAAACAATGCGGAATACATAGACAAAATATTTCTTGGTTCCCGATTCGGTGAAAATTCCGGTAACCTTTATAAATGCAGCTGGCCGGCAGATTTGGGATGGCTGGGTTCAACAGAGCAGCCCTACAAGGATCTCATCAATCCATCCCCATTGAAAGAGCGGGCCTACGACCTAAAAACCAATACAGGCATGGACGATTACAGTGATCTGGTCTATTTTATCAACGTAATTAACAACAGCCCCAAAGACTCTTTTCCGGTTTGGATAGAGCAGGTTTTTGATGTGAATGCCTATCTGAAAGTACTGGCAGCAGAGGTTTTGATGGGGCACTGGGATAATTATTTTTATAACAAAAACAATTACTTTCTCTACCATAGAATGTCCGACAACCGCTTTGTGTATATACCCTACGACATGGACAACACTTTCGGAGTGCAATGGGGTGTGCCTGATATCCAGAAGAGAAATATCCATGCATGGGGCAACCTATCCTCCTCCAAAGCACCTCTGACCTATAAAATACTGAGTGTAACCAAATGGAAAATGGCTTACGAACAGGAAATGCGGAACCTGATTGAAGGTGCTTACCAAACAGACAGCCTATTTGCCGTGATAGACAACCACAAAACAATGGTAGCATCAAGCATTGGCAAAGATCCATATTATATTGGAACGCTATCTTCCGATTATGGATTTAAAGTAACTGATTGGCAACAGGCCGACACCAAAGCCTGGGGAAAGCATGTTAGTTTTGGCGTAAAACCATTTATTAGCGAAAGAAAAACCACAGCACTGCAGCAAATGATATATCCTGCAGCAAATGTGCAAATGCTGCATCAAAACCTGAACATATACCCAAACCCATCATCGGGAAAGGCTTATTCGGATGTTATTGCCGGAAAATCAATACGAATTTACCAAACAAACGGCAAACTGGTAAAAACGTATAAATCAATTGGCGGTGAGCTTTTGGTGGAGGAACTTTCAGACGGAACCTACATAATGAATATACAGGATGCAGGACAAACCCTACTGCTGATTAGGCACTAATTCTTTCAAGGAATCAATTTTATTGACCTTTCCATTGGCAACACGGAAGATGGTGCCACCAAACTCTTCGATAAGCCTGTAATCGTGGGTTGCCATAACTACTGAACGGCCTTCCCTGCATACATCCTGCAGCATGCGCATTACTTCATCGGAAACATCAGGATCCAGATTACCGGTGGGCTCATCTGCCAGAATTACCTCGGGATTATTTAGCAGTGCACGTGCTATAACCAGTCTTTGTTGTTCACCACCGCTCAATTCTGCCGGAATTTTATACCCTTTGGTTTCCAGTCCAACTTTAGCCAGCACTTCATTGGCCCTGTCGAGGCGCTCCTGTTTGTTTTTCCAGCCTGTGGCCTTTAGCACGAATAAGAGATTATCCAAAGCGCTGCGATCTGTAAGTAACTGAAAATCCTGAAATACGATGCCCAGTTTTCTTCGCAGGAAAGGAATTTGTGACTTTTTGAGGTTTTGCAAACCCATTCCGGCCACCTGTCCGCTGCCTTCTGTTAGGGACAGTTCGCCGTATAATGTTTTAAGCAGGCTTGATTTACCCGAACCTGTTTTACCAATCAGATAGGCAAATTCTCCCTTATTAATGCGAAGGTTTACGTCTGTCAGCACCGGTATACGGCCCTGAAATATGGTTGCGTTTTGGATTTCTACCGGAAATTCCACACTTCAAAGAAAAGCTACCTTAAGAAAGATTGTGTGACAAGATGTCCACACCCTGCGGGAAACTGTCAGGGTTGCACCGGATTCCAGTCTATGGGCTCAATGCCATGATCCTCCAACCAATGATTGGTGCGGCTAAAGTGCTGATTACCAAAGAAACCTTTTTCTGCAGAATACGGGCTGGGATGGTGTGATTTTAAAATCAGGTGCTTGGATGAATCGATGAGTTCTTCTTTCATCTGCGCTTCACGGCCCCAAAGGATAAATACAAGGTGTTCGTGCATATCACTTAACTTTTGAATGGCGGCGGCGGTAAATTCTTCCCAGCCATGACCATGGTGAGATTTAGGCTGACCTGCCCTTACAGTTAATATGGTATTGAGCAACAATACACCGTTGTGCGCCCATGGCTCAAGGTTTCCGCTGTATGGAATCGGGCATCCGATGTCGTCGTGTAATTCCTTGAAAATATTTACCAGCGATGGTGGCTTCTTTTGTCCATCGCTAACCGAGAAGCAAAGACCATTGGCCTGCCTGGGACCATGGTAGGGATCTTGCCCTACAATAACGCATTTGACATCCCAAAAAGGCGTGTAATCAAAGGCGGCAAAGATGCGCGAACCGGGAGGATAGATTACGTAACCTGCCTGCCTTTCCTTTACCAAAAACTGCTTTAAATAATGAAAATAAGGTTTTTCAAATTCGTCCTTCAGAATTTCATACCAGCTGTCTTCAATTTGAACCGATTTTTCTGCTCTTGCTGCTGCTTCCATGGTTTCTATAATTGGTTGTAATAAATATACAAAATAAAACGCAAAGATGCAAGTTTTTATTGGGATTTCAAAGGAAAACAGAGCATGCCATTAAGCAAGCAGATCTTCCAGTTCCTGCACATTCAGGCCCGATAAAATGCTATCTTCATCAGGAATAACGCTTTCTGCGAGGTGTGTTTTCTTTTTCTGCAAATCAAGGATTTTCTCTTCGATAGTATTTTTGGTAATAAACTTATACGAAAAAACCGCTTTCTCCTGACCAATACGATGTGCTCTGTCCTCGGCCTGCCGCATGGTGAAGGGATTCCACCATGGGTCGGCAAGGAAAACATAATCTGCTGCAGTCAGGTTCAGACCGGCATTTCCGGCGCGTAAACTCAGCAGAAACACCTTGACATGGTCGTTTTCCTGAAAACGCTTAATGGCCTCTGACCTCTCCTTTTCGTCCATGCTGCCATCAAGGTAACTGTACTCAATTCCATCTGCCTGTAGCATATCTTCAAACACGGAAAGGTAGCTAACAAACTGACTAAACAACAAAACCTTGTGCCCACCTTCGACTGCTCTTTGTAGCATTCGTCTTATTTCATCGTCTTTACCCGATTGCCCTTCGTAATCACCATCTTTCAGTACAGGATTTAACGCCAGCTGACGTAAATGCATTAATCCATTAAAGATTTTCAGCCTGGAACGTGCCATTCCTACCTGACTCACATGCTCCAAAATTTCGTTTCGGTACGTGCTTTTGGTTTTTTCATAGCACTCTGCCTGTTCGGGCGCCATTTCGCAGTAATGCACTTTTTCCACCTTTGGTGGCAGTTCTTTGGCCACCTGCTTTTTGGTTCTGCGCAGCACAAACGGGTTCAGAATTCGTTTTAATTCTGTGGTGCGGCCGGCATCCTGATTTCTCTCTATAGGACGAATAAAATTCTTTTCAAAATAACCATAAGATCCCAGCAGTCCGCGGTTAAGGAAATTCATCTGACTCCAAACATCAAGTAATGTATTTTCTATGGGTGTGCCAGTAAGAGCCAGTCTGTAAGCCGAACCAATCTTAAGGAGGCTTCTTGCGGTTAATGATGTTGGATTTTTAATTGCTTGGCTTTCGTCGATAACCACCAGCCTGAAAGGAATTCGCTGTAGTTCTTCAATATCGTTTCTCAAGGTGCCATAGCTCATGATAATCAGGTCATTTTGTGCAAATTTTGGCAAAAGTCTGTTTCGCGATATACCTGTGTAGATAAGAGTTTTAAGGGATGGGCAGAATTTTTCTGCTTCAGCTTGCCAGTTGTAAAGCAAAGATTTGGGGGCAACCACCAGGCAAGGCATTGGTTTGTCTTCAATTTCTGTCTCCAGAATTGTGCCATTTAGCACTGCTTCAGCCGGAGTAAATAAATCCAGTTGCGGAATTTCGGCAGAAACCGGTGTTTCGCCGGCAACCATAACGCTTTCTCCCATGATTTCAGATACAGGCAGGCCGGAAATATGCTTAATAACAGCCAGGGTTTGAAGGGTTTTACCCAGCCCCATGTCATCTGCCAACAGTGCACCAATCCGGTGTTCAAACAGAAAACGTATCCAATTATAACCTTCTACCTGATAGTGCCGCAATTCGGCATTCATGCCTGCAGGCAATGGATATTCGGGGATGTTCTCGGATTGCAGCAGTTTTTCCCATCCTGATTTTGCCACGTCTACATCTACGTAATCCGATAAATCATCCAGCAATGAAAAGTGCATATTCCTAACCCGGAAGCAATCTCCCTCCACATCGGCCAGGTGGGCTATTTTCCCGAATCGGGTAAACCATTCATCGGGCAGAATGGCAATTTCTCCGTTGGGTAAAATAAATTCTCTTCGTTTTTCCAGAATATTCTTTTTGAGACGGATAAACGGAATCTCAAATGTGCCAAAGCGAACCACAGCAAGCACATCAAACCAATCTGCCCCTTTGGTTAATTTCACATCCAGGCTAACCGCTCCCAGATAAAAGCGGACATCCGAAGCCTCCTGATCCACCTGAAAACCATTGCGCTGTAGCAACTCTGAATGGGTGTTGAGCCATGAAATGAGTTCATAGGCTTGACCTTCATTTTGCAAGGCAAACAAACTGCCTTCTACGTTTTCAAGTCCCAACTCTTTTAACAATGCAATTTTCTCACTTTCCAGGCTAAGTGATCGGCGAATACGGTGAAAAATAAAATCATTACCCTTTTTCTCAAGCGACACATTCACCTTTTTGTGAATATGGAACGGAAAATTCCAGCCACCATACTGAAAATAAAGGCTGAGATATTGTTTATCCTGAAATAGCTTATTCAGTCTTATTACAGGCCTTGCAGGTAATTGCTCAGTAACAATCTGCAAGCCTTTGGCAAAAACATCGTGGTTTTCCAACAGGGGCTTCACAAACTTATCCATGTAGCCATCTTCCTGATGAGGTTCCACATGGATATGTTTTTTAATTAAAAAAGGTCTGATTTTCTTGCCATCTATGTGTTTGGGAAAGTATAGGAGCCTGTTGGGGGTAATTAACCAGGCGGGGTTTTCTGATATTATTTCTGAATCGTTGTGGTAAAATTCAACTTTTTCGTTGTTGTTGCGGATGGTGGCAAAATAATTGGTGCCTTGCTCATCTCTTCTGAAATGAAACAAAACGGTAGCAGGTTCTTCGGAATAGTGAATTTCCTCACCCTGCGCCTGACCTGTTTTCCCTGCCCAATACATGGGATAATTTTTTATAATATCCAGCACCTTAGACAGCTTTTTTTCTATATAGGGTCGAACTTGCTTGTGCAAATCAGGAGTGTAGTGTTTCAGGAGAAATTCACTGCTACGAATGCGTTTATTTCCGGTATAAAAACGCTTCATTAGGCTATCCACCTCAAACTCTTCCAGTATTCGCACTACCTCGGTCTGTTCGTTATTCAGGTTGAAATAGGATGTTGTTTGTTGCCTGACTCGCTGGTAGGTAAGGGAATAATCACCGTTGGCAAGCAATTGCACGGCATTGGCTTCCACCAACAGACCGAAATAAGGATGTCTTACAAATGTAAAAACGACCTCAAACGGCTGGGTATTGACTACTTCCATCGCCATGCTTCACAAGTTAAACCTTCAAACTAACTACATTCAGGGCACCCTCACAAACGTTTTCGTCTTATTTTCGCAACCACTTATCCACGTATTGAGCATGGGCCACAGATACACAAACGAGCAAAAGGAAAATCTATACCAAGAATGCCTGACCCGGATTCATGGGTTAGTGGAGGAAGAAAATGATCTGATTGCAGGACTGGCAAACGTTTCGGCGGTATTGAAAGATGCCTTTCATTGGTGGTGGATTGGTTTTTATCTGGTGAAGAACAATGAACTGGTTTTAGGACCATTTCAGGGACCTGTAGCCTGCACGCGCATTGCACATGGAAAGGGAGTTTGCGGAACTGCCTGGGCAGAAAACCAATCTATTGTGGTGGAAGATGTACATACATTTCCCGGCCATATTGCCTGTTCGGCAGAAAGCAACAGTGAAATTGTTGTTCCGCTGCGCAAAAATGGCAAGGTGGTGGCTGTGCTGGACGCGGACAGCGAACGTTTTTCGAGTTTCGATGAAACAGACCGCTTGTTTCTGGAAAAAATTTGTGCAACTTTGGAAAATCTCTTTTGATTGAGAATTATGGCAGGAAAAAAGAACATTGCACTGCTGATTGTGGTGGCCTCATTGGGCTATTTCGTGGATATATATGACCTGATTCTTTTTAACATCATCAAAAAAGAGAGCATGGCCTCCTTGAACATTGCTCCTGAATTTGAAACCACACTTTTTAACTGGCAAATGACCGGAATGTTGGTTGGTGGATTACTCTGGGGGGTTTGGGGTGACCGAAAAGGGCGTGTGTCCGTGCTTTTCGGCAGCATTCTGCTATACAGTTTTGCCAATATTGCCAATGCATTTGTAAGTAACCTGGCAGAATATTCGATCTGGCGGTTTATTGCAGGCGTGGGCCTTGCAGGTGAACTTGGTGCCGCCATAACATTGGTGGCTGAAAGCATGCCTACTAAAAAGCGGGGTATAGGCACCATGATTATTGTAACCTTTGGTGCGCTGGGTGCAGTATTCGCTTTCTGGGTTTCAAACCTTAGTCAGCTGAGTGCGTTTATACAGGATTTTGCAGGCATAAAAATTGAAAATTGGCAAACAGCCTACATCATGGGAGGTGTTTTAGGCTTGGTATTACTGGCATTGAGAGCCGGAACCTTTGAAAGTTCCATGTTTCATGAACTTAAAAAAACCAATGTAGTAAAAGGCAACTTTTTCATGCTGCTGCGCGACTGGCCTACATTCAAAAAATACCTGGCATGTATTGTAATAGGATTGCCCGTATGGTTTGTGGTGGGCATACTGATTGCCTTATCCCACAAGTTTATTGCGGAAAACCACCCCGGTGCGGTGGGTCAGATAAAAACTTCGGAGATGGTTATGTGGAGCTACCTGGGTTTGAGCAGTGGAGACTTATTATCCGGACTGCTTTCTCAAATTTTCAAAAGCCGAAGACGGGTAATTTTCCTGAATTTGTTGGGGATTGCCATCCTTACCTGCGTGTATTTGTTCAATAAAAACCTTTCGGTATCCGGACTAAAAACCATGAGCTACTTGCTGGGACTGGCAACAGGTTACTGGGCATTATTTGTGACCAACGCGAGCGAACAGTTTGGCACCAATATTCGCAGCACGGTTACGGCTACTGTTCCTAACTTTGTGCGGGGCGGTGTGGTGCCAATCACGCTTGGATTCACAGCATTCACTGAATTAAAAATTGGCGGAATGCCTAATTCCTATGCTGCCATAATTGTGGGGGCGGTTTGCATACTGCTTGCTGTTTGGGGCACTTATACCGTAAAAGAAAGCTTCCACAAAGAATTAAATTACGTAGAGGAGTAATTTACACCAAATAAACAGACAGATTATCGGGATCAGCGTTATCGAACTGCACATGCTCTTGCAGCGTGGTGGCTATGGAAATACCAACATAATCGGCTTTTACGGGGAAATTGCGGTGTTCGCGTTTGGCGAGAAAAACAGTGCCTATACTCACGGGCTTTTGACGGTAAATTTCCGATAAAACAAGCATCAGCGTGCTTCCTGTATTGATTACATCATCCATCACAAGTACGTGCTTGCCTGCAAACCCTGACGAAGGCAAAAAAGATACAGAATTTCCTTCCACCATTGCGTTGATATTTACAACTGTTAACTCACTTTCTATGGCTTTAATTTTTTCGCCCAGCAACTTTGACAATGCAAAACCACGGCTGTTAAGACCACAAATAACCAGTTCGCCGCTGTTGATGTGCTTTTCACAGATTTCACAGGCCATTCTTTCCAACTTGGTAAGAATCTCGATATGGCTGAGAATATGGGTTTTGGCGGTTGTCATTGCATTTATTCAGCAAACTTACGAATTCTGCTCAGAGTTCTGTAATTCCTGAAAGATTTTTACGCAGGCGCGACAGGTAGCGGTGTTGTTGGTATAATGCGGAGGCTGTGAGCAATATATCATTTGACAAGCCCGATGAATCGGCATCTTCCGAAAGAGCACCTAGTGTTTTTTCGTTTTCTTGGAAATACCGACCCAATTCGGCCTCTGCTTCCTCCCTGCTGTTTTGATTGCCGCAAAGAGCATCCTCAATTAGGTCACTTAATTCCATCATTTCAATAAGAAAAGACTGAGGCAGTACCTGTTCTTTTTCTGCATCTATACCATTAAGTGAAAGTACACTTTTAACCCTGCTGTAGGTATCAGACAACATAGCATATGCCTTATTGTTTATGGAAGTTTGTTCCAATGCCTGTTTATACATTTCAGGATTGGCAGCATGAAAATCCGGGTGCCATTTACGCTGATTGGCCAAAAAGAGTTTGCGCAGAGCCTGATTATCGATCTGAAATCGAGGCTCTAAACCAAAAAAGGCAAATGGATTCATTGCACTTTAGAAACCAAGGGCTCTGGCAATATCCACCCAAAAGATAAATATCATGAGAGAGCCGAGAATGACCATACCGATTACCTGGCCTATGTACAATGCTTTGTCGCTTACAGGTTTGCGTGTAATCATTTCCCAAAGCAGAAACATAACATGACCACCATCGAGTGCGGGGATGGGCAAAATATTCAGAAATGCCAGACCCAATGATATCATGGCTGTAAGTCCCCAGAAGTTAATCCAGTCCCAGGTAGATCCATACATCTGCGCCATTCCCACCGGCCCCGCTAGTGATTTGCGAGGATCAATATCACCACTGAGCATTTTACCAAAACCCATAGCATTCGCTGCAAGAAATGAAAATGCTTTTTTAGCACCCATTCCTGCAGATTCAAAAAATCCGTAATTGATTACTTTTTCTTTCCCTTCAAAACCAAATAATATCGGCTTAAAACCGATGGTTCCATCAGCTTCTACCTTTAGAGACACATTAACAGTCTCAGTGGCTTTATCCTTAAGCACTGTCAGCAAAATATTCTTGTTTTTTTTCTGCTGAATAATTTCTTTAAAATCCAGAAAACCTGCCACCTTCTGGCTATCTATTGCGACAATTATATCCTCCTTTGCCAAACCAGCCTTGGCTGCGGGTGTTCCTTCTACAACAGAAGCTATCTTAAAATTAAATCTTGGAGAAATTATTGGTAAATCAGATTTCTCAGCGAGCACTTCTTCAAGTTTAGACGGAAGAATCAAGGTTGTATCTTTCCCGTTTCTGTTAATCTGAATTTCATTCTTGTTGCCCATAATAAAATCAGGATTGGCAAATTCTTCCAGAAAATTTTCGCTGGGGTTTCCGTTGAATGCAATGATTTTATCGCCTGTCTGAAATCCTATTTTCCTACCTAAAGGACCTGCGTAAATACCACCTGACTCATTTACTGCCTGGGTGGGCACATACTTTTCACCCTGACTCCAGGTCATCATCCAAAAGATGAAAATACCAAGCAAAAGATTCACAACCACGCCCCCTACCATTACGATTAAACGTTGCCAAGCCGGCTTGCCCCTGAATTCCCATTGCTGCGGCTCTGTTTTTAATTGTTCGGTATCCAAACTTTCGTCAACCATACCGGCAATTTTCACATAACCGCCCAGTGGCAGCCATCCGATGCCGTATTCGGTATCTCCTTTTCTGAATTTGAATAATTTTATTCCCCAGGCATCAAAAAACAGGTAAAATTTCTCCACCTTTATGCCGAAAAACCGGGCAGCAAGAAAATGACCCAGCTCATGAAGAATAATTAGAATAGACAGTGCCAGTAAAAACTGCGATACAGTTATCAGGGTTCCCATAAAGGTGCAAATATACAGCTATGTGAAAAGCAATGGCTTTTATCGGATTAAAATAGCAGAATAACCGACCAGTAAGTTAGTGACAGGTATTACCCCCTGTTTAACCTTAGATCATTAGTTTTTACAGTAATCAAAGCCATTTTGCAATGGTGAAAAAAGGTATTGTATTAAGCATCTCTTTGGCCTATTTATCAGCAAATTTTATGGCTCAGCCGCTAGCACAAATAAAACCGGCAATGCAGCTGGAATCAGAAAAAGTGCCTGGGGGTATGGGAGTTTCTGTGGTATGGAATCCGGGAATAAAAACCTACTATGCTGCCATTTCAGGAACAGGCGAAAAATGGTTGTTATTGTTATAAAACCCATCATGCAAGACATCGAAACCCTATTCACCTGGATATTGAGGATTTTGAAAATGAACTGAACAGCATGGGAATGGTCTTTACAGGCAGTAAAAACCGAGAAATAGGGCTTTATGACCGTGGGCAGCACCGCATTTTATTATTTAGCAGCCACAGTGGAAAATGTACCAGAATTTTAAAAATTCTGGATTAAAACGGGCCCAAACCCTTGTGTGGTGATTTTGCCTACGCCAATGGGATTTACTGGCTATATAACCGGGAAACCGGAAACTGGCATGGTTATCAATAAATCAAAGTTGAAGGAACATTTTTACGTGCGGAATACCCACTTCCTCAAATTCTTCACCCTCAGAAGCATATCCCAGTGAAAGATAAAATGGAACTGCAGACATCCGTGCGTGCAGTTCTATCCTTTCTATACCTTTCCGGCGGCAAAATTCTTCTGAGAATCGAACGAGCTCTTTGCCAATACCTTTTCCCTGAAGAGCTTCAGCCACTGCCACCTGACGCATTTTTACTATTTTACCATCTAAGTTTTTCAATAAAAGGACCGCCACTACCCTGTCTCCATGCACCATACCTAAATGCCACTGATGAACTTCATCACCCAATTCTTCAGGCGTAAAAAACAATCCCAATGGTCTTCTTAGCACTTCATAGCGCAACCCTATACTTTGAACTTGAAGCTTACTGCCCCATTCGAGCAGTTGTGGTTTTGGTACACTCATGACTTCTCCTGAGCCTCACAAACAGCGAGTGCCACCATATTTACAATTTCACGCACATTGCTGGTATGATGCAGTACATGAACACTTTTTTCAAAACCCAGCAATACCGGGCCAATAATATCTACCATGCCCATTCCACGCATAAGCTGGTAAGCGGCATTTCCACTGTTTAGACCCGGAAAAATAAGGGTGTTGGCCGGTTTATTGCCCAACTTGTTAAAGGGATATTGTTTAGCACGTGCTTCACCATCCATCGCATAGGTAGTTTGCATTTCACCATCCACAATAATATGCGGATGATGTTCGTGCAGCAATTCTACAGCTTTGCGCATTTGTATTGGGGCGGGACCACGGCTGCTGCCAAAATTGCTATAGGTAACCAGGGCTATCCGGGGTTCAATCTGAAATTTGCTCACCCGCTCATGAACCTTAAGCACCAGGTCTACCAGTTCCTCAGGTTTGTAATCAATATTGACCGTTGTATCCGACAGAAAAACAGGACCATTTTTGGTCATCACAATGTGCATGCCTGCAATACGTTTGGAAGCGCCGGTAACAGGGATACATTCCAGCATAGGACGCAACGCTATGGGATAATTGCGTGTTAAGCCGCTGATGAGCGCATCGCATTTGCCTGTTTCCACCAGCATGGCACCAAAATAATTGCGATAGCGCATGTTTTTTACGGCCTCCGTTTGGGTGAGTCCACTGCGCTTCCGCTTCTCATATAACAGCGCCCCAAATTCTTCACACAATATATCTTCAGACCACGGATCCAGCATGGTTACCTGCCCCAAATCTATGTTGTTCTCTTCCATAACCTTTTTGATGAGTTGGGTTCGACCGAGTAAAACCGGTGTTGCAATGCCCTCATTGATACAAATTTGGGCGGCACGGAGGATTTTCACATCTTCTGCTTCAGAGAATACAACACGCTTGGGCTGTTTTTTAGCTCGTTGCACTAATCGGTTTACAAAATCATTATCAATACCTAAGCGTTTTCTGAGTGTGGCCTTGTAAGCATCCCAGTCTGTAATGGTGTTTCTGGCTACGCCACTATCCATCGCTGCTTTGGCCACAGCCGGTGCTACCGTGGTAAGCAAACGAGGATCCATGGGCTTGGGAATAATGTAATTGTTTCCAAAATCAAGGTCATAATCGTTGTAGGCCATCATCACCACTTCCGGAACCGGCTCAAGTGCCAAATCTGCTATGGCGCGGACAGCGGCGAGTTTCATTTCTTCGTTGATGGCAGTTGCCCGCACATCGAGCGCACCGCGGAATATGAACGGAAAGCCCAATACATTATTTACCTGATTGGGATAATCGCTGCGGCCCGTAGCCATCAAAATATCGGGGCGGGTGGAAACAGCCAGTTTATAGTCAATTTCAGGGTCCGGATTTGCCATGGCAAATACAATGGGCTTTTCAGCCATGCTGAGGATCATTTCCGGAGAAAGGATATTGCCTTTGGAAAGACCCACAAAAACATCCGCTCCTGCCATTGCTTCTTCCAATGTTCTGGCCTCCGTGGTATTTACAAACTGGTTTTTGTATTTGTCAAGATCATTCCTTCCAGCATGGATAACCCCTTTGCTGTCAAGCATAATCAGGTTTTGGGGATTTACACCAAGACTGACAAACAATTTAGAACATGCAATAGCACTGGCACCGGCGCCGTTTACCACCAGTTTCACATGGTTGATTTCTTTGTTTACGATGCGCAATGCATTAAGCAGAGCTGCACCGCTGATGATGGCCGTTCCATGCTGATCATCATGCATAATGGGAATATTCAGCTCCGCCTTCAGGCGCTCTTCTATTTCAAAACTTTCGGGGGCTTTAATATCCTCCAAGTTGATGCCACCAAAGGTGGGCTCCATGGCCTTCACGGTGCGCACAAACTCATCTACATCCTTACAGTTCAGCTCTATATCAAACACATCGATATCGGCAAAGATTTTAAACAGCACACCTTTACCTTCCATTACAGGTTTTGAGGCTTCAGGACCTATATCTCCCAGACCAAGTACGGCGGTTCCATTGCTGATTACTGCTACCAAATTGCCTTTGGCTGTATACTTGTATACATCTTCCGAATTTTCTGCAATCCTGAGGCAAGGTTCAGCCACACCCGGACTGTAGGCCAGGGCGAGGTCAAACTGTGTTTGTGTGGGTTTGGTTGTAACAACTTCTATTTTTCCAGGTCTGCCGTCAGCATGATAACTGAGGGCATCCAGTAATTTCTTATCCGCCATATTCAGGCGGCAAAGATACAGCCTTTAAAAACATTAAAAACCCGGATTCAGGCAGGAGACAGTTTTCGAGCCTCCTCATTTTGGTTTCTGAGCGTCCAATGCCTTGATCGTGTAATATCAAGCCAGGTATTGATGGTATAACGCTGAATCACTGCCGTTCTTCCATACACGCCATACAATTTATCGCAAACATCCTTTACGGTTGAATTTTCCGTAAAAACCATGCTTGGATTAGAAACCATATTTTGTCTGGGTGTTTTGCTCACTTTTCGCAGCGAAATTCTGAGGTAAGGAAACATCTGATGAAACTGTCGTTCAAACTCCCTGTCGGTGGCATAATCAGAAAAATCAATCTGTGGATTTTCCATAACGGTAGTCATAAGCACAACAATATTAAGCCTGATTTTGTCATATTAATAAATGACGTTCGTCACAACAATCAAGTCTTTTGAATTAGTTTTTCATGCGTATCAATCCCGCCAGGTCTTTAATGATTATGTTGCTTATTTTTATTTAAATTTGATTTCAAATTCATATATAATTTACTTATTCCTAACAAAATTACCATTTACACATGTGTCATTTGTAGTTACATGTAATTAAAAGCAACATATTGTAAGTCATTCTAATTCATGTTTTGCAATTGATAGATTAGTTTATCAGGGTATTACAATTAACTATTCATTTTAAAATCTTATTCAAAGAAAGTAAGATTTGTTGTTCTAAAAATGCGCCTTAAAACAAATCCATTCTTAAATTTGCAGTTCTTAATCAAATCATGACAAATTTTCGCATTGAACACGACACCATGGGCGAGGTAAAAGTGCCCGCAGAACGCTACTGGGGCGCCCAGACAGAACGGAGCAGAAACAATTTCAAAATTGGGCCCGAAGGCAGCATGCCGGTGGAGATAGTTAGGGCTTTTGGTGTTTTGAAAAAATGCGCAGCACTGGCAAACCATCAGCTGGGTGTATTAAGCGAAGAGAAGAAAAATATGATTGTTGAGGTTTGTGATGAGATAATTGAGGGCAAACTTGATAGTGAATTTCCATTGGTAATCTGGCAAACAGGGAGTGGCACCCAGAGCAACATGAATGTGAATGAGGTGATTGCTAACCGTGCACATGTTCTTTCAGGCGGTAAACTTACCGACGAAAACAAAGTTCTGCATCCCAATGATGACGTAAACAAGAGTCAGAGCAGCAATGACACCTTCCCTACCGCCATGAGCATTGCGGTTTTCAAACAGGTGGTAGATTATACATTGCCCGGAATTCAGGCCCTTAAAACCACCCTTAAACATAAATCACGCAACTTTAAGGACATCGTAAAGATTGGCCGCACACACTTCATGGATGCCACACCGCTTACATTGGGTCAGGAATTCAGCGGATACGTTACACAGCTTGAAAATGGCGTAGCGGCTATAAACAGGGCTTTACTGCCTGCAGCTGAAATAGCATTGGGAGGAACAGCCGTAGGAACTGGACTGAATGCACCCAAAGGTTATGCCACGCTGGTTGC
>Ga0169931_10007717_pt1 | contig 15882 bp, 13 predicted proteins | sample Kivu_15m_20L_FD_129675 | JGI IMG/M metagenome (GOLD analysis project Ga0169931, IMG submission 129675) | Freshwater microbial communities from Lake Kivu, Western Province, Rwanda to study Microbial Dark Matter (Phase II) - Kivu_15m_20L... | ecosystem: Environmental > Aquatic > Freshwater > Lake...
TACGTCTCTGGCAGCACGACGAACCAGTACTCGACGGACTTCCTGACGGCTACTACGCCGACCTGGAACAACGCCGCTTCGATCAGCAACAACACCATCACGGCGATCAGGATCACCGTAAATGAGCGCAGCATCGACCGTTTCGCAGTTGGCATGCGCGTCGACGTGTTCGACGACTCGGCCACCCAGATCCGAGCGAACGACTCGCAGTCCGCTGCGGCGAGCCAGGGTGCAAGCACCCGAATCTCGGCGTGGGTTGCTGCGGTTGACGAGGTGAAGAACCTGGTCACCATTGCGTTTAATTCGGGCATCAACCTGACCGTTGGTGCAACGAAGATCTACTACATCTACTTCGCCAATGCTCGCAAGCTGAACAGCGGTGGTGCTGCAAGCTCCAACGGCTTTGGCTTTGCTGGCATCAACAGCTGGCTCAAGTCGACGGGTAGCCTCCTTGGCGCGGATGCGGACACCAACGCCGGCAACTTCATTGATGTTGACATGCACCCGGAGTTCAAGTCGTTCTTCAAGAGCGGCGTCGGCACCCTGACGGAGCACAAGCTCCGCCAGTACCTCCGTGGCTACCACCGTGCGAAGGAAAAGTACGGCCAGTACATCGACTGCCTCATCGCGTCTGATGGCGTCTGGCTGAACTACGAAGCGCAGAAGATCGGCCAGTACAACCTGGACCGCACCAACAAGCTCTCGAGCCTGAAGTACGAGGGCAGCCAGGAGGGCTTTGCGTTCTCCTTCGAGGGACGCAACTACACCGGCTACACCTCGAACTACATCGAGGATGGCACGGTGTATGGTCTCCGCAAGGGCGGCCAGAACTGGAAGAAGTACGTCCCGCCGTCGCCCAAGGGCACGCAGAAGTTTGACAAGGCGGAGGGGTTCATCCCCTTCGAGTTTGTCGGCCCCGCCCTGGGCTACTCGGACGTCAAGGTGCCGATTCAGAAGATCGCCGGCAACAGCACCCTCGTCACCGAGGGCATGCAGATGCCGGGCATGCTGCGGATGCAGTTGGTCCCCGACCAGCCCGCGGGCATGAAGCTGACCGGCGTTGCCACCGACCGCCAGTACGGCGATTGAAGTCCTCCCTGAGGCCCCGTCTTCGGACGGGAACCACGCCACCCCCCTGCATCTTTCCATGGGTGCAGGGGGGTGTGTCTTTCATGACCGGCCGTAGGATGCGTGCATGTCAATGCTCGGCCCAATGTCATTTCGCATGATGAACCAGCTCAGAGGCCTTCTTGAAACTCCGTCTGAAATAACGGAAGCAGATATTTTGCGTCTGTATTCAAACGCGCGGCTCAGCGAAGCCAGGGACCAATTTGGGCGCGGCGGAGAGAACCACATCTGGGATAAGTACGAAGGTGGCCTTGGCACTTGGGAACGGCAAACTGGAGAAAGAAGCGATAAAGTTGATATGAGAATTAGAAAGATGTACGACGACCAGTTCAAGAAGAGCCGTGGATGGTCTGGTCCAACTGGAATGACAATGATTCGTCCGGAGTAACAAATGGCGAAGAAACGCTTTGACCTCAAGGCCAAGCACAAGAACCCGCTTGGTGGGCTCAACGAACTCGGCCGCCGTGCCTACAACAAGGCCACGGGCAGCAACCTTCAACGCCCGCAACCGGAAGGCGGGTCTCGCAGGAACTCCTTCTGCGCGCGCATGAAGGGCATGAAGAAGAAGCTGACCAGCAGCAAGACTGCGAACGATCCGAACTCCCGCATCAACAAGAGCCTCCGGGCCTGGAACTGCTGACATGCCAAACCCGAAGCCATCTTCAATGCATCCAGGGCTGAAGTCGATTCGAGAACTGTTTAGCAGGGCAGGTGTTCGCCAGCTTGATCGTGTACCTGGCAGAGCGTCTAGGATCACATTTGATGACGACATCTACAACTTGTCGCCTGAAGACGAAAGGCGATTAAGGAAATTGATCGAGTTCTTTGGAGCAGGATCCATGCGCAAGTACATGGACCGTAATTCTGCTCCAGTACGACGACCACGAAAAAACATACCTAGAGATGAAATCTACTACTAAGAAGTCGATCAACTCCTTGGTGGCGAACATCAACCGATGCAGAGCCAAGGGGTCGTGCAACTCGAAGTCAAACTCCACGGTGGACTCGAAGCAGTACGCCAAGATGAAGCGAGGCTGGAAGTGAACCAGTTGCAGAAAATCCGCAACAAGATCAAGCAGTCCGTCTCCCGAAAAAAGACAAAGCCTGGAGACTTTTCGTCTAATATCGACATGTCCAAGCCGATGCCTCGCGTGAGGTACTCGGTCAAATCACCCACCCGCAGATTCCGTTGAATCGAGGAAAGCAATGGCATACGGAAAGAACTCAGAAACTAACCCGCTTACTGGCCGTCGCGTAAAGCCGAAGGTTGCCAGCTCCAAAACGGTTGGTGGTCGCAGCAAGAGCAGCACGATTGTGGCTGGCAAGATGCGGGCTGGCTCAGCTGGAAGGTCCATTGGTCGTATTTCTGTAAACAACAGGCCTAAGGCACAGGAAGAAAGTTTCTCGCTGGGGCTTGGTGGTGGAGACTTTAGGCCACGTGGAGGTTGATTGAAATAACATGAGCATTGAGATTGTCTTCGACCCGAAGTGGGAAGCGGCATGCGCTGGACTCGCCATGGGCGAGGACCACGAGATCCTTCCTGACAGCGACTGGATCAGGTTTGCTCGGCGCGTGACGGGCATTCCTGATCTGTTCATGTACCACCACAAGAAGACCGGCAACTTCGTGTTTGCGAAGTGGCTGTTCAAGCCAGACGTGTGCATGGAACTTGAGGTGTTTGACAGGCCCCCGGATCGCGGTGGTTGGATGGACGCAAAGCAGCTGAAGGCGCGTTGCGTCCCCGTTTGGGAGACACAGAAGGCAATTGCCGACAGCATGCGCAAGGCGTCGGACGAACGCAAGTCCATGATGGAAAACCACTGTCACGAGAAGGCTGCGGCGGTCAAGAGCATGCGCCGCCGCGGCCGCGACCAAGAGGCGTACATGGTCGAGAACGGCTACACACCTTGGGTCGGCGAGGCCAAGGGCGGCGAGTCGTATCGGCAGACGTGCGAGATGTTGAAGAACCTGGCAAAGGCGACATGACATGGACTCAACAGGTGGATTCATCGCTACCGTCATCGAGCGCACGCGTGCCTATCTGGACGACGCGTCGCTTGATGCCAAGTACGACGACAACTACCTGGTGAGGAACATCATCAGTCCCGCGTTTGCGTCCGTCGCTTCGCGCATCAACAACTCGACGACGAACTCGATCAGCGTCTGGATCCCGTTTCCGCTCCAGAAGGGGAAGCCGTACTACCAGCTTCCCCCGTGCGTGGGCGAGGTGTGGCGTCTTGGTGTTCGGACTGATGATGATTGGGTAAGCAGCGAGGCAATGCCGCGCACAGAGTGGCATTACAGGGGACCGAACTGGAAGGTCGAGGGGAACATGATGGTGTTCAGCCCCACGCCGGACCAGGATTACGATGACCTTGAGCTGCAATTCATTCACAACGGCGAAATCCAGCCGTTCCGTATGTTTAGCACTACGCTGATAGGATCGTTGTCATCGGTTCTGATCACTGGAACGGAAGGACAGTTTTCCTGTACGCCGACAAACTTGGAGGTCGGGCAGCAAATCTTGATTTCAGGAACTCAGTCTGGTAGCGGAAATATCACGTCGTTTGTAAACCCGTCGATCTATTACGTGATTGCAACCGGGACTTCCGGCGGGTTGACGACATTCCAGTTGTCCTCGACATACAAAGGACCTGCGATTGCAACGACGGCCGGAACTACCATTAACTTGACTTTTACGTCAAACGCAAACACGATCACGTTTCCAGTTTCTTCTATTCCAACAGTGGGAACGATTGACAAACGCGATTCCGCATACGTCGGAAGCATAGTTCGTGTTCTAAGCACTGGCCAGTCTGGTGTTCAGGAGGAACGGATTATCTCAGGATGGTCCAGGGTGGGTACCAACTGGCAGGTGACTACTCGCCGACCGTTCAGCAACATTGTCGCTGGATCAGTTACAAACGTCGAGTTTTCTCCGTTTGGTCTTGAGTCGCTGTACGAAGCTGCCGCAATCGGTGCTGCATTGAAGCTTGCTGTCTACAAGCAGGTGAAGCCGGCGCATTTCCAGATGCTGCAGCTTCAGTACAAGGATGCAATGAAGACGGCAATGGATCACTTCTCGAACAAGCAGATGCGCACCGGGAAGTACTTCGAGCGCAACACTGCCGACAACAGCCTCAACAACTGGCGGAACATCTGATGCTCCTTCCTGGCCAAGGACAGCCAGGCGAATCTGAAGAACCACGGGTTGGTGGGGTGCCTGACCCGAACATGTGGTTTCAGCAGCAGATTGCGGGTCCGCAGAACCTGAACAACCCGCAGGGAACCGGCCTGTCGCCGTTTGCGCTGCCGTTCTTCAACCCACCAGGGATTCCAGCAACGAGTTTCAACCTTCCGTGGTCAGGTCTTCCACCTGCTGGTGGGTTCATTCCGTTCACACCGTTCATGTTGCCGGCGACGTATTACATGCCGATGTCGTTTGCGACAAACCAGGGTTGGCCGTTCGTCGGCATGGGAGGTTTTGGTTCAGATGGTGGGGGAGCGGTCCAGGTTTCCTTCACGGTGGCTGGACCGACAACAAGCACTGTGACTGCGCAGCTTCTTGACTTCACTGCGTGGACAATTGGAAACGTCACGGAGATTTCTCCGGGCGTTGTGCAGTTCTTGCAACCTGCTTCTGGTGGCGCAGGCAATCTTGCGGTCAACAACAATGTGACGACGAATGGTGCAAACGGTCCACTGCTGTTTGCGACGGGAAGCGGAACGTCATTTTCCGGCAACATCACGATTGGTCTGAACTACGACACCACGAGTTCATTTGACGCATCGTCGGCAAACCTGAAGCTCCAGGACATCACGCTTGCAACAGGTCCAGAGCCGACAGTTCCGGGAGCCACGTTTGCTTCAAACGTCACGGTGGACGGGAAGGGCCGGGTCACTCAGATCCTGACCAGGGAAATCGGCCTGTTTAAGATTACGAAGGCAACAAGAGTATCTGGAAACCTTTGGTTTGAGTACACGCTTAGGCGCGTGCTCGATGGCCAACCCAACGCAAGTCCACCACCAACGTATGTTCCCGTTGCCGCTTATCCATTCACAGAAACAATTGGTTCGACTGTTACGGGGTACAACGGTCTTGAGGCAGACAATCCAAACACTGGTACGTGTTATGGTTTGACTCCGGGGTCCCTGACTGGTATTGGTGCAATTCCTCTTTCAGGTACATACTTTGGATTTTCTTACAACCCAGTTCCGGAGGGAACAATTGTGCTTGCCTTCAAGGAGGGCACGAATGACCCAAAGTGGTGGTTCACTGCTTCAAACCCGATTACCGGCGAATGCCCCTGATCTATGTCAGCGATCGTCACTGCTAGATGCTGTTGCGAAGAGCCGCCTGCTACATCTCTTTACAGCGCGTCAAAGTGTCCGTCGTATGACGTGAACCAGTGCGCTGCTGCTTGCGGAGATTGTTGCAGCGGTGTCGGAACACCATCGACAATCTATTTCTGCGACACATATCTTTCCGCGATTGGGTTCAGTCCTGGATCTTTCAGCTCCTTGAACTGCTATTACGTTGAGTACCTGGACTGCATCTACGTCATCGATATAGTTTCGACGGGTCCGTGCCCGACGTCGCCTCCGTACCCGGAACCGTACAACGTCGGCGGGTACCACGACATCAAGGTCAAGGGCGCGCAACCGTGTTGCAGACCTTCGGGTCCCGTCGTTCCATGCGACAACGACATCATCGTTGACGCGTTCCCTTATTCCGATCCATGGGGAATCACGAACCCCGTGAAGGTTTCCGGAAACATGAAAGCGTGCGTGATAGTGTCGGGAACAGACTATGCAATCTGCGGATCAAACCAAAACGAGTGGATGGTTGGTGGTCCGCGAGAGGTGACGCACAACACGTATCAGGAAGTCGGGAAGTGCTGGGAAAGGAACAACCCAGATGTTCCGATTGGTCCATGTGACCGCAGTACTGGTGGGGCGGAGTACCTGAACAAGTTCGGAATGCTTAATCTGAACGAGCAATGGGATCCATGCACATGCACTGGCACCCCAGGAGGGGCTCTCTACTCTCGCACTGTTGAGAAGTGCTACGGTGTCAATGAGTGTTCCGGCGCAAAGTGCTGGGGCTACTGCGATGATCCGGTGAATTACAACGCCTGCGTCAGCTTCAGAAACGCAAATGATATCTGTGATGGTGTCAGTGATCCGATGAAGTCCTACACCCTCGACACGTCGTACATGATCATCAAGTCATGCAAGACGTACTACGATCCGCCTGACCTGCCGTGCGAGTGCGATTACTACGAGGACGATGCTCTTAGGATCTCGTTCCCGTTGTGTTACGCAACAAACGCAGGTCTTGACCCAACTGATCCTTCTGATCATCCGGCAATCAAAGCCATGTACCAGAGCAAGGTGTCAGTCGAGAACTTCTGCTCGTCGTCTTGCACGGCAGCTACCGGGTGGGGCACTCTTCCGGTGAGCTGCATTGACATCTGCAAGGGTGAGGGGATTGACAGTTACCATCTTGACATCTTCAGCTCGAGCGCAGGCGCGATCGCTGCAAAGATCAACTCAAAGTTCGGCGGAAAGGTGACTGCTTCCTCGCTTGCTGACCGGAAGTTCTGGTTTGGTTACCGGCAGAACACGAGTGCGTGCGGTGGTGATCCAAACACCAGGCCTCCTTATGGTCCGGGAGACTTGATGGAGTTTGATCGCGTGGAAATCGACATTGCTGCATGGAAAGCGCGTGTTTACATCAAGGGAAAGAGCACGAGATTCAGGTACTGCGTTTCGCAGGTTCTTCAGACAAACGCGGTTTCTGGAAGGGCGACGTGCATGTCCAGCAACGCTGTTTCTCCTGCGGAGTGGGGTCAAGGTACAAGACCGAACCTGATTATGGTCAAGACGAATTCTGTAAGCCAAATCAACAGGTGCGAGTGTCCTTCTCCAGCTACGGTGACTGACTGCACTTCGGTTGGCACTTACGAACAGAACACGATTACGTCTGGCATGGTCGTTGTTCCTGGGTACACCGAGCAGTTCCAGAACCCGTGCGGCACTGAGTGGCTTACGCTTGATTGCAAGACTTACGCATGCTGTCAGGAGAACGGCTGTTCATGCGACGATTGCGGAACATGCTCAGATTGTTGTGAATGCGTTGGTTCATTCGGAAACCCGCAGCCACCAAACTGTCCATGTGATCCGCATGTCATTAACCAGGGAATACCCTGCGGTTGCAGCATCCCGTCAAACCAGCAATTAAGCATCCTGCCATGAACCCATTTACCGACTGCGTCAACTGGAGAATCGTTGGATCGGAACCCAACTGCGCCATTAATCTCCAAGTTGAAAAGTGTGACTCTTGCCCTAGCAGGGAAAGCAGAAACGGCAACTTTCAGAATCCGCCTGTGTACTACGTCCCTGCGCTTCACCCGCACCTGAAGAAGATGATGTTTGAGCAGCGACTGCAGGCGACTTCAAGCTCGAAGCCGTGCTGTCAGGACAAAATCAAGGAAGCGGAATCCGGTGGGATGCGTGGCCTTGGTGATGTTGTCGCTGCCGCCACCAGCGCGGTGGGGATCAAGCCGTGCGGGGGGTGCAAGAAGCGGCAGGAGGCACTGAACAAGTTGTTCCCGTTCAGCCAGAAGAATGGTGGTAGCCAGTCTGAAAACGCATAGAATGAAAGTCAATGCAGGAAATCAACTGGCCGTATTCCTTCAGCGAGGTGTCCCAGGACAAATCGACCTGGCGCACCAGCACGACGTCGCCAATTTGGGAACTGGCCGGGATTGACGGGACGGTTACTGGTGCGTTGCGTCCACATCCGGGAATGAAGGAGTGCTGGCAATTCCAGTACGACCTAGTGGCAGGAGCGGATTTTGGAGGCACGAATCCTTATGTTGGCACGGCGCAGTATGCAGAGATTCAAGACTTCTGGTGCTTCACCTGCAAAATCGGTTCATCGAAGCTGACGTATGGCGTGGTGTACGTGGTCAAGCGACCCACTGGTTTTCTACGTGACCTCATCATCGAGGGTTACAGAACTGACACCAATACGTACTACCAGAAGGCGATTCTGGTAGGGCAGTCTTCCACATCGGAAATTGGAGTAGGAGGCCTTGTCAACGTAACGCCGACTCCACGTGTCGTGTACATCACGATCAAGGGACTGCCTGGCTATGCGGTGACGTTCCCCACCGGTGGGGTGAACATCGTGGCGAGTGGGCCGGGCGTGAAGCCGCTGGGCGCATGGGAATTGACGTCGCAGACAAACTTCCTTCCGACTATTACGCAGCTTCCTGATCCGAGCAACTCTGCCAATCCCCCTGGATCTTTTGTTGTGTACTCAACTACTGGTGGAACGGCACCGGGGGGTGCAAATGGTTGGCAGGACACTACCGCAAGGTGGAATGCAGCAACTTCGCAGAAGGAAGGCGACTATTCGTTTGCCGTGCAGTTCGAGGACAGCTTGACCGGAAGGCGATCGCAGCTGAGTGACTCGGTTCCCGTGACCTTTGCTGGGGTCAACAGGAAATTCACTGCTGTTGGCGTGGTCGACACCAACAAGTACGACACGGTGAAGATCTGGCGCAGCGTCCGAACGACAAATGCAGCCGGCGTATTTGCCGCAGGCATCCTTCAGTTGGAAGCTGTGTTCAAGGCCTCGGACCAGTCAATTACAACCGCAAGCCCCACCTATCCAGCAGGTGTCGTGAAGTGGGCGTATGCGGTGCAGAAGGACGACCGGCAGCTTGTGATGCAAGACACCTTCCAGGACAAGCCCGCGTTCCTGTCTGCCGTTCCATATGGTGGGGCATCAGCCTCATACCAAAGCCAGCTCTTTGTCAGTTCGATCAACGGGCAGGCTTCAGACAAGGAAGACCAAATGCGCTCGGTGGGTGAGATCCGCTGGTCCAGCGCAACGGATGGTTCGTATGAGCTGTTTGCGCCCAAGGCTCGCTGGACTCCCGAGATCCATGGTGATGACCCGATTGCGTTCAAGCAAGCCGGTCAGATCCTCCTCGGTTTCTCGAAGAGCAGGGTGTTCTTCATCATCCGCGACGGTGCATTCGTGCGAGTGAGCACGGCGCACAACGGCTATGGCATCACCGGCAAGTACGCGGCTGAGACCGTTGGCCCAATGGTGTATTACCTGACATCGCAGGGCATGCGAGCGGTTTACCCAGATGGACGCCTTGACGAGGTCGGCGCAATTGATTGGCTGATCACGAATGATTGGGACGATGACTTGTCTAGCATGTCTATGGCGTACGACACGTCAAGCGCTGCACTGTATGTCCTGAATCCCAACAAGAATCGTGCAGTGGTGATGTGGTTTGCAAGCGGCATGTGCAGCGAGATGCACTACTTCCCGTTCAAGAAGTGCGCGCGCGGGTACTTCCCACAGAAGGCTGAGTTTCCGGATTCCGCGGTGTTTCTCTATTCGCCGTCATTGGACAACGATGGTTCGGTTGCTTCGTATGTCCCTTCCAGCTTCCGTCCACGATTGATGCGGATTTCCGCTGATCCACTGGACAAAGCTTGGAATCCTCCAGGTGGAACGTACGAAGGGTGTCACTATGGACTCATTGACGGGGCAAGTGATCGAAACGTAAATATGGAGTCTGATGGCCAGTTAGTTTCACCGAACGGTACCTATGAGATTGTTTCGTGGGCATCACGAGGAGTCACTGGTTGGACCCCTGACTGGACGATCCTCGGATCCTATTGCTGCATCATGGGCGATGGAAACATTGGATTCAACATGAATGGTGATGTCCTCAAGTATTACGAGATCATTGGATACAAATTTTCCGGCGGTCGACATCAATTGGTTCTTCGTATTCCTGAAAAGTCAGATTGGATTTTTGCGAGTCAAATAGATGAATTTAAGGATCCGCAGCAGTTGACTATCAATCCCGTCGTTGTCAAGGTCGGCACTTCGATCATGCCTGGATTGATTCCCGAGACGGGTTTCCTGACCAACAAGCAGATCGATTCGATGGGAGTTCTTTTGTCGGGTGTCTGTCTTTCCCCGGGTGTCCAAAATACGCTGAATCCCGACGCGACATTTGCGCGCTGGTTCGGCATGGTCTACAAGGGCGACTACGACACCGATGAATATCCGGTTTCGATTGCATTGCCCTTGAACCCGAGCAAGCAGCAGAACGTGATCAGCATTATTGACGGTGGATCGCCCGTCCATGCGTCGTTTGAAAAGATCCTGAACCCATTCCAGAGCGTCACATTCCTCTCAAATGCAGTTGGATTCAATTTCCGGCTGCTTGCGATGAACGTACGTGGCCGTATCCTTCAGACTGAAAGGAACAAGAATTCCTATGCCTAGCCCTCCTCAATGGTCATCCAACTGGCAGAACGCGTGGCAGAACGCGCAGAACGCCCCTGTCAGTCCCAATCTTGGAAACGTGCAGCTGCACGGTGGAAGCTTTGGTTTCCGCCAGCCCGGCAGCGTTGCCCAGCCTCCGTCCTCGATGTTTGGATTCCCGCAGGGGCAGCAGCAGGGTGGCCAGCCGAACGACTTCATGGCGCAGCTCCGTGCGTTCATGCAGCAGTACCAGCAGCCAGGCCAGCAGCAAGGTGGTCAGCAGCAGGGCCAGCAGGGGTTCCAGTTCCCTCGAAACAACCTGCCGGGGCTCAGCAATGGGCAAGGGGGTCCTGGCGTTGCTGCCGGGGACTTTCTCTCAGAAGCAATCGCCAACGACTATGCCAACCGGATACGAGACCAGCAAAGGATGGCGCAGGGGTTTGACGGGCTTATCCAAGGGGTTCAGCAAATTCCCATGATGGGTTTGATGGGCATCGGCCAGACGATGCAGATGAACCAGCAGGGTGCGGACATGGCTCGTGAGGGTGCCAACCGCATGATGGCTGGCGCGAAGGGCGCGCAAGGCACAGCCAAGCAGGCTCGTCGTGATGTTAACGCCGCACTTGGTTTTGCACAGCAGGGCATCGACACCCAAGCAGCCGCCATTGAGAAGCACAACTTCTTCGGAAAGGAAGTGGTATCTGGCGGCATGGCTGCAATTGGTTCTCAGCTGAAGCAGATGGAGGACCGGATCAATTCCGATCCGAACCTCCCGCCCGAAGCGCGCGAAGCAGAGTTGGCCAACGTACGCCAGCAGTTCCGCGAACAAGGTCATAGGTATGCAGCGGAGAACGATCAGCGTGCGTCAGAAAACCTTCTTGCCGCCAAGAGCCAGCTTGCCAATCTTCAGATGGCAAAGGGCTCACTCGGCATGCAGGGTGCCGGCATTACCTCGCAGGTGGGGATGCAGGCAAACCAGATGAGCCAGCAGGCAATTCAGGCTGGCTACCAGATGATGCAGTCGCAGAACCAGTTTGCCACCAGCGCCATTCAGTCCTCGATTGCAAACGCGCAGATGGCGTCGCTTCAGGGCAACATGGCTGGCATGGAGCTGTACTCGAAGTACCCGTTCTTTGTGTCTGGTGCCGGTGTCATCAATGCGATGTTGAACGCGCAGGGCCTTGGTCCCGGAGATCAGGTATCCGGAAGGTTCGGCGACCGGCTTGGTGGGCTCATTGGCAATCAGCAGTTCCGCGGCTACGCAAATCCAGTTACCGCCTGACGGAGAAACACAATGGCAGAAATTCAAGGCATCTCATCGTCGGACGCGCAGATGGCGGCTCTGTTTGGCAAGGGCAACAAGTCCACCACTCCGCTTGATTGGGCAAAGATGGATCTGGCAAATCGCTCGACGAATGCCGAGATTGCTGGGGCTTCCCAGAACCGCGACATTGCCAGGACCGAGATAGATCGTCGTTCCCAGATGGAACAGGACCGCCTTGGATTCGACAGGGAGCGGCTTGGTTTCGACAAAGAGAAGATGTCTACTGAGGTTCAGGAGAATAAAAATGCTCGCCAGCATGACTTGAGCATGAAGGAAAAGGACTTCGATCAGAGGGTTCAACTTGAACAAATGGCTTTGAATGCGGCAAACGAAGTTCGAGCCAAGGAATTTGAACTTGCCCGTGCCCAAGGGGAAGACTACCGACGCAAGTTTGATGAGCTAATGAAGCTCAAACAGCAGTCTTCCGATGCTGGTGCAAAGCTGACCGCGTTCCAGACCCTCAAGGGCAGGGACATCAGTGCGATCAATGGAATTGCTGATGCTCTTGAGACGTATGGAGATGACCTTGACAAGATTCGGGACGAAGAAAAAGACATCGGGACGCGTGCCGCTCGAAGCGCATTGCGCCGCATGTTTGAGGATGTTGGCAACTCAAGCAAAAGGGATCGAGAAGTCATTAACAAGTTGGTAGGCGACAACGCTGCCTTTTACACGCTTGGTACTGCGACTGGCTACATAGACGTTGGAAACGCACTTGGATATCAATTTCTGACAGCTAACCCGTATGTTCTTGAAGAACAGAGTTCTGGCAGTATTCGGCAGATGGATGATTACATTCGGAAGACCTGGGACAATTGGACTGGCGGAATATTTCCTGGAACTCGGGGAGAGGCCAAGAACTATCTGACTGTTGATGACTCGAAGATTGATAGTGCAGTTCGCGTGGCTCTTCAGCAGACCTTGTCACGATCGTTGTCCGAGCAGACTGGAGACAAGATTGCTCCGAGCAAGATCAAGGATGTCGTCAACTACGTGATGAACGCTGGCGAAGGTGATCTCAACCAGCAAGAGCTGGCAAAGATGCTGTCTGATGCCGGCGTTTCTGCCGGTGCAATCAAGGCTTCGCTTGAGAACATGGCAAATGCCATTGATGGCGTTGACGACAAGGTGGGAAAGATTGATGGTTTCATCAGCCGTACGGACCTCAATGCCAGGTTGGCAAATTCCGCACGCGACAGTACCGACGAGATGGCGTTGCGAGGGATGCTGAGTTTCTACGACAGGTTCCAGCAGCGCGCGCGTATGACAGCATCTCAGTTACAAACGGTCGATATTGAATCGCTGAAGAAGGCTGCTGATTACGTTCGACGCGTGAAGTCTGGTGACGTTGCGTTCTCCCGAAAGAAGCTTGACAGCTTGATTGGTCCTGTTGATTCCCGAAGCAGCGTTGGCCAGATGATGAGGGATTCGCTGCTCAACGATGCGGCTTACGAACGGATCGAAGGACTTGGAATTGACCCCATCGGCCAGCGCGAACGCGAAGAAGCCCGGCTCATGTTGGAGCGTGACAACCTTAGCGCTAGGGAAGTTGGTCTCCGCGGCTTGATTGATAACCAGGTTTACGATCCTGACGTGTACGACCAGGCAATTGAGTCACTTCGTCGTCCGGTTTCTTATCGTCGTGAGAAGTAATGCCAAACTGGAAACATGCAGTGCGGATTGCGTTCGAGACCGTCGATGACTTCGGCGTGGCGGTGGTGACGCCGGATGCAGAGGACATCCTGCAGTCTGGCCTGTCTCGTGGCGTGCTGTTCTACGACTGCGGGACCCCCACCCGCCGGTGGGTTGCCGAGGACCCGCCGCAGAAAGCCGTCCGTGGCTGGCTGTGGCGGTTGCGAGATGACCCGGTCTGGAAGCAGAAGGACCCTGCCTTCATGATTCACCGGGATGGGAAGACCTGGAACTGCACTGTTGGCGTGCTGGTCCCTGCGGAGATGGCGTCCATCCTGAATCCGTCGGACACCATGGAGTTCCTCAATGGCTGATTACTCCAGTACGAATCGCTTTGAGCCTGATCCTCTCATGATTGAGATAGATCTTGACTCGTTGCCGCCGTCAAAGCGGGGGGAGTACCTCGATAGGTTGGCAAGGAATTCCGGCCCTGGTGGATGGATGAAATTGCCTGCAGGACTGCTAGATCGACTTCGGAAGCAGTACGGTTATCCTGATGACATGCCAGCAGCATCCAAAGGACTGATTCTTCACCCCACTGAATCCAATGCGGCACGAGCTGCGCGTGGGCAGTCTCAAAACGGATCAATGCCCACGCGCCCAGCACCCGCTGCTGGTGGGTCCAAGCCGGGATTTATGTCCCGCATGAAGAAGCGTTTAGGAGGTAAGTCGATGGGACCGTTCACAGCAGGCATTGTTGGATCAGTTGCTACAGCACCGCTCTTCTTGCTGATGGACCGCATCATGAACGGCAGCATGGAAGACCAGATGCGAAAGCAAATGGACATCTCCAGGAAGTTGGACATGGAGATGGGTGGTGGTGCCGGCATGGGAATGATGGGCGGCATGCCTGTCCAAGATCGTGACATGTACGACCTCATTACGGATAAGAAGTACACACGCGACATGAACCAGCTTGCCAGCTTGACCAACGCGATTCGTGGTACCCGTTCTCGCGGTGGGGATGAATTGGCTGCGTTGCTTGCCGGATCAGAGGCCCGCATGCGCGACATGCAGTCTCCGCGCCAGCTGACGACCGCCGAAATCATGAGCATCCTTGGTGGCTAATGGCAAAGGCAGTTGCATCAAGATCTGCTTCTGGATGGCTTGATCCAACGCTGAAGGATCAGTTGCTTCGTCTGCCAACAGTCCGTCAAAGAATGGAGTTTCTGCACTCAAAGGGTCTCATTGACCTGTTTGGCAATACTCCGTATGTGAGCCTGAATGACCGCATTACGGTCATGGCCAAGATTGGTGCTGGAGCTCGACGTGGCGTCGAGGTTCCCTTCTACATCAGCACTGGCTTGGGCGGGAAAGCCAATGTTCCCGAACGAAAGTGGTACCCATTCATGGGGATGGGCAACAATGATGGCGGGGATTGGTTCATCAAGGGAACCCAAGAGGGAATCAACAACAACTACGGATCAAAGACGCTGTCGTCAATCAAGGACATTCTTGATGTGGCAATCGGTGATGTTGATCCCTGGTACATCCAAGACGAGATGAAGTCAGATCCCGCACGCAGAGACACGGGATACGACTGGAGAAAAGTATCGAATCCACAGACGATTGAAGAAGCCAAGCGTCGACTTCGCAACTTGAATGGTCGATCTGTTGCTGACATTACTCCGGACAGTTTTCCAAAGTCGAGCGATCTTGATTCTTTCGTAGACACTTTTGCTCAAGAAGTCGAGAGCGCAGCTGGAAATGCTCCCAAGGCACGGTCCGTCAAATGGCGTGATTTGTCTGGTGAAGGATCCGTTTCGTCAACACTTGGTCAAAAGCCAGTAGGTGCACCGGCTGCAGCCGCAGCTGATGCGTCGGATGTAACGCTGTCGGAGACGCTGAGCAACATCCGTTCTCGCACGACTGGGTTTGCGGGACTTGGACCAAAGAATCCTGGTCCTGCTGTAGTTACTAGTGAACAGGTCCTGCCCAACGACACGATCGTCAAGAACGCGTACTTGCGCTCGCTTGACGCGTCCTTGCGCAAGCTTGGTGTGGATCCTGATTCTCCTGAGCCGGATCCGAACGAGCCTGGTCCGGCTCGCGTGCGGGTGGGCGGCAAGGTCGTGGAGGGCGTCGGCAGGGTCCGGCTGCCGAATGGCAGTGTCATCGACCTGCGGACCAATCAAGGTCGCCGTCTGTTCAAGCGTGTGCAGGAGGCGCTCAAGCGGCGTGCTGGTGTTGAAGTTCAGGACGTCACGAACCGCGCACAGGGTCGTGGATTCAGAATGGGTGGTCCGGTGCCGTTGCTGCCTGGACCGGTCACGCCCCCGCCCACGCGACCGCCGTACCCGCCACTCAACAGGTCGGCGGCACGTATGTCGATCAATCCGCTGAAGCCAAGCGGATTCATGAAGTACGGCAAGATGGGACTTCGTGGACTTGGTGTGGCTGGTGCTGGACTGCTTGCCGGCGCATTCATCA
>Ga0169931_10007718_pt1 | contig 15882 bp, 13 predicted proteins | sample Kivu_15m_20L_FD_129675 | JGI IMG/M metagenome (GOLD analysis project Ga0169931, IMG submission 129675) | Freshwater microbial communities from Lake Kivu, Western Province, Rwanda to study Microbial Dark Matter (Phase II) - Kivu_15m_20L... | ecosystem: Environmental > Aquatic > Freshwater > Lake...
CGCGCCCGCCTCGAGGAGCCGCGGCGCGAGGTCGAGGCTCATCGAGCTCGAGGTGGCGAGGAAGGCGAGGTCGATCCCGCGGAGGTCGGCGGAGGCGACGTCCTCGACCGGCAGGGAACGACCAGAGAACTCGAGGCTCGTCCCCTGCGAGCGGCTCGACGCGAGGACGCGCAGACCAGCGAGGGGAAGACGACGCGACTCGAGGATCGCGAGGATCTCCCGCCCGACCAAGCCCGTCGCGCCGAACACCGCGATCCGCGGCGAGTCCTTCCGCATCGATCAGCCTCCTGCCGAGGGCGGAGGGTACCGCGGAATCGATCGAGTCAGGACCGCGCGGGCGAGAGATCTCAGCCCGCCGCCGGAGGAGTCAGCCGGTCGGACCGACGAGGTAGAAGCGACCGACCTGCGCCTCGAAGGGCTCGCCCTCCTGCGGGATCACGCGGTAGCCGCCCTCCATGGTGCCCCAGGGCGTCGCGATCGGCGCGTAGCTCGAGTACTCGAAGCTCTCGCCCGGCTGGATCTCCGGCTGCCGACCGATCACGCCGAGTCCTTCCACCTCGTGCGCGGTGCCGTCGGCGTCGATGATGCGCCAGCGGCGGGCGTCGATCCGGATGGGCACGCTGCCCTCGTTCGCGATGGTGATGCGGTACCCGAACAGGAACTTGTCGCTCGCCGGCTCGGAGCGGTCGGCGAGGTAGCGGGGCTCGGCCCGAACCCGCACGCCGCGGGTCACGGTCTCGGAGGCGTGATGGTTGGGGGCGGTGGTCAGGGCTGGAGCGGCCATGGGGCGGGACGATAGCCGCCTCGGCGAGGCGGGTCCTGAGGCGGGTCCTTGCCAGTCGTGGATCGACCCGAGCGACCGACTCACGAGGACTGGAGAAGCCGGCGGAGGGTTGCCTCGACCTCGCCGGCGTCGGCGCCGCGACCTACCAAGGCGAGATGAAAGCCGTGATGCCGAAGCCGGGCGACGTCCCGCGGCGTGCGGATCCCTCCCTCGCTCACCAGGACCCGTCGGCCCTCCACCAGCTCGGCGAGGCGGGTGCTCACCGCGAGGTCGGCGCCGCCGGTCTCGGAGTCCCGGTTGTCGATCGCGACGAGGCATCCGCTCGCGTGCGGGAACCCGACATGCGCGATGACCCGGAGGAGGTTCCACTCGTCGGAGACCTCGATGACCGAGGTCATGCCCAGCTCGCTCGCGAGGATCTGGAAGTCGATGACCGAGCCCTCGGTCAGCGCCTCGGCGACGAGCACCACGGCGTCCGCGCCGAGCAGGCGGCTCTCCCAGAGGTCGTAGGCGTCCACCACCATTTGGCGGCGGAGGACCGGCAGCGGCACGGACTCGCGGATCCGCGCGATCCAGGTCGCGTCGATGCCCCCCTCCGAAGGATCGGTCATGCAGCAGAGGGCGGAGGCTCCCGCTCGGTGATACCGTCGGGCGACCTCGACGGGATCGGGACCGCCGCCCTCGAACGCCCGCGCCGCCGGAAGCTCCGCGATGATCCGAAAGGGCGACTCGCCCTCTAGCTCGACCAGCGCCCGGAAGAAGTTCCGCGGTCTCGGCGTCGAGGCGACCTGCCGCTGGATCTCCTCGATCGGCAGGCGGCTTCGGGCGTCCTCGACCCGTCGCCGCGCTCTGGAGATGGCATCGTTGAGTGGCGAGGTCATCGATGGCGAGGTGAAGGGCGGGGCGGTGAAGAAAGGCGAGGTCATGGACGCTCACGGCAGGACGCCGCGTCACACGTCCCGCCGGTTCATCGTCGCGTTCGCGGTGCTCTCCGCATGCTGGCTCGCGAATCCGTCGATCGCCGACGAGGCATCGACGGCGTCCTCCTCTGCGGCGGGAACTCCGGCGGTCGCGAGCGAACCGGCGGTCGGCGTGCCGTGGTGGCTCGCCGGGACGGGGGCGCTCGTGCTCGCCTGGTGGATCGTCGGTCGCCGCTGGCGGCTCCCCGCGGAGGTCGGTCCGCCGGCGGTCATCCGCCCCGACGCGGCGATGGGTCTGCTTGCGATGATGCTCGTCGGGGGCGCCGTTGGCGTCTCCCTCGCGTCGCCGGCGAGCGGCGCCACCGACATCGAGAAGACTGCTCGCGCGATCCTCGGCGTCGTCCTCGGGCAGGCTCCGGTGGTGGTGCTGGTGCTCGTCGGGTGGAGATCGCGGGTTGCAGCAAGTGCCCCCGCGGGTCCGAGATTCGTCGGCTCGACCGGTCGCCGCGCCCTGCCCTTCGCGGGAGCGATCGTCCTCGGCACGGTCGCGATGCTCCTCGCGTATCCGGTGATCGCCACCGCGGCAGGCGCCGCGTCGTGGATCGAGTCGACGATGCGCGGCGGCGCGCCCGAACCCATCGCCCACGACTCGCTGCGGACGCTCGTCGAGTCGGGCGGCGTGTCGGGCTCCGGATGGGCGGTCGTCATGGCGCTACTCGTCCTGACCGGGATTCCACTCTGCGAGGAGGTTTCGTATCGCGGTCTGCTCCAGTCGGGCTTGGTGGCGCTCTTGGGGAGCCTCCGCCCGGGCGAACGACCTGGGTCGTGGGCGAGCGGGTCGTCCTCGGCGATCCGATGGATCGCGATCAGCCTCGCGTCCTTGCTCTTCGCGCTGATGCACCTCTCGGCGCTCCCGGAGGCGTCGCGCTGGAGCGCGACGATCACCCTCGCCCTCGTCGGCGTGCTCTTCGGTTGGGTCTACGAGCGGACCGGATCGATCGCCGCGCCGTTCGCGGCGCACGCGGTCTTCAACGGCATCAACCTCGTCCTTGCGACGCGCACGATCGAGGGCTGAGCATCACCGGACGCCCCGTCGGCATCAGGCGCCGCCGAGCTCCACGACCTCGCCGTTCGCCGGGGTTCGCACGTCGCGATGCCCCTCGCCGCGGAGCCGCTCGGCGAGCGCGCCTCGCGAGTCCTGCGTGCCGTGGTTCAGGACGATCGTCCGCGGTCGGTCGGGTCCCGAGCGGGTCCACGCGGCGAGCTCCTCCGCGGAGGCGTGTCCCGAGTAGCCCTCGAGCCGACGGCGACCGGCGCGGACCGGCACGACCTTGCGGTTGATCCGCGCATGCGTGCAGTCGCGAAGAAGTCCCCAGCCGAGGCTTCGGTCGGGATACCAGCCGCTGAGCCCGACCCGCACGTCCTCGCGGGGAAGCCCCTCCGCGAGGTGGTGCAGGATCGGTCCCGCGTCGCAGAACCCGGCGCCTGCGAGGATCACGCTCCGCGGTCTCGCCGCGATCTTGAGCGAGTCGCTGCGGGTGAAGAGGGCGCGGACGTTCGGCACCGCGAAGGGATCGTCGCCCGACGCCATGCGGCGCCGCAGCGGCTCGGCGAGGTCCTCGGTCGCGTGCCGCACGAGCCGCAGCGCGAACTCCGCCATCGGCGCATCGAGGTAGACCGAAAGGAGCTCGAGGTGACCGTTCGTGGCGGCGGTGGAGAGCCGCCAGACGAGCTGCTGGGCGCGTCCGAGCGCGAAGGTCGGCAGCAGGAGCGTGCCGCCGCAGGCCCGCACCTCGTCGAGCACCGAGGCAAGCTCGCGGTCAGGCTCCGGCGCGTCGGCGACGAGGCGATCGCCGCGGGTCGACTCGAGGACGAGGAGGTCGCACGCGGGAAGCGGATCGACCGACCGAAGCATGCCGGTGTGCGGGCTGCCCACGTCGCCGGAGAAGACGGCGATCACGCGACCGTGCTGCTCGACGATCACGTGCGCAGCACCGTGGACATGTCCCGCGAATCCGAAGCGGATCGAGAGTCCCCGCTCAAGCGCGACGCGCTCGCCGAAGTCGACCGCGTGGATCCGACGGAGGAGATGCTCGACCTCGCCCGACTCGTAGAGGAGCGGCGGCTCGTCCGGCGCCGGGGTCGCGGGGATCGAGGCAGGATCCTGACCAGGCTCGAGCCAGAGCGGCAGCGCCTCCGGCCAGGTGCCCTGATGGAACTCCTCGAGCCGGGTTCGCTGCAGTCGCGCCGATCCCCGCAGCACCCGCGGAAGAAGCTCCGCGGTCCCTCGGGTGCAGAAGAGCGGACCTCGATATCCCAGCCGGCCGAGCATGGGCAGTCGACCGCAGTGATCGACGTGGGCGTGGGTGAGCACGACCGCGGCGAGCGAGTGGAAGTCGATCGGCGGGGGCTCGATGTTCCGCCACTCGTCGCGGCGGGAGCCTTGCAGCAGCCCGAAGTCGATGAGGATCGATCCCGCGGAGGTCTCGAGCAGCGAGCACGATCCGGTGACCTCTCCCGCGGCGCCATGGAGGGTCAGCCGGGTCGAGGCGGGCGGTCTGGGCGAGGGCACGCAGCGATCGTACCGGGCGCGAGGTGCCCATGCGGACGGCGATCAACCCGGCAACGACAACGCCTCGGGCCGATGAGTGCCCGAGGCGCTGGTCTTTCTCCGAGCTCCGAGATGTCCGTGACTTGAACCGAGGATCAGTCGCGGCGGCGACCCCGCAGTCCGCACAGTCCGACCGCGAGGAGCGCGAGCGAGGCGGGACCGGGCACGTAGGCGACCTGGAACTCGCCGCTGATGCCGAGCGTGTCGCCGGCTCCGAGGGCGACCTGCAGCAGGATGCCGAGGGTCGAGTTCACGTTGGTCGGCCCGGGGTTGGTCGGTCCCGGGAGCCCGTTCACCTCGCTGAAGGGTGTCGAGCCGCTCGGCGGCGCGGTGATCGCGAAGGGGCTGTTGAAGACCGTCACGACCGACGCGCCATCGATGCGTCCGGTGAGCATGGCGTTGCCCCCGAAGTCGGTCAGGCTTCCGCCGCTCCCGTCGTTGTCGAAGAGGACGCCGAAGGCGGAGGCGCCCACGAGCGTGCCCATCGTCCACGGCGTGGTGACGCCCGCGGTGATCGCGAGCGTGTACCAGCGGGTCACCGACGAGTTGTTCTGGATGGTGATGCCGAAGGAGATCGTGTCGGTCGTTCCCATCGACCCGCCGACGCCCGAACTGCCCGGGGGCGGTGCCGTGGCCAATCCCAGCATGTAGTCGAAGCTGCTGGCGCTGCCGAAGGGCGTGCCGCCCACGAAGGTCATCGCGCCGGTCGCCGGGTTGAAGAAGCCATTGTCGTTGTAGATCGACGCGGAGCCGTCGGACGAGGTCATCTGCAGAGCGACGTAGGAGTCGCTCGTGAAGCCCGCCGACGCAATCGTATTGAGGAGGACCGTGAGACCGGTCGCCGTGATCAGGGTACGGGGATTCGACACGGGAGCATCTCTTTCTCCCTTCGTCTCCCTTCCTCGATCCTCCAAGATGGCTCAGGTCCGGAGCTCGTCCAGCGACTGCCAAGAAAATCCGCCGACATCGGCGATCGTTGACCATCTCCACATGATCCAGGTGGCTCGATCGGGCGCTCGCCAGGCTTGGCGCCTCGACCAACGACAACGCCTCGGGCAGGCGAGTGCCCGAGGCGCTGGTCTTTCTCCGAACTCCGAGATGTCCGTGACTCGAACCGAGGATCAGTCGCGGCGGCGCCCCCGCAGCCCGCACAGCCCGACCGCGAGGAGCGCGAGCGAGGCGGGACCCGGGATGTAGGCGACCGTGAAGCCACCGGTGATCACGAGGCTGTCGCCGGCGCCGAGGGCAACCTGAAGCAGGAGTCCAAGGCTCGAGTTGACGTTGGTCGGACCTGGATTGGTCGGACCCGGCAGCCCGTTCGACTGGCTGAAGGCGGTCGAGCCGCCCGGCGGACCAGTGATGGCGAAGGGGCTGTTGAAGACGGTCACGACCGAGGTTCCGTCGATGAGACCCGTGACCATGGCGTTGCCGCCGAAGTCGGTCAGGCTGACACCGCCGCCGTCGATGTCGAAGAGGGTGCCGAACACCGCCGCCCCAACGAGGGTCCCCATGCTCCACGGGGTGGTGACGCCCGCGGTGATCGCGAGGGTGTACCAGTGGGTCGTCGCGGAGTTGTTCTGGATGGTGATCGCGAAGGAGAGCGAGTCGGACGTGCCCATCGAGCCGCCGACGCCCGAGCTGCCCGGGGGCGGGGCGGTCGAGAGACCGAGCATGTAGTCAAGCGCGCTGGCGCTGCCGAACGACGTGCCACCGACGAAGGTGGTGGCACCAGTCGCCGGGTTGAAGAAGCCGTTGTCGTTGTAGATCGACGCGGAGCCGTCCGACGAGGTCATCTGCAGCGAGACGTAGGAGTCGCTCGTGAAGCCCGCCAACGTCACCGAGTTGAGGAGGACCGCGAGGCCGGAAACCGCGATCAGGGAACGGGGATTCGACACGGGAGCATCTCTCTCTCCCTTCGCTTCCCTCCCAAGAGTGGAAACTTAAATCAGGACGGGGTGCTGTCCAGTGACTCTCTCGAAATTCGATGCAGATGATCCGGTCATTACCGGAACCGCGCGCCCAACCGTGTGGATGGCAGCCCGGAACAGCGACCGATCCCACAAGTTTGCAGACGGGTTCGGTCGATCGACCAAAGTCCGAGAAGCGGCGAACGCATGCCTCGGACTTCGATCCAGACTCATTGATCAACACCTAATCTCAGGTGTGTAAGGCGTTTCCGTGATCCTCCGACGCCAGTCACCTCGACGACTCCTTGGTCGGATGGTCCGTGAGGGCATCGCTCCCGCGGCACTGACCTTCGCGGCGGTGGTGGGGGTCGCGGGGTGGCTTGAGTTCCGGGCGATGGAGGACGCTCGTCGCGGCATCCTTCTCGAGGCCGCCGAGCGGACTGCGGGGGTCATCGAGGTCGAGAACGCCTCGCTGATCGCCGCGGCGAAGACGTTGGCCGAACTCCAGAGTGGGAGCCTCTTCGGACGGCGGGTGGAGTCGCTCCAGATCGCCCGCACCATCCTTGAGCGGAATCCCTCGATCACCGGGTCCTACGTCGGCTACGAGCCCAACGCGGATGGGCAGGATGAGCAATCGATCGGCGATCCAGACCTTGCCGGGGCACTCGGTGATGGCGGTCGGTTCCTTCCCTACTGGAAGCGCGATCCGGGGGCGCCGGGCGGCATTCGGGTCGAGCCCCTCGTCGACATGGAGGCGCCCGACAGCCTGTACTACCGGGAGCAGAAGCGCCGCGTCATCGAGGAGGGCAAGGTCGAGGGGCTCGTCACGAAGCCGTACGAGTACCAAGGCGTCGACCTGATCGAGCAGACCTATCCGATCGTCATCGATGATCGATTCGTGGGGATCGCCGGAGTCGACCGCAGCCTCGACGAGGTCGAAGCGGCGCTCTCGTCGGCGGTCGAGCGGATCGAGGGGGACGCGTTCCTCGCGACGCGTGGTCTGTTCGTGGCGGCGACGACGGACGACGCGATCCCGGCGTCGCGGCGGTCGGCGGAGAGGCTGCAGACGCGGAGGCTCGCGGACACGCCCTACGCGGCGCTCTTCGCGGAGCTCGAGCGGGACCCGCGGGGCACCTTCGTGACCGAGGCGATGGATCCGGTGCTCGGCGAGACCTGCTTCTACGCGGTGACGCGGGTGCCGACGGGGGGCTGGCTGCTCGTCGCGCGGACGCCGCGCTCGGCGCTCCTCGCGCCGGTGCTCTCGGCGGTCGGGACGAACGCCGCGGTGGGGGCGGTGGGTCTCGCGGTGGTGGTGGGGCTGCTCGTGCGGATGGCACGGTCGCTGAGCCGTCGGATCGGGTCGTCGCTGCGGGCGGTCGAGCAGGTGGCGGAGGGCGACCTGTCGACGCGGCTCGACCTGTCGCGGGCGTCGGAGGACGAGACGGGCGACCTGATGCGTGGGATCGCGCGGATGTCGGAGGGTCTTCGGGACCTGGTCGGTCGGGTGCGGGAGTCGTCGCTTCGGCTCGAGTCGACGGCGGAGGAGGTGTCGGCGGGAAGCCGTCGTCAGGCGGAGGCGTCGTCGGGGTTCGGGGCGTCGGTGACGGAGATCGCGGCGTCGAGCCGGGAGATCGCGGCGACGGCGGAGGGTCTGAAGAGCGCGATGGAGCGGGTGGACGCGGCGGCGACGGACACGGCGGGTCTGGCGGGGGAGGGTCGGCGGGACCTCGAGCGGATGGAGTCGTCGATGCGGAGGCTGGAGGAGGGGACGGGGTCGGTGGGGGCGAGGCTGGGAGCGATCGACGAGAAGGCGTCGGGGATCACGACGGTGGTGACGACGATCACGAAGGTGGCGGACCAGACGAACCTGCTGTCGGTGAACGCGGCGCTGGAGGCGGAGAAGGCGGGTCAGTTCGGGGTGGGGTTCATGGTGGTGGCGCGGGAGATCCGTCGGCTGGCGGACCAGACGGCGGAGGCGACGCTGGACATCGAGCGGATGGTGCGTCAGATGCAGGAGGCGGTGCAGGCGGGGGTGTCGGAGATGGATCGGTTCGAGGCGCGGGTGAGGAGCGGGGTGGAGGAGGCGTCGCGTCTGGCGAGCCAGATGGGACGGATCATCGAGCGGGTGAACCAGGGGACGGGGGAGGTTCGTCAGGTGCGGGAGTCGATGGAGGGTCAGGCGCAGGGGGCGGGGGAGATCCTGCAGTCGATCACGTCGCTGTCGGTGGGAGCGAACTCGGCGTCGGAGTCGGCGGAGGAGTTCAGCCGCGCGGCGACGGAGCTGCAGTCGGCGCTCCGCACCCTCCGCGACGGCGTCGAGCGGTTCCGGCTCGAGCGGGAGGAACGAGACGCGGAATCCTCGGGGAAGAGGAGATAGTCTCACGCCATGCTCTCCGTGGTCTGGGAAGTCGCCGGCGGACTCTTTGCGATCGACGCCGCGGAGGTGGTGGAGGTCGTGCCCGCCGTGTCGATGCGGTCCGTGCCCGCGCTTCCCGCCTGGGTGCTCGGCCTCGCCGACTACCACGGCCGGCTGATCCCGGTGCTCGATGCGTCCATGCTCGCGGGCGGTCGCCCCGCCGAGGCTCGGCTCGCGACGCGGCTCGTCGTGGTGCGGGTGACGTCGCTCGGCGGCGAGCACCTCGTGGCGCTGCAGGTCGAGCGGGTCCGCGGCATCGAGTCGATCGACTTCGGTCACGAGGGAAGCCACGCCGGATTCCGGACCGCCGAAGCGCCGCAGCTCGGCGCGGTCGTCCGCCACGGCGGCGGCACCGTGCAGCGGTTCGTGGTGGAGCGCCTGCTCGAGGGAGGCGCCGCCGAGCTCCTCTTCGGCGCCGCCGCGGAACGTGACCGCGGCTCGGTCGAGGCGTCGTCATGACCGATCCGCTGCTCCTCGACCTGTTCCGCCGACGGACCCCGCTGCAGGCGCGGCTCCTCGAGGGAGAAGCCGGCGCGACGCTCGTCAGGCGCCGGATGAAGGCGCTCGGGATCCACGACCCGGCGGCGTATCGAGCGCGGCTCGAGGTCGATCCCGCCGAGCTCGAGGCGCTGGTGACCTCGGTGGCGGTGCCGGAGACCTGGTTCTTCCGCTATCCCGCGTCCTTCGAGTTCCTCGTGGCGTGGCTTGGGCGGCGGCTCGCGTCGCGACCGGCGGACGCGAGGCTTCGGATGCTGTCGGCGCCCTGCGCGACCGGGCAGGAGCCGCTGTCGATGGCGGCGACCGCCCTGCATGCGGGCTGGCCTGCCGAGCGGATCGAGATCGACGCGGTGGACGTGAGCTCGGCGGCGATCGCGGTCGCCCGCGGGTCCGCGACTCGCCCGCTGCCGGTGCGCGAGCCGATGCCCGCCTGGGCGAGGTCGATGTTCCGCGAGGTTCCCGGCGGCGTGGTCGCGTCGGCGAGCCTCCTGGACCCGATCCGATTCGTCCATGCGGACGTGCTCTCGTGGACGCCCGCGGATCCGCGTCCCTACGACGTGGTCTTCTGCCGGAACTTCTTCATCTACCTGACGCCGGAGGCGCGTGCCGCCACCATCCGCCGGGTGGAGCGCATGCTTGCGGCGGATGGTCTCCTCTTCGTCGGGCATGCCGACCATGACGCGCGCACCGTCGAGGGATTTCGAGGGGTCGGCATTCCCCACACCTTCGCGTACGAGCGCCGCCCGGCGGAGGTCGAGGTCGCCCCGATCCGCGCCGCGCAGCCGCCGCGGCGTCCGTCGGCTCCCCTCGTCGCCCCGCGCAGCGCCCCGCGACCCGCGAGGTCTCCCTCGCACGGCGGCGCGACGCGACCGGTCGTGGCGACGACCGGGACCGCGGCGTCGCTCGAGCGCGCCCGGACGCTCGCCGATCAAGGACGGCTCCGTGAGGCCGCCGAGCTTGCCGAGCGTTGCGTCGCCGACGATGGTCCGAGCCCGGCGGCGCTCGAGCTCCTCGGCTGCCTTCGTCTCGCGGAGGGCGACCTGCCGGCGGCGGAGGAGTGGTTCCGGCGGCTCGTCTACCTCGACCCCGATCACGAGTCTGGGCTCCTGCACCTCGCGATGATCAGCGAGGACGAGGGCGACCTTGACGGCGCCGAGCGGTATCGCGAGCGGGCGAGGCGGACGTCCGGCGGCGCCGGCGCGGAGGATCGACGATGAGCGAGTTGCCCGTTGGATCCTCCGACGGCGAGGTCCGTCGCGGGGCGGACTCGATGCGGGCGCTGCTCGAGCGTCCGCTCGGCGCGAGCGAGCTCGCGCGGCAGACCGCCGAGGTGGCGAGACCGCTCAAGCAGGATGAGAGCGATCGCGTCAGCGTCCTCCTCGTCGAGTGCGGCGGCGAGCGGTTCGGTCTCCCTGGCTCGCTGGTGCGCCGCGTCACGGCGCCGGTTCCGATCCATCGGATTCCCCATCGCTCGAACGCGGTGCTGCGGGGCTTGTGCAACCTCGGCGGGCACCTCTCGCTCGTCGCGAGCCTCGAGGCGCTCCTCGACCTTCCCGCAGCGACCCAGCCGGGTGCCGAACGCCGGATGCTCCTCGTCGGCGACGGCGCGGAGCAGTGGGTGATCGAGGTCGATCGAGTGCTCGGCGTCGCGCGGATCGAGACGTCGCGCCTCGTCGATCCGCCCTCGACGGTGCGCGCCGCGAAGGACCACTTGACCGAGCGGCTGATCCTTCCGACGGATGGGTCCTCCGAGGGACGCGTCGCGCTCGTGAGCAGCGAGCGTCTGCTCGCCGGGCTCCGAAGGAGCCTCGGATGAGCGACCTCGGCGGCTTCTCGCTCTTCGAGCTCTTCAAGGCGGAGGCGGAGACGCACTGCGGGACCCTCAACGAGGGATTGCTGCGGCTCGAGGGCAATCCTGCGGACCTCTCGGCGATCGAACCGCTCATGCGGGCGGCGCACTCGCTGAAGGGCGCCGCGCGGATCATCGGCGTCGACCTCGCCGTGCGGCTTGCGCACGCGATGGAGGACTGCCTCGTCGCGGTGCAGAAGGGGCAGGAGGTCCTCGTGCCGGCGAGGATCGACCAGCTGCTGCAGGGCACGGACCTGCTGACGAAGCTGGGGCAGATCGCCGAGGCGGAACTGCCTGCGTTCACCGAGCGGAACTCCCCCGCGGTCGATGCGCTCGTGGAGACGCTGCGGGTGCCCGCGGGTGGTGCTGGATCGACGGCTCCCGCGGTCGCGCCGCCGAAGCCCGCGGCGGCGCCCACGCCGCCCGAGTCGACCGTCGCGGCGAAGGGAGCGGAGCCGCCGCCCCCCCCGGCGACGGATGCGCCGACGCAGGCTTCATCGGGAGAGCCTGCGGTGGATCGCGCGCCGCCGACGGCACCGTTGCCGTCTGCCCCAAGGGTCGCGGCACCGAAGCCCTCCGCGGCGGCGTCCCCGAAGGCGCCGCCGGTCGCCGCGAGGGCGCCGAAGCCGCCTGCCGCCGAGCCGGCGCCGCGGGGCGCTGGGCATGCCGCGGCGCCTGCGACCGAGGTGAAGACGCTCCGAGTCAACGCCGAGAACCTCGACCGCATGATGCGGCTCGCGGGCGAGATGATGATCGAGTCGCGCCGCTTCCAGACGCTTCGCGAGTCGGTGCGACGGCTGAAGCTCGAGCTCGAGTCGCTCGAGGACGAGATCGACGGGCCTCGGGCGTCGGGCGTCGCGTCCGCCCGTGACTCGCTCGCGGCGATCCGCCGGACCCTCGCCGGGCACGCGGGCGACCTCGAGAACATGTTCCGCCGCACCGAGGAGGCGGCGACCGCGCTCTACCACGAGGTGCTCGGCAGCCGCATGCGTCCCTTCGCCGACGGGACGGCGGGCCTGCCCCGCATGGTGCGCGACCTTGCGAAGTCGCTCGGGAAGAAGGTCCGCTTCGAGGTGCTCGGCGGCACGGTGCCGGTCGACCGCGACATCCTCGCGAAGCTCGAGGCGCCGCTGAACCACATGCTGCGGAACTGCCTCGACCACGGGGTCGAGATGCCGCAGGATCGCGCGGCGGCGGGCAAGGACGAGACGGCGCGGGTCTTCGTCGAGGCAAGGCACCACGCGGGCATGCTGCTCGTGCGGGTCGGCGACGACGGGCGAGGGATCGACCCCGAGCGGATCCGCCGCAAGGTGGTCGAGAAGGGACTGCAGAACGAGACCCTCGCGGCGGGGCTCTCGACCGCGGAGCTCCTCGACTTCCTCTTCCTGCCGGGCTTCTCGACGGCAAGCAAGGTGACCGAGATCTCGGGACGCGGCGTCGGGCTCGACGTGGTGCAGACGATGGTGCAGGAGACCGGAGGCAGCCTGAAGGTCGAGACGGACCTCGGGCACGGAAGCACCTTCTCGATGCGGCTGCCGATCACGCTCTCGGTGATCCGTGCCGCGGTGGTGGACATCGGCGGCGAGCCCTATGCGTTCCCGCTCTCGCGCCTCGAGCGCGTGGTGAAGGTGCCTCGCGGGGAGATCCGTCCGATCGAAGGGCGGCAGAAGTTCGAGCTCGACGGGGTCTCGGTGGGTCTCGTGCAGGCGACGGCGGTGCTCGAGCTGCCCGCGGGCGCCGCGGCGGGGGACGTGGCGAGCGTGATGGTGGTGGGGCAGACGGGCGAGTGGCTCGGACTGGTCGTCGATCGCTTCCTCGGCGAGGAGGACCTCGTCGTTCGACCGCTCGACCCGCGGCTTGGTCGCGTGCCGCACGTGGCGTCGGCGGCGCTCCTCGAGGACGGGCGTCCCTTGCTCGTCGTCGACGTCGACGACCTCACCGCCTCGGTCCGGCAGCTCCTCGGCGAGGGGCGACTCCGAGGCGCCCGCTCGGCGGAGGGCGCGGGCAAGCGACGACGAAAGCGGATCCTCGTCGTCGAGGACTCGATCACCGTCCGCGAGGTCGAGCGGCAGCTGCTTGCGCGGATGGGCTTCGAGGTGGACGTCGCGGTCGACGGCATCGACGGCTGGAACGTCCTGCAGGCCGGGGGGTACGACCTCATCGTCAGCGACGTCGACATGCCGCGCATGAACGGCATCGACTTCGTGCGGACGCTTCGCCGCGACGAGCGTTTCCGGAAGATCCCGGTGATCATCGTCTCCTACAAGGACCGCGAGGAGGACCGCCTCCGGGGCATGGAGGCGGGCGCCAACGCCTACCTCACGAAGGGCTCCTTCCACGACCGGTCGTTCGCGACCATGGTGACCGACTTGATCGGCCCCTCGGAGGGATGACGGTGCGGGTCGCGATCGTGAACGATCTTCGGCTGGCGGTGGAGGCGCTGCGGCGCGTCGTCGTCTCCGTGCCCGGCGCGCAGGTCGCGTGGATCGCGGAGGACGGTCGGCAGGCGCTCGAGAAGTGCCGCGCCGACCGCCCCGACGTCGTGCTGATGGACCTCATCATGCCGGTGATGGACGGGGTCGAGTCGACCCGCCGGATCATGGCGGAGTGCCCCTGCCCGATCATCGTGGTGACGGCGACGGTCGATGGCAACGCCAGCAAGGTCTACGACGCGCTCGGGCACGGCGCCCTCGACGCGGTGAACACGCCGGTCCTCGGACCGAAGGGCGACCTCTCCGGCGGCGAGCCCCTCGTCCGCAAGATCGAGATGGTCGCCCGCATGTTCCGACCCGCCTCGGCGCCGCGGCCGTCGGCGGCTCCGGTGCCGGCGAAGACCCCCTCCGTGGTCGGGGCGTCGATCGTGGCGATCGGGTCCTCGACGGGCGGACCACAGGCGCTCGCGAAGGTGCTCGGATCTCTCCCGAAGGACCTCGCGGCGCCGGTCGTCATCGTGCAGCACGTGGACGCGGAGTTCGTGCCGGGTCTCGCCCGCTGGCTCTCCGAGCAGGTCGGTCGCCTCGTGCGGGTCGCCGAGCCGGGTCCGCTCTCGCCGCGCGAGGTGGTCGTCGCGGGGCACAACCGGCACCTCGTGGTCGAGCCCGGCGGCATCCTCGCGTACCGCGACGAGCCCGCGGACTCGCTGCATCGCCCGAGCGTGGACGTGCTCTTCCGAAGCCTCGTCGCGAGCCGCGTTCGTCCCGGCGTCGCCGTGCTCATGACGGGCATGGGTCGCGATGGCGCGGAGGGTCTGCTCGAGTTGCGCCGCGCGGGTTGGTGTACGATCGCGCAGGACCGCGCGTCGAGCGTCGTATGGGGCATGCCCGGCACGGCGGTGCAGCTCGGCGCCGCCGAGCTCGTGCTCGCCCTCCCCGAGATCGCCGACGGCATCGCCCGCGCCTTCCGCGCGAACGTCCCGCCGCCTGCCCCCGCCCCCGGAAAGGGAACCTCCCGATGACCACGACCGCCCCCGCTGCCCCGACCGGCGCGTCGGTGCCCGCCACGGTGTCCGCGCCGGACCAGGTGCGGGTGCTCCTCGTCGACGACCAGGCGATCATCGGCGAGGCGGTGCGGCGCATGCTCGCGACCCAGCCGGGGATCGAGTACCGCTACTGCCAGGATCCGCTGAAGGCGATCGACATGGCGATCGAGTTCAAGCCGACCGTCATCCTGCAGGACCTCGTCATGCCCGGCGTCGATGGGCTCGACCTCGTGCGGGACTACCGGGCGCGGGAGGAGACCCGGGAGATCCCGCTCATCGTGCTGAGCTCGAAGGAGGAGGCGACCACGAAGGCGGAGGCGTTCGCCCGTGGCGCGAACGACTACCTCGTGAAGCTGCCCGATCCCGTCGAGGTGATCGCGCGGATCCGCTACCACTCGAAGGGCTACCTCGCCCTGCTGCAGCGGAACGCGGCGTTCAAGGCGCTGGCGGAGAGCGAGCGTCACATGGCGGAGGAGCTCAGCCGTGCCGCCGACTACGTGCGGTCGATCCTCGATCCGCCCATCGAGGGACGGGTCTCGACCTCCTGGCGGTTCGTCCCCTCCGCCTCGCTCGGAGGCGACTCCTTCGGCTACCACTGGATCGACGACCGCCGCTTCGCGATGTACCTGATCGACGTGTGCGGGCACGGCGTGGGACCGGCGCTCCTCTCGATCTCGGCGATGAACATGGTGCGGTCGATGAGCCCGCAGGAGGCGAGCGATCCGAGCTTCGTCCTCTCGCGGCTTAACGCCTCGTTCCAGATGGAGCGGCACAACGGGATGTACTTCACGATGTGGTATGGCGTGTTCGACGCCGCGACCCGCGCGATCACGTGGTCAGGCGGCGGACATCCTCCGGCGTTCCTGCTTGGCGGTCCGGAGATGCGGCTCCTCGACTCGCAGGGACCGATGATCGGGGCGATTCCCGACCTCGACTGGGCGAGCGTGACCACCGAGGTGCCCGAGGGGGCGCGGCTGATCCTCTTCAGCGACGGTGCCTTCGAGCTGCAGAAGACCGACGGCGAGATGTGGGCGTGGGAGGAGTTCGTGCAGTTCATGTCCGAGCCGCCGCCTTCGGGAATCTCGCGGATCGATCGGCTCGTGAAGCACGCGACCGCCCTGCAGGGCAGCGACCAGTTCGTCGACGACTTCTCGATGGTCGAGGTGGTGTTCGCCTGAGCCGAGCCCCAGGAGACGAGACGTGGCGAAGTCGAGGCGCGCGAGATCGACGTCGATTGCGACCCCGTCGTCGACGAAGAGTGTTCGGGCTGGTCGCCGCTGGTCTCGAGGGAAGCAAGGGGGCGCAACCGGCGCGGTTGCGATGCGTTCATCGATCGGGTTCGTCACCCTCGCCGTGCGCGACGTCGCCAAGTCGCGGGCGTTCTACGAGGCGCTTGGGCTGGTCGCGAGCGAGCGGAGC
>Ga0169931_10007721_pt1 | contig 15878 bp, 13 predicted proteins | sample Kivu_15m_20L_FD_129675 | JGI IMG/M metagenome (GOLD analysis project Ga0169931, IMG submission 129675) | Freshwater microbial communities from Lake Kivu, Western Province, Rwanda to study Microbial Dark Matter (Phase II) - Kivu_15m_20L... | ecosystem: Environmental > Aquatic > Freshwater > Lake...
ATAAACGTTTTCCAAATCAGATAAATCGGCGGCTACCGTTCTATACAAAATCACCTTGGTGAAATTGACCTTATGTTGGGTCAACGTTTCGGGAATTGAATCTCGTAAAATATCTGTGCAGGGGAGCAAATATTTCTCGTTTTTGTGCTTCTTCATGACCTCTGCCAACTGATCAATGGTTTGTTGTCCGAAAAAGATTTTGCGTTTTCGGTAAGGAATGAATTTTTGTAGGTATTTGGCCACGGCCTCAGAAATGCAAAAATACTTCATGGATTCAGGGACCTCAAATCTCGCGTCTTCTGCAATTCGAAAAAAGTGGTCGGCGGCTATTTTTGAAGTCAAAATAATCGCGGTATGTTCATTAAGATTTACCTTTTGAGCACGAAATTCCTTGCCATCAACCCCTTCCACCTTAATAAACGACCTAAAATCAACTTTGATGTTGTATTTATCCCTTAAATCGTAATACGGCGACTTATCTCCTTCCGGCTTAGGTTGCGAAATAAGGATTGATTTAATTGCCAAAACCCAAAATTAAGGTGTTAGAAAATCCAACCAATGTGCATTATAATACTTTGAAATCAAAATACCTGGAACCACATATACGGTGCAAAGGTATAAAATAAAATAATACCATAAAAACCCTGTGATTTTGGCCCCAAAAACCAAAGCCCTTAACCGCAAACAAAACACGGCAAACACGAGGGCTAACAAACACAACAAAACGGTTGAATCGGGCGCTAAAAAAAACTGAAGAAAATTAAATGCCACTAAAAAAACGCCCAGTAAACCCAACCACACATTGCCTTCATATACCGACTTTGACGGAGATTGTTGCAAAAAAAACCAAAGGAATAGATAGTCCAAATGCCACAAACATAAAAATAAAAGGGCGATTAATAAAGCGCTCACCATGGAGGTAAGTAAATAAAAATCTACAACAAGGAACTTGGCTATTAGAAACGCTAAGCTCATAGCAGCGTTGAATAGGAGTAATGCCATCGACAAGTTATCCAACGATTGACGAGCACGCAAAATGGCCGGTTTAACCGAGTTTGTAAACACCGTGAACCAGGAGCCTTCAATGCGGTAATGCACCATACCAAGGAATAAAACCTGAAGTAAAAATCCCCAAAAAAACCAATTATCAATAAAGGAAACTCGCTCGTTGAAAAACATATTACACAAAAGTAATGGATTCTTCAACCTTTTCCCGAATCAATATGTTTATCTTTGCGGCAACAATTCAATCTCATGAAAACAGATTTATTCCAGCATCCAGATTATTACCTTCTTGATGATTTATATACCGAAGAACACAAACTCATCCGTGATGCCGCGAGGCAATGGGTAAAGAAAGAAGTCTCTCCAATCATTGACGAACACTATGAGAAAGCAACTTTTCCGATGCATCTACTCAAAGGTCTTGGTGAAATTGGTGCTTTCGGTCCCTACGTTCCAGTAGAATACGGAGGGGCGGGATTGGACCAAATTTCTTACGGACTAATTATGCAAGAACTGGAACGCTGCGACTCTGGATTGCGTTCCACTGCATCCGTACAAAGCTCTCTTGTAATGTACCCCATTTGGAGGTATGGATCAGAAGAACAGAAACAAAAATACCTTCCAAAATTGGCGACAGGAGAAATGATGGGTTGTTTTGGTTTAACAGAGCCGGATTTTGGGTCCAATCCCGGTGGGATGATTTCGAATTTTAAAGATGATGGAGACCATGTCATTCTAAACGGAGCAAAAATGTGGATTTCCAACGCCCCTTTTGCTCATATTGCCGTGGTTTGGGCGAAAGATGAAGCTGGAAGAATTCACGGTTTAATCGTTGAGCGCGGCATGGAAGGTTTTTCTACCCCAGAAATGCACGGTAAATTATCCCTAAGAGCTTCGTCTACAGGAGAATTAGTTTTTGAAAACGTTCGTGTTCCAAAAGCAAACATACTTCCGGGGCGTAGCGGGTTGGGTGCACCGCTCAGCTGCTTAGACTCTGCACGTTTCGGTATTGCTTGGGGTGCCATAGGAGCAGCGATGGATTGTTATGACCAAGCTGTGCGATACAGTAAAGAACGCATTCAATTCGGCCAACCTATCGGCGCTTTTCAATTGATTCAGAAAAAATTAGCAGAAATGCTTACAGAAATTACTAAGGCGCAACTTCTGACCTACCGGCTCGGGCAATTGAGAAACGAAGGAAAAGCAAGTTCTGCTCAAATTTCTATGGCAAAAAGGAATAATGTAGAAATCGCATTAAATATCGCACGTGAGGCACGACAAATTCATGGGGGCATGGGTATTACTAGCGAGTATTCGATGATGAGGCACATGGCCAATTTAGAATCTGTGGTAACCTATGAAGGAACCCATGATATTCACTTGTTAATAACGGGCATGGATATAACAGGTATCCCTGCATTTTCTTGAGAAGCTTAATCTGGAACAAGGTCGCCTCGTAACCTGCGAATTCTGATTCTCGTTTCTTCGGTGTAAATACTCCCCGGGTATTGGTCGATGATTTTCAGGTAACTCTCCTTCGCGGCCTCGGCATCTTTTAACTGCACTTCTTGCAGATTGGCTATTTGAAACAGAGCATCATCTGCTAATAATTCTGTGGGATAGGTGGATACTAAGCGCTGAAAGTAATCCAAGGCCTGAGCAATATCCCCTTGTTGAAGAAAAGCTTTTCCCTTTAAATAAAGTAAATCGTCGTTCAAAACTGACTGGGGAAATTTCATTGAAATCGTATCCATCCATTGAAAGGCCTCTTGATACCTTCGTTGAAGCAGGAGCAACTCACTTTTGGCGTATGCACTCATCGCTTCATAATTGCTATCCAACCCATAGTTCTCCAAAATAAGCAATGACAATTGAATAGCATCGTTACTTATGAAACGAGAAGTTGCTTGTTTCAGAACATCTAATTGAGATTGCGCATATTCGAATTCACCATCAAAATAGAAAACCCGAGCGTTTTTGAATTTCGCCTCATTGCCAATCGGTTCAAATTTGAATGCGTCATTGATTTGCATGTATAACAAAGAGGCTTCCCAAATACTATCCAGAATAACGCAAACATCAGCTAATTTCAATTTCAGTTTTGCCCTTTGCATGTCAGTCAATCCGTTTTCAATGACTTTACCCTCCAGGAATTTTTTAGCTTTGGGAGCCTGATTCGCATAAAAGCCCAAAATCTCGGCATATTCTAAAACAATACGATCCGAACCATAACGCAAAATATCTTTGTTCGAAAGGAATGCCTCATAGTCCGATACAATGGAGTTCATTTCCCCCTCTGTAAATTTTCGAAACGAAGTTATTTGCTTGAAGTATGCGGATAATTTCCATTGCTGCGCTTCTATTTTTAACGGCAAATTTTGATTGATTACTTCGTTCAATGCCTTTACGGCCAAATCGTATTCGAAGTTCTCGATACAGGTTGTTGCAAAATCGACTAATTGACGCCCATCTCCTTGTGTTCTTTTTTCAAAAGCAACGCATTGCTGAAAAGCTGCATTGAAATTCCTGCTCTGTAGGAAAAACCAAATCAACATCTCGGTGTATACGTTGTTGGAAGGGTCTTTCTGGCCTGCAACGAGAAAGCTATTCTTGACCTGTTTTAGCTCTTCAGATTCCATCGAAAAATCAAAAGACGCCGCAATTTCCAACTGAATTTGTTCTTTTAGGGAGCTTTTACGCGAAAGGGCGGCTAAATAATAATCGAGCGCTTTAATTTTTTCTCCTTTCGCAGTGCAAATCTGGGCATACCACAATTCGTAAGGGTAAAACTTAACATTTTTCTTGGCTTTATCAATGAGGTCATTCGCCCAATCAAATTCATCGATGGCCAATAAACTGTTAAGTACATCTTGCACCTCTTTAGGGTCAAAATAATCTTGTTTTAGAAGTTCATTCTTGATCTTTTTAGCTTTATCTTCCTCTTCGATACCTTTATAGAAGAAATAGAATTGGATTTTCAAAAGTACATCTGTTGGGTTGGCTGAAACCTGTTTTTTAAAAAGCTTTTCTGCTCCTTTTTTGTCTCCTGTATTCACTAAACAATCCAAATATCGGCTAAAATAAACCTTGCTTGGCGTGCTGCTGTACAAGGTCTCATAGTAAACTAAGGCCTTTGTAAACTCTCCATTTAGGTAATAATATTGTGCTAATTGAATGTCCGTTTCTGTTTGAGCCTTGATTCCAAAAGAACCAAGGAAGAAACAAACCAACCACGTAATTTTTTTCACCACAGAATTATTGCTCCAAGTTGTTGAGTATTTCGACCATTTTCGGATGTAATAAACGATACGTGTCGCCAATGGTAACAGCTTTTTGCAAAAGTTCTGACGACCTCTTGCCTAAGACTTGTACATTTTTTTGTTCGAGTTCAATATAGGAATCGTACTTATCCCGCTTACCCCATCCGTTTTGAACATCGTTTCTAAGCGTTTTTAATTGCTTTCTTTCCTTCAGGATGGCTGCTTTCAAATCAACGTAATAGGTATTCAGTTTACCAATGCTCTTTCTCGCTTTTTTATACGTGTCCATATCCTTAGCATAGGCTCGGTCGACCGAATCCAGGACCAGTTTGTTTTTTAACGAGGTTTCGGTGTGCATCATGACCATCCTCATACGGTTAATGGAATCTGGGAATTCATCGATTCCAACCTTTTGAAGGCTATCCATAGACGTTAAAAGCCTATCAATAGCTCGCAATTGTTCTTTCTGACGAAGGTCGGAACAGGCGAACAAAACAAGCAGCAAACCGCCGCATAGTACGAGGGAATGATTAAATCGTATCAAAGCCGGTATATTTATGTAAAACGGAGGGGATTGATATGCCCCCATCGGGGTTTTGATTGTTTTCCAACAGTGCCGCCATGATCCTTGGCAATGCCAAGGCAGAACCGTTTAACGTATGGCAAAGGTGGGTTTTCTTGTCTTGATCTTTAAAACGAAGCCGCAATCGGTTCGCCTGAAATGTATCAAAACGAGACACCGAACTCACCTCTAGCCATTTTTCCTGTGCCGCAGAATACACCTCAAAATCGTAGGTCATTGCAGATGCAAAACCCATATCTCCTCCACAAAGGCGTAAGATGCGGTATGGTAAATTTAATTTTTCCAACAAGGACTGAACATGAGCCACCATTTCATCCAATGCCTTGGCCGTATTATCAGGATGTTCCACGCGTACGATTTCAACTTTATCGAACTGGTGTAGCCTATTTAATCCTCGAACATCCTTGCCGTAAGACCCCGCCTCTCTTCGGAAGCATGGAGTATATCCGCATAATTTAAACGAGAAATCATGGGTGGGAACAAGTTCATCTCTAAAAATGTTCGTGAGAGGAACTTCGGCCGTTGGTATTAAAAACAAATTATCGGCAGCATCGTGGTACATTTGCCCTTCTTTGTCCGGAAGTTGTCCAGTACCAAAACCACTTGCTTCGTTCACCAATAAAGGCGCTTGATATTCTTCATAGCCAGCAGCGGCGGCCTCATCAAGAAAAAACGAAATCAATGCACGCTGTAATTTTGCCCCTTTACCGCGATAAAAAGGAAATCCCGCACCTGAAACCTTGACACCTAATTCAAAGTCGATGATTCCTTTTTCCTTGCATAAGTCCCAGTGCGGTTTTGCGATAAAAGAAAACGTGGTTGATTGTTCCTTTAAGAATACTACTTCATTGTCGTTTGAATCTTTCCCTTGTTTTACTTCAGTACAAGGGGTGTTGGGCAACAATAAAAGCAATTGATGCATTTCTGCTTCTTTTTCCTCTGATAATCCCTTCAATTGTGCCTCTCGCTCCTTTAATTCGGCGGTTCTTTTCTTGAGTTCATTACCTTCTTCGTGCTTGCCCTCTTTGAACAACGATCCAATCGTTTTAGCGAGGGAATTCGACGCTTCCAAAACGCCATCTAACGATTGTTTGCAGCTTCGCCATTCAATGTCAAGTTTTAAGATGCGCTCTACGGTTTCTCTGGCATCCAAATTTCTCTTTGCCAAAGCTTGTATAATTTCCTCTTGTTGATTTCGAATTCTTGATACTTCTAACATTCCTGCGATTAATATAATAAATTTTAGTGCCTATGAAAAACTAGGGTAAAGAACGCATGATTTTTTGATAACGTTCTTTAAACGTTTCTGCCCCATTACAGCCTAAGGCTAATTTCATTTGACGGTAAGCTTCGATACGGTTACCCGGATCCGGGTGCGTGCTTAGAATTTCAGGGGGGTTCTTTCCTCCTTTTGCGCTAATTTTTTCAAAAAACCTTGCTCCAGCATCGCCTGAATAGCTTGTTGAACAAAGAAAACGAACGGAGCACTCATCGGCTTCTTTTTCATGGCTTCTTGAGAACGAAAGACCAATAATCGCACCTGTTATGTCTTTAATAAATGCTCTGTCGCCAGCAATAAACCCTAAAAGGGTTTGAATTCCGTACATTTTTGTTAGTTGTCGGGTGCTGTGCCTCAAATCCGCATGCCCCATTTCGTGCCCGAGTACGCCGGCTAATTGATCTTCTGATTCTAAAAACTTAAGAATTCCCGTGAAAAAATAAATGTATCCCCCTGGAGCACAAAAAGCGTTCAAGGTAGAATCGTCATGAATTACCCTTATTCTCCATGGGAACTCCGTTCGATATGTTACGGAGCCACTGTTTAATAAGGTGTCCCTAATAGCGTATAAGTAAGAATAAACCTCAGCGTTGCTTGCTGAATCTAATACTACCATTCCGCTGCTGTCACTTTCGATTTCAGCAACGACTTGCTGTCCTAAGGATATATCATCTTGTAATGTGAAAACATTCAGGTTGTTACCCAAACTTCCACAATTTGAGAACAAAAACAGAACCGCACCAAAAACACCTATTCGTTGAGCAGAATTCATGGACTACAAAGGTAGTAAGGTTTGTCGCATTCTAAACGATTGATTGTTAATTAAAGTTCTCAATGCTCAAGAAAACGCTACGTGTAATGTCTAATTTTGAAATAGATTTAATCCATGATTGTAAAAGTCGTTAATAACAGCCCATTTCCTCTTCCCAATTATGAAACCACGGGTTCTTCAGGTTTGGATGTTCGAGCGAATATAAGCAATTCTCTGGCGCTGGGTGCGGGAGAACGAGCATTAATTCCTACGGGTCTGTATGTAGAAATCCCGCAAGGTATGGAATGTCAAGTTCGACCTAGGAGTGGTTTGGCATTGAAAAAAGGTATCACCGTCGTTAACTCCCCTGGAACAGTTGATGCCGATTACCGCGGAGAAGTGGGAATCATTTTAATCAACCATTCGTTCGAAACGGTGATGATTGCTCCCGGTGAACGAATCGCCCAACTTGTGTTTTGTCCGATAATTCAAATTACTTGGGAAGAAAAAACAACCTTGAATAGCTCGGAAAGGGGCGAGGGTGGTTTTGGAAGTACCGGTGTTAACTAATAAGACCATGAATATAATCATCCCAATGGCCGGAAGAGGAAGTCGATTAAGGCCTCACACCTTAACCGTGCCAAAACCACTCATTCCCGTGGGAGGAGTCCCAATTGTCCATCGCCTTGTAGAAGATATTGCGAAGGTATGCGGCAAAAACATCCAAACCATCGGTTTTGTAACTGGTGACTTTGGAAAAGAAGTTGAGCAAGAACTTTGCAGCATTGCGGAAAAATTTGGGGCCAAAGGGAAAATTTTCCATCAATTGGAGCCCTTGGGTACTGGGCACGCGGTTCATTGCGCAGCAGAACTCTTAGAGGGCCCCGTTGTGGTTGCATTTGCGGACACCCTTTTCAGGGCAGACTTTTCCATCAGTTCACAAGATGAAGGCATTTTGTGGGTTAAAAAAATCCCTAATCCAGAACAATTTGGCGTGATAAAGCTCAACTCCGAGGGTTCCATTGTTGATTACGTGGAGAAGCCTCAAACCTTTGTTTCAGATTTAGCAATGATTGGTATTTACTACGTACAAAGAGGTGAAGACTTATTAAGGGAACTCAACTACCTAATGGACCACAATGTTATTAAAAGTGGAGAATATCAATTACCCGACGCCCTAAGAAGGCTCACCGAAAAAGGCGTGATCTTTAAGCCAGGAGAAGTAACCGAGTGGATGGACTGTGGAAATAAAACCGTAACAGTTGAAACCAATGCCCGTGTTTTGGATTTTGATGCCATGGACCAAAAGCTCTTAGTGTCCAATAGCGCTATCCAAACCAATTCCGTGATCATTCCTCCCTGTTTTATTGGCGAAAACGTACAAATAACCAATGCGGTAATTGGGCCTTTTGTAAGCATTGGTAAAGGAACGAAAATCGAAAACTCTTGCATTAGTAACAGCCTCATACAACAGGATTGTCACATTACACATGCGGTTTTACAAGGTTCTATGATTGGTTCGAAAGCCTTGGTTCAAGGAAAAGCGCTGGATGTAAGTTTAGGTGACTATTGCGAATATCATGGTTAAGTATTTGGTTTTAATGGTTTTGTTTGCCGTTTTGGTTGGATGTAAATCGTCTGAATCAAGCAGCAGTACCCGTTCCTCCACTGAATTTTTGGAGGCACAGAAATACCATGAGGCGGTTCGTTTTTATTTTAAACAAGATTTCCAAAGCGCTTTAAATTCTAGCCAAGAGGTCTTAAAATTAAACCCAACCAACGATGCGGCACTGTACCTCGTATCAAAGATTTATTTTGACCAAGAAAATTGGTCAGAAGCGTCAAATTTCTTACTAAAAGCAGGGAATGCAGACCCCAAAAACCAATTCATAACCCGTGAAATTGGCTACATGTACAGTGCGACTGGAGATTTTAAAAAAGCCGGAGAAACCTACGAAAAACTAATAAAAACCTTTCCCTACGAATCGGAACATTACTTTGCATGTTTTGAAAATTACCTAAAGGCAAAAGACTACAAAGGAGCATCAAGGGTACTTGTCCTCCAAGAAAAGTATTTAGGGGAATCCATTGAATTATGCCTTGATAAATACCGCGTTTTCCAAATGCAACAGCAATGGGATAAGGCCCGAGAAACCCTTGAAAAAGGGCTGGTTGCGTTTTCTATGGAGCCACGCTTATTAGCGCCATTAATTGATTTATACTTAGAGCAGAAACAAACGGAAAAGGCCATGATTTTGTTAAAAGACCTCTGTTCTTCTGATCCTGAAAACGGCTATGCACGTTATTTGTACGGTAACTATTTAATCCAAATCGGTCAGAGTAAAGAAGGTCAACGACTCCTGAACGAATCTGTGCTTTTAAGGGGTTTGCCGATGGAAAAAAAGGCGGAGATCTTATTAAATCAAAATAAGACCTTTGGTTGCGGGGATGAAACCCGAAAAACTACGTTGGAATTTCTTGATCAAAACCCAAACGAGTTTGTTGCCAACACCCTTGCGGGCGATTTAATGTTGAAGTGCGACGAACCCTTTTTGGCTCTCGGCCATTACCTACATGCTTTGACCATAAATCCCAATGCATTTCCAGTTTGGAACCCCGTGTTAATGATTGGTTTTCGAGAAGAAATTTGGGATACTCTCCTTTTTAATAGTTCGCGATGCGTGGAATTATTTCCTTTACAGCCTTTTCCATATTTGATGCTCGGTATTTCGCAGTTCAAACTAAACCGCATAGAGGAAGCAAGTTTGGCGTTCGAAACGGGTAAAAACTACGTTATCAATGACCCGGATCTTGAAGCGCAGTTCATGGCTTATCAATCCCTTGCTTCTTCGAGTAATTCGGCTTCCATTAAAGCAACATTGAATGGAATCTTTCAAAAAGTCCCCAAGAACTTTGTGTTAAAAGCAGAAATAGCTGAAAACCTTCTTCTTAATACAGAACTTGTAACTTTTGTGGATTCACTCATTTTGAATTGTATGGAGCATGACCCTAATCAAGGATATTTTATGGCGCTAAAAGCAAAACAGGGCTTTTCGCAAAAGAACTATTCTCGGGCACAAGAGTGGATAGAAAAAGCGATGAAAAACGGATATCCTGAGCGGTTTGGAATGGAAATTTTAGGAGATATTGCTCATGCACAAGGAAACACCGTCCTAGCTAAACAACTGTGGAAGTCCGCAGCAGAAAAGGGGAACTATTCTTATCAATTACGCAAGAAAACACCGTGAATCAATTATTTAAATCGAATTTATTCTTGGGCCTTTTTTTATTAATGACCGCTGCATGTTCCAAGAAAACATCGGTAATTAACGCACAACCCTTGGAGAATGAACAATTATCACCAGAAAAGGAATCCTTACGCTCTCCCGTTTTGGACAGTATTCACGGTCAAGTATGGCGCTGGTATTATGGAAAATTCAGCGTTAACTATGCTGATAAAGATCGAAAATTAAGCGTTAAATTAAGTTTGAAATGTGCCAACGACAGTGCTGCCAATGCGCTTATTTCTTTTGCGGGAATACCTTTTATTAATAGCCTTATTACCCAAGACAAGCTGGTATACCTTAACAAAAAAGACAGGTGTTACGGAGAGCAGCCTATTTCATCGCTCAAAAAACTTCTGGGAATTGAATTATCCCTGGACAACCTTCAGGAATTGTTTCTTGGTTTACCCGTTGCATATACTACCACAAACTCGCTGCATTTACTGACGGATCAACGGATTGATACTGTTACGTATTTGCAAACTGACAGTGCTCTTACGGTACGTTACAGCTACCAAAAAAAAACCAACAGGATCGTTGAGCAAATCCTTCAATTATCGGACGGAAGAAGGATGAACATCACTTACCTTAGTTGGAATGAAGGTCGTATTGCAACACCATCCTCCACGGTGATTAATGTTGTAGATAACGGCAACGAATCTACCGTCAAATTAATGGTAGATCGCTTTGAATTAAATGTTCCTCAAGATATTTCCCTTGAAATCCCTGCAGATTATGAAAAATGTCCATAAGTTTCTAGCGCTCTACTTTTTATTGGGTTATTATGCCTTTGCCCAAAAAAGTCCGGATAATTTAAAAAAGGAACAGCGTAACTTGGAGAAGAAAATAGCTCAAACCAAAAGTTTACTCAAGCAAGTTCAAACGAACACGAAAAACTCGTTGAATGAAGTTGTGTTGTTGGACAACCAAATCAAAAGTCGAGAAGCGCTTGTGCGTGTTTTCGATAGCCAAGTAAGAATGGCAGAAATTAAAATGATTTCTAAAAAAAACGAAATCACTCGTCTGAAGGATCGCTTAATTAAGCTTCGAAAACAATACCAACAAATGTTGCGTTATGCCTATAAAAAACGGAACAACTTGGGGCGGCTCATGTTTCTGCTTTCCGCAAGATCCTACCAAGAAGCATTACATCGCCATGACTATTTAAAAAAAGTCGCGCGATTGCATCGACGGCAAATGGAAATGATTCAACAAAATCAACACCTTATTGCACAAGAAATCCATGCCATCGAAGAGCAAAAAAATTACAAAGAACTTGCACTCAATGAGAAAAAAGAAGAAAAAACAAAGATTGAAGCAGATAAGGCGCAAAAAGAAAAAACGTATGCAAAGCTCAAACTAAATGAAATCGCCTTACTAGCGCAATTGAATGAAGCAGAGAAAAAGCGTAAAAACATCGAGTCAAAAATTCAATCTGCCATTTTAGCCGAAGCAAAAAAAGAAGAAGAACGCAGAAAAGCTAAAGAAGCCACGAAGCCAAAAGCTAACACAACAACAACATCAAAGACTTCAGAGAGTACCGGAAAAACCACAGCAACAACTACGACTTATAAGCCCGAAACACTTTCCTCGGAGGGTGCAGTGGCGGGGAAAAACTTTGAGGCAAACAAAGGACTTCTACCCTCTCCTGTGATTGGGGGCTCTGTCACGAGTAAGTTTGGAAAGAACGCCCATCCAACCCTAAAAGATGTCTACGAAAACAACAACGGTATCGATTTGTCTTGCAGTGCTGGAGCGAGTGTTCGCTCGGTGTTTGAGGGCGAGGTAAGCTCTGTTTTCAGTATTGCTGGGGCAGGAAAGGTCGTAATCATTAAGCATGGAAACTACCGATCTGTTTACAGCAATTTAAGTTCTGTTGACGTTAGTGTTGGACAAATAGTGACTACTAAGCAAAACCTCGGCGCACTATTAACGGAAGGAAATATTTCTGTACTGCATTTCGAAATTCACAGCGTCAGTGGAATAGATACAACGCCTTTAAACCCTTCGCTTTGGCTGAAGAAGTAAAAACCGCTCAAGGATTAATACCAAGGCAAACATGGTAAAAACGGGAATAGCAGCTTTATCCGTATCTAAAAAGTTGTTAAGAAACGCATGAATGAAATAGGTCGACAGGGAAAACAAGATACCCGAAGAAACCACAAATACTTGTCGATCAATTTGTCTTGAACGTTGAATCAACTGAATTAAGTAATAAAAACCCGTGGCAATAAATCCTAATAACAACAATAATCCGACAAACCCCGTTTCCGAAAGAGCACTCAAATATTCGCTATGAGCATTACCCATATCCCCAAAATTGGTGGAAATAATGGTTAAATTTTCGGGCTCTTGAAACCGTGCGTATTCAAAGGCATAGGTTCCTAATCCAAAACCGAAAACAGGCCGTTCCTTGAACATTTCTATAGCACATGCCCATCGATTAATGCGCTCCAAATTTGAAGCATCCGTGGTTACGTTGGTAGCGCTTTTTAAACGGTCGTCAAAGGATTCCGTAGTATGTTCTACTTTATTTCGTGCTAACTCCATTTGAATCCGATCACCGAATTTTATATACACAACCGCCGAAACCAAAAGCCCAAGCAAAATCCAACGAAAATGAAAACGGAAATAAACTAACGCAAATACTCCGGTTGCCCCTAAGACACTTAACCAAGCCGCTCGCGTGTACGAAAAATACAGCCCCAACAGAATGATTATAAGTAATGTTATCAATACCGCTGAGCTCAAAGCCGATTGTCGTTTAGAAAAAAATAGCATTACTGGGAAAGGCGTTACCAGTGCAACGGCAGCGCCATAAATCGTATGGTCCTTGTAAAACGGGGACATCACCCAATGGCTTTCTTTTTCGCCGAAATTATATCCCGCATGGTTCATTACGGTGTATATTACAACGATGGCCATACCGCAGGTAAAAAACCAAAAAAAACGTCGGATAGTTGGCCAATCGGTCAAGAACAAATGAGCAAAGAGAAGGCACGGAACTACAAACCATAACTTTGACAACAAGGCCTTAAAGGAAACCAAAGGGTTGGTGCTTGGAATGGACGAAATAACCAACCAACTCAAGTAAAGAAATAGCACCAAAAAAAGAGGGTGTTTAAACTTATTCCATCCGAACCTATCCGATTTTATCTTATTTGCTACAAGAAGAAGCATGAGTCCAAAGAGAATAGGTTCTGTGGGTAAAAACAAGCCAAAACTATCCGTATATTCCTCAATATTGATGGATAGCGGCGTAAAAAAGGCCAGAGAAATGAATACGGTTTGTGTTTGGTAGATCGCAAGAAAAATTATCGCAATAACCGCTGGAATGACCAAGGCAAAGTACCATCCGTATTGGAAAACATAAGCTAAAACAAAACCGATGAGAGCACCAAAAACTATGGTAACTATAGCGTTAATGCGCATCACATGCTTTTTAACTCCTTATATTTTTCCCAAAATAAGAGGGCAAATACAGCAAAAATAAACGCCGAAATGGTCGAAACTAAAATGATAATCAGCCTTTTTGGTTGGTCCTTTTTATCCGCTTCTACAGCTCTTTCAACAACAAACTTATGGTTGAATTTGGTATTAGCATCGGACTCGGCTTGTTCGTATGACACGTTGAAGTCTTCAATTTTAACAATCTTTTCGTTTCTCATGTATTCCAAACCATCGTACATGGCGCCATACTTCATGTTGATGTCGATTTTTTTCTTTAATTCTTCTCGGTCTTTTGGATTCTTTGAATCAACATAAGCCTGAAACAAATTAGAACGAACATCTAAAGCAATAACCCCTAAATCCGCGAGGCTGTCGAGTTTCTTTAGAATAGCGTCACGATCTTTTTTCATCTGAATCAACTTACGTTCATTGACTCTAAAAGCGGGGAGCGTTCGTTCGGAAATCATTTCATTCTTAACGGTATCAATTAAATCGATAATCTTATTCGCCATTTTTGCTGCCATTTTCGGGTTTTCATCCAAAACATCAATTCTAATGGAACCAAAGCGCGTGCGATTAAACGAAAAGTGATTGTTGTACGCTTTATTGATCTTGAAGTTTTTATTCGTTGAACTTTCATCGATACGATAATGCTGAAAAAGTTTGAATTCTTTAATGATTTTATCCCTAATCCGTGAGCTTTGAAGGATTTGAACCAGTTGTTCAGCCTGCTCCTCTTCACCAAAATCCATGGCAGCAGCTTTTGCATTGCGTTGTTCAGAAAAAGAAACACTGCTAGTGGCAGCTGGAAAAACAATTGCCGTACTTAAATACAATGGGGTCATCAAAAAAGCGACCACCGCTGAGATGACACATGCGGCAATACTGAATAATAGCAGTTGTTTTCGGCGTGACCACAAAAAACGTATTAGACTGTTAGTCCCTTCGGATAAAGCGTTAAGATTTTCTTCCATACATAAAAAACAAACGCGAAGATACGCGATTAGCGCCGACTTAACGAAAAAGTCCTTTATTTATTGAACAACTTCCTTTTTAATTAAGAAACGATAAATGTTGTTTAGATCTAAAACAGAAAACCACAACGCACCGAATACAACCGCAAAAACCGAGAAAAACGGGACGATAAAAACCGGAAAAGAAGGAAGAAGAAAATAAAAACAACTTAAATAGATAGTATATAATACCAAAGGACTCCAATCAACGAATCTGCTTCGGAAGGCAATGGTCTTGTGCGACTTGTACACCAAGAATGAAGATACCATCACTTGAATGAACACAGCGATCAACACCGATCCTTTAGCCCCATAGGAAGGGATTAAGCACGTGTTGAGAGCAACCGAAACGAATGCTGCGATACCTGAGATTAGGTTTAATATCTTAAGGCTACCATTCGCTGTTAGCAACGTACCGAAAATAAAATTGAAACTCATCGCCAAAAAAGCCAACATTAAACCAATAAAAACAAAGCTAGAGGATTCGGTAACCTGATCTTTATACAACAAAGCCAACAGAGCATCGGCATTTTCAATGGCAACAAAAACGATGGCTATAACTCCACCAACCAACCACCTTGTTGAAACCAAAATCAAATCACTAATTTGCGGATCTTTTTGATGTAACATGCGGCTAAACATAGGGAAAAGAACGGAGGCAAAAATAAACCCCACCATGTACAAGGCATCATACAATCTAAACCCTTGGGCGTAAATACCTGCTTCATAGGCCCCACCTTCGGCCATTAGACGGATTAACAAGGTATCAGCCCGGTTGTAAATCAACATAAATAAAACCAACATCGAATACGGCAGGCTTTCCAGCAAAACACCTTTGATATATTTGCTATTCAACGTAATTGCTGACCATCGAAATGAATGCCGAATAAAAAAAAGACCAACCAAAAGTGTGATTAAATAAGATATACATTGGATCAACACGAAAAAATCGATGGTTATCCATGAAGGAAATTGAAGAAAAGCAAAACCTACGACCAATATTAACAGTGCTCGATCTAACACAGAAAGTAATGAGTCGAGAAAAAAACGATGTTGACCCGCAAAAAAACTCCTTAAAAGAGCGATGCTTTGCACTAAAAACTGATTAAAAATCAACAAAAACAATACCGTTTCATTCGTTTGTATTAAGTCAAAAAAGTAAGCAAAAAGAAGCACAATGATGGAGTAAATTAAGAACATCGCCATTCTAAAAAGCACAATGTTGTTTAAATGATGGGTCATCCGCTTTTCAT
>Ga0169931_10007722_pt1 | contig 15877 bp, 15 predicted proteins | sample Kivu_15m_20L_FD_129675 | JGI IMG/M metagenome (GOLD analysis project Ga0169931, IMG submission 129675) | Freshwater microbial communities from Lake Kivu, Western Province, Rwanda to study Microbial Dark Matter (Phase II) - Kivu_15m_20L... | ecosystem: Environmental > Aquatic > Freshwater > Lake...
ATAGATGGTATTCTTTTAGTTATTTTATTAGTCCCTTTATCATTTACTTCAGATTTAAAGTTCCTCTCGAAGTATTCAGCCATGGGGATTTTCGTTCTTATTTCAGTTCAAATTACATTAGCGGCTACCATTATGACATCATGGACTAGTCTTTTAGACACAATCTCCATCTCTTGGGTAGATCTTTGGCCAAAAAATTGGATTGGTGTTTGTAATTGGTTTGGGATCGTATCCTGTAAGTAAAGAAAGATTGCGTCTGATACATCTCATTTCCTACAAGCAATACGCAGACATGAACTCATTATTTCGTTGTTGTATTTCAAATCATCATACTGTAGTTTCCATGGGAGTTGTACCTTTCACTTATACGATACAAGAATCGATGGAACAGCCCAAGGATATGAAGCGAGCCACAGATATTGCTGTATGGCTGATTTTTATAACCTATTTAGCCATATCGGATGGTCTTGCCATATTAGTTTCACCCATGACCCATCACGACATTGAAGGTGATATACTTCACCTATTTCTCCAGGGTTGGCTTCCAACCTTTGTACGATTAGCCATGACCCTTGTTATCATTGTTACATTACCTCTTATCATTATACCTACAGGTGATCTACTAGAATCGAAATTCGGGATACGACATTCCCTTTCTCCTTCCATGAATGGAAAGAGTAAACTCATAAGACTCGGTATCTTGCTATTATGTGCATGTCTTAGTATGATGATACACAACAATTTTGTTCACATTGTCAGTTTTGTAGGATGTCTGTGTGTTGCTGCGATGAGTTTTGTCTATCCACCTTTTGTTCATTTAGTCCTATATTCTCGGTATAACCAAGATGACTCAAGACAGGCTCGTAAAGTTATCATACAAGACTCGCTCATGTTATTTTGGGGTTGCTTTTCAACTATCTTTACCTCTTGTCAAACCTTCTATACAATGATAAAATAATTTATTACATCGTATATATAATTGGGAAGGATCAGGCCATATATGATCCTACATTGTTCCGAGTTATTTTTTACTTCATCAACACATTCACAGTTAGCGATTTAAGTAGAACATAAGCCGAGCTTGAGCTTTTCAAATTCAGTATTCAGTTTCATGTACAATAACAGATGATCAAAAATTAAGCATGAATGATTATTTTCCTCTTGCGGCTGTGCTTTTGTACGTAGTAGGCATAGTACTGATTTTAATTCAGTACATCACCCTGCACCCTGCCACGATCATCGCAGACATTGTGCAACGAACAACAAAGGACACCCATCATACAGTAGCAAAGGTCAGCATTAAAGAAATCAGTAATGGTTGCACCAGCACTCCCACTAGCTAAACTTGGAGGTTTATTGGTCAAAACTTTGGCCAAGCCCATGTCAAAACGAATAAAGCATGAATTTTCACGCTATGAATTTTCTCAAAATATACTAGTCGGTGTTGGACAAACTACACATTATCTAACATCTCGTATGACTATTTGGAGTGCAGGATATAAGGTTTTATCCATTACACCACTAGAACGAGATGTGGCGCTGTCCAACGGAGCAGAATTTATTGCGGAATCATTTGTCTTTTTGGTAGCGGGGGGAGTCTTGGTATATGAATACAATAAAAGTAAAGAAAAAGAGAAGAAGTTAGAACAGGCAAGACATCAACAAATTGTTGATGAGTCAGAAAAAATACAAGTCAAGTTGAATGCATTGAATGATCGTCTCGTGGCCTTGGAGGAAGTGGTCAAGTTTAATAGTGATAGAATATTATATCTTGGAAAGAAATATGTAGAACCAGTCAAGGCGAAAGAAGTTCCAATTGATGGCACTTCCCATACAAATGATGATTCTAAATCAACTACGAATGCTGATGACATAAAAAGTTTAAATTTGCAAGATGATGAAGAATGTGTTCTTGAAGCCAAGAGTTGCGCGGCAATTATTTCAATTCATGATAAAGGCATAGGAAATGAAGTAAACAACCGTCCATGGACGTCATGGTGGAAACCATTCTCATAGATTTCTTAATAGTTTTAGTATGAATTTATCGTATCCTTTGTCTTTCTGCCATTACCTTGCATGTCCTTACCGATAGATTCGACAATTTTTGTAAGCTGTTCCGACTCGGAACGATGAGTCTCAATCTCTTTTGACCATGACTTCAACTGATCCATGCGCTCTTTAAGTATCTGATTATTCATGGCCAGTTGATCTTCCAACTCATTCATATGTGGTATTCTATCTAAGCTTACTTTGAGCTCATGCAATACTTTCCCCTTCTCAGCTATTATTCGATCCAAATCTACGATCTCGTCAGAAGTCTCGATAAACTTCCTTTGAAGCTTGTGAATTTTAAGCATCTTTTCATACTTTTTAGGATCTCGTTGCTCTAATAACCTCCATCTATGAATGTTAATCGGGCGATTCAATTCTTCGTAGAGAGTCTTGTTTTGATACTGAACCTGCGTGAGTTGATTTTCCAAGTCATGACATGTACCGTTGCGCTCATCTTGATACATCAACTCATCTGATACTTCACGAATCTGCTTTTGTAGTGTTTGAATACTCAAAGTCATTTGTGTCAGCTGCTCTGTTACAACGTGAAGCTCCTTGTCTAAAGACTTCATCTCCAATTTTTGAGCCGATAGGGATTCTTGCACTGTCGCAAGATTGCCTTGACTATGGGATAGCTTGGAAAGGATACTATCTCGGTCAGTCACAAGTTGACAAATTCCTTTATTCAGTTTATCGTAGTCTTTTTCAGCGACTTGAATCGCATCGCATAGTGTTTGAATCTCGGACAATTGATCCTCGCTAATGGTATCAAGGCTTGCAATTTCATCACGTATAGCGGCAACACCTTTACGCAACTCGTCACTTTCGACATCGCAAGTGTAATGCAGAAAATGGTCACTAATAAGACAGCTTTCTACCTTTGCCATATCAAATTGACATGTCTTGATTTGACGTCGAATCGCAGCTTTGTCATTATTAAGCTGTTCAAGCTTTTCCTGGTTCTCGTGGAGCTGTTTCGATTCGCGATTACTCTCTTGTTTGATAGATGAGCATTGATCATGATTAGTGCGAATTCTTGTTTCTATTTCTTCGATTTGAGTCTCTAAGGATCCAGCTTGGGTATTTTGATCGTGAACTGTATGCTTGAGTACGTTGTATCGGCTAGAAATCGTTTCAATTTCACGACATTTGACTGCTTGATTTTGTTTCAATCTTTCGATGTCCTTCTTCTGTTGATTAGCTATTGCTTTTGCTTCCTTAATTTCACCATTTAAGTTCATCAACTTCTCTTCTTGCGCGCTGATAAGATTTGCGATTGTTTCTGATTTTGTCTCTGCAACAATACTATGTCTTTCAAGCGCCTGCTCTTCCCGTCGCAATTTCTCTACGGTGCGTTGTATTTTCTCGTATTCGCGTTGAGCAGCTTTTAAATCCACTGTTTCAAGTCTATCTAGTTTCAGTTTCAGCTCATCTCGCTCCTTTTCATGGTTTTTCATATCCTTTTCTAGGACTTGAACTTGTTCTGTCAACTGATTCACTTCCTTTTTACTGCTATTAGAGTTTTTGGTAATAGATTGAATTTCATCACGCTTCATTTTAAGATATTTCAATTTCTCGTCATTCTCTTCTTTTACCGCTTTATTGGCAATCCTTATCGCGCATAATTCTTGCGAAAGTTGATTTGAATCTATATCCAGTTTCCTAATACTTTCGGTATATGATTTCATTTCTGCTTGAAGATTTTCACATTGCCTCTGATTAAGAATGCGAGTTTCATTCAGTCGTTCTAGCTCTTGTTCTTTCGATACTCCAAACTCTTCAGCCTGTTTTATATTTGCTTCAACAATATCCTTCTCACAGGTAAGTTTCATTCGGCGAGCTTCTTCTATTTGCAACTCCTCTCGTATATTCTTGACATCAAGTACTATATGATTAAATCTTTCCTTCGCGGAATCATGATCTGAGTTTAGGCTGTCAATAGACTTATTTGTCTCCACTACTTTTTCTTGAAGGGAAGCGAGTTTGTCACGATTTCTAATCAGTGCGTCGTTATGATTTTGAATCTGGACAAGCAATTCATTCTTTTGACATATTTGATCCTGTGTCCATCCAGGTCCAGTTACAAGTTGGTTTCTCAAGTCCATAATTATATTGTTCAATTCTTTAATCTATGATCATTTACAATGAGTTACAGTAGTAGAATGGTTATTATCTCGATTGTGAAAACAATATTGACACCCACCTGTTTCTCGTTGTCAAGTATTTTGCGTTCAACGCTTTTAATATCATATTCAAGCGTTCTTTTTACATCAGTACTATCCTCTACTGACGTTGATTGAACGCCTCTTTGTGCTAATGTATTCTCATCTTGATGTGGTCCCAAACGATGCATGAGATCGTTCGCTTCCTCCCTCACTCTTTCTTTGAGCCTAATTTCGGATACTAGAGATGTAACTTCCTCGATGAGACGAGTGCAAGAATTTGTTTTATTCTCCTTAGATTCGAATTGACTAATGGCATTTACGATGGCTTCGACTGAGACTTGGAGGCGAACGTCTACGTCTTCTTCTTCCATAACGATTGCAGTTCGGATACAAAATTAGTTATATACATTCAGTTTCATTTTTTGAAATAAACAAATTTTTTACGTACAACTGCAACTCAAATCTAGTTCATTTTTCGAACCTTATTTGAAGTTTTTCGAGCTTTTCTAAACCCTAAGAAATAGATCGTCAGTAAAGATAGGATGATGATACCCCATGTCCAAGGCATTATAACGAAAGACTTATAAACGCCTTTTATTGATTCAATCTTTTGTACACCTCGCTGTCTCAACAATTTTCCAAGGCCATCCTTACTCTGTATGAGTAAGACCTCTTCTCCTTCCATGTTACCTTTTTTATTTTGATCCTTTTCTTCGTTTTCTTGTTGTTCTTTATCGATGTGAAGTGCTATTGGTACGCGAACGCATTCTAGGAATCGATCTAGATTTGGAAAGTTTTCAATCATGTAATCTTCTCCTCCATCATGAATGGCATTTTGGTTTGGTCCATCTCCTATACAATTAACAGTATATTCATAGCAATATTGTTTGTGAATCTTGATACATCAATGCTATTTTTACATGATGACGTACCATCAGGTTCACCGTCTCCATAATCCCCATACAAGTTTCGGATATTATCCATCCCATAAAGTACTTCTCCAACTGGGGTTTCCCACAGTTCCTGTCCGAAGCTTTCAACTGGACCGTAAGCAATAAAAAGATGAGAAGTTCTACTATTCGGCCCAGACCCAGCAAATGAAATAATGCCCTCGTCAAAAGGGATAGGAGGATCTAATTGCTTATCATCAGGTATTGGAGTATCTGCCAAAGTCTGCAATGCTGCATCTTGGGAATAGCTATAAATAAAATTAAGTGCATACATGTGACGGTGTATCCAATTCCACAACAGAAAGAATATACAGAAAACAAAAAGTATCCAAGTTATACCTTATACCGAACTGAGCTAAAAAGCCGTGTATGACACGGAAGAAATGTGAGTGATCATAAAATCCTCTTTCCAACAGTTGAACAACTCGATCATATCCATGTGGTGACCATTCTCGATAGAAAATCATTTCAAAGTCACCTGCGGTAGTACCGCAATGAAATTGAGCCATACCATCTTCAGATGGTTCCTGTTGCTGTCGATCATCCTTGGACATTTTTTGAGATAACTAAATTATGCTTATGTGTATGATTAATGCAATCAACAGATATATGCAAAGGATGCGATTATAGGATAGAGTATCTGAGGATAATTTTGACGTTGGCCCTTTATTGAAGAATGTATACGAATGTATGTACTAGTGTTCTACGGTTCTACGTCATAGTTCATAGTAATAGTCCTACAAAAGAATGAATGTTCACGAGAATATTTTAGCCTCCGAAGACATGTGATGATAGATGGATATGATAGGCAGTGAACTTTACATATTGCAATCAATCCTCATTTCAAGAGCTTAATTTCGTTGTATCTTGATGATTTACTCTACACTTTTCTCTACATAACGTGAAAAACAATCGTCGGCTAACCTTTATATGTCCCGCAGGGACTTCGTCGCTCCAGCGTGGATCTCTACATCATTACAAACAAACATTATTCATGACATTTTCAGATTGCTGCGTATTCTAAGGTGAATTATCTATAGCCTTCATGAGAGCACCGAGAGAATCTGAAAACATCAATCGAATCAAGATATGATACATCGGTTTGACATCGTAGGAAACAATATAACTACCGAAGGGAACCTGAAAAAACTCTTTTTTTTTAAGAAAACATTCTCAAGTTACGTAGACATTTCCTGCAGATGCTGAATCCTTTTTCGTAGGATACAGACGCCCTAGGTACCATACGCCGATAACTAAAGGTATAATCACCATGGTGTAAGTGAAGTTAGGCCAAAAGAAATCTCCCTTTAATTGAACCAAAGCCCATTGTGTCATTGGAATATTGAGTAATATAAGAAGACCTGGAGTAAAGCTCACTAGACCCGTCAGTTTTCCCAGTGCATGCTTGTCAGCGAAAGTTTCAAGATAACTGAAGCAAATAGAGAGTAAGAAGCATCGATAAAACATGAATAAAACAAAGCCCACCACTTGTGCATTGAGACTTTTTGAACCTAGTAAAACGATGCCATGGGCTAATGCAACAACGTTGATACTTTGAAGGGCAAATATATAACCGAATTTTTTAACAAACAACTCGACTAGGGGTAAGCCCAATAAAACCATCGGTGAACTTAAAGAAAATATGGATAGATACTTTCCATTTAATGCATTGTCGCCCAAGGAACCCAAAAAGTCTTTCGCTGTAGAGAGAGTGAACGACATCCGAGCTACATGTATCGCAAACAGAAAACATATAAGTATGAATCGATAGGATGTAGCTTGTTGTAGAAAGGTTCCATGAGGATGATTTGTTGATTCTTTCAATGCAGTTTCTACGTGGGTAACTTCTTGTGTTGTCGTTGTTACAGGAAACGTTGGAATGTCAACAGCCCGAAAATCGTCTTTGTTTATCTGTGCATTCGATTTAAGTTTTATAATTGCCTTCCATAAGAAGATAGTGATCAAGTATACGAGAAGCCCTAGTGCCAAGTAACAACCGATCACAATTCGAAAAGATATTCCAGCTTTGGTTATTGCCCATAAAATCCAATACCCCAATCCTCCTCCTACAGCCCATAAACTTTCCAAAACATTAATCACTATTCTCCTAGAAGATTCGGAGGAGTACAACTCTGCAACTTGCATGATCATAGGAGCTGCACCCATGGACATGAATCCAACAAAAATAAAAGCGGGATACAATAAATCGGAAATTTGTGTCTTGGAAAATATCAAAATGAGTCCTATTCCACAGCATGCCATGAGACAAATAACGATTTGTAATACCATAGGACCGTATCGATCGGATATTGCACCAGATATCGGTGTCGATAATTGTGCCAAAACTGCAGCAATTAAGGCTACTTGTATCAGTGCATGAGCTTGTGCATTACAGGGGGCAGGGCATAGGCCCCATCATTTTCCAGCATAATTTCCATCGGTCCAAACCCCGAAAATGCTCCAACAAAAAATACAATATAGAAACTTGTTAGTGAGAGTAAACTGGCTCTGACAAGTTGAAAATGTCGGTAGATTTTGGCATTGTCTGGAGAATGCACCAACTCATCATCAGAAAAGGACGACTGTCCTCCGAGACTAGCTGAGGAGGTATGACGACTGTATACCATGTTGTATTATATGAAAGTGTTGAAATGGTAAGGTTGAGGTAGCCCCGAAAATAACAAAAAATAGATGTCAGTCAGGTGAAATGTGAAATGTTCTCAGTTCTCAGTTCAGCACGCAGCCGAATAGAAGGTTAAAATCATCAACTACGTAACCTATTTACAGCTAAAATAGCTAGTTCAACTTTGAACCTTCTTAGGTCATAGAGAGATGAATGATAAATCATCATTACACTTCTCATACCGGGTCCATGTTTATTGTCTTGGTGATCAATTGATGTACCCATGGAATATTTCCGATGAATATTGGTCGAGATATGAGCTTTCAAAAAAAAAACAGTATAAAAGATATTAAATTGGACATTTGCCATATTCAGCATACACGACCATGGATTAATCGTCGTCTCTGACGATGTCATCGGTACGTCTCTAATCTGTTTAAGTGAGCAGCCGGTGACTCTTGACCCACAATCCAAGTTGAGTCATTGCTCTTCTTAACTCCCATCGACCCGGACACGTAAAGAATATCCACGGTATTCATTTATGAGCTGATTCATTAGACATTTTATAGCATATAGAATCAACGGAAAAGTCGAACAAGGAAGAGCGTGAAACCTCCATACATTGGAAGTTGTCCTGCGGCTACATTCTTTCGTGACGATTTGATGCAGATTATCACTGACTATGGACATGTAGCTATGTCACTATGTTAAAATAAATGAAGATCTTTCCGGATCGTGTCTCGAGGATCACATTTTACAAGAAAATACGTCGCTTAAATATTTTCGTAGGTTGGTCAGCATACTTGATGGATCATATAGATCGAGCTGTACATATCTCTCCACAAAGACCTGCGTCACTGATAATGTTATTTCTCTGATGATTCAAGATAAATATTTTTTGGTAAATAAAAGTAATTAATTATACTGACGGAATCATCATGACGATCGAAATTGGATACTCTGAAGATAAATTCTAGTCCATTTATGCATTGGAAACATTTACTGATTCTGTTAAACCTATCTCTCAGTATCTTCCTTCGGGTACCTTCAGTTCTGTGGAAAGAAAGCGTAGATCAGTTTCCATGGATAATCAAACAACAAATAACAAATTCTACCAACAAATGATCCACAAGGTTGTGAAAGTACTGTAGAGATAAAATATATCTACGAGAATCATGTACTAGCTACTGTGGTACTACTGTACAGTACCAACAATGCATTTACAGATACGTAGGGATGCGGACTGTTGTTGTGCGTTTACAGCAGGCAACATACATGTAACGGAGGAGCAGGGTGCGTATTGAGTCGGCGACTGCTTTTTGCTGTTGTGGAAAGTAAACCATTATGGAAATATACATTATTTAGAAGAAACCATGTCGTTTCCAACACCACTCCTTATAGGATCTATAATTTATGCTAGCATTGCTGCAGGTCTAATTCTTCTTGCATACGTTGCAAGATTAGCTGGACAATTAAGCAAGGAAAACTTGGGGTACGTGCTTTCGATTGGCGACAACTCCTTCATAGCGAGGCAGTCTGGACCGATTTGACTTTCGTAACGTCTAATGCAAACAATGAATACTAAATTGATCTCCCATTTCTAATTTATGGTAGAATTGCCAATATCGTTATATCAATTGCTGTATTTGCATCGTGGTTATTCTGGTAAGTAGGAGAATACACCCCTTTGTACCTTGGTACCAATTCGATTAACCCACACTAACATCTCTTCATTTATTCTCACTTTTCTATCATTATTTCTAGGCTATGTGCATGGATGCATCAATGGCATCCTTTGATTAAGCCGATTTATGAATAAAGACCTGTTTTGAATGGTGACAAGAAGTCATTTGTCTGGTGATCAGAATGCTTAACATTACTTGAGATGAAGGTCGATCGGAAAATGATAGGGTGTATAAGCATGAGGAGTAATAGCGTTTTCATGATAAATAAATAAATAAGATCTGTTTTGTTTTCTTTCTCGAACAGTTCTAATTCATGAGGGGAATAGGATATTAAAACTCATGGCAAAATGCCTGTTATTATTTTAAAACCATTTCCTCTTTCGCATATTCAATCCTAGGAAAAATTCCTTCCGGTTTTGATATAGGTGTGCCTAGCCGTATAGAGAAATCATCTACCAAATGATCAAAGGTTCGTTCTGTTTCTGGTACACCTAGTTGATCCAACATTTTATTTGCCGCGGTAGGAATCAAGGGTTGATATAATATCGCAACTTTGCGTAGAACTTCCATGACAACATATAAGACTGTGGTCATACGAGCTGGATCTGTTTTCTTCAATGCCCATGGTGCCATGACGTCTATATACTTGTTTGCTTCCCATACCGCGGATACCATAACCTCAACATACTTTTGAATAGCTTGATTGGATATTGCTGAACTAGCCTCATTTCGAAGACCATTTATTTTGGTAAGAAGCTCTTGATCTTGACTTGTATACGAACCAATAACAGTAGGGACACCACCATTGCAATTCTTAACTACCATGGAAAGAGTTCGTTGACATAGATTACCCAATTCATTGGCTAGGTTCGTGTTAACCTTTTGAATCATTTTTTCATGGGAAAAATCACCGTCATTCCCAAACACAACTTCGGCCATTAGGAAAAAACGAGTTTGATCAACGCCATACTATAGGATTTTGTTTCAATAGAAAATTAGCGGAATCGATGACAAGCGAAAAACAAAAGGAATTGGTTGTTTTTTTTAGAGAAGTGAATACATATGTGCAAAAGAAAAAAATAAATAATCAAACCATGTCATAACGACCAAGTAATAATACCTTTTCCACTAGTTCAACAGGATCAATCACATTTCCTAATGATTTGGATATTTTTTCTCCATCCTTCGTCCACCAACCATGAGCAAACAATCGTTTGGGTACTTTGATATTCGCTGCCATAAGAAAGGCTGGCCAGTACACGGCATGAAAACGTAAAATATCTTTCCCCACCACATGCAAGGATGCTGGCCAATACTTTTTATAATTCGATGTTTCTGATTCATCCGGATATCCCAAGGCACTTATATAATTAGCCAATGCATCAATCCATACATACATGATATGATTTGGATCCTTGGGTACGGGAACACCCCATTGAAAGGATGTACGACTAATCGATAAATCTCGTAATCCTCCCCGAACAAATCCTAATACTTCATTCCTTCTAGATGTCGGTGCAATAAAATCTGGATTATCCTCATAATATTGTAACAACAGATCTTGAAAAGAACTTAAACGAAAGAAGTATGATTCTTCCTTGGCCATCCATACAACATCTGACCCCGTGGGTGCTTTACCATTCACAAGTTCCGATTCAGTATAATAACATTCATCTCGTACTGAATACCATCCTTCATAGGATCCTAAATAGATGGAACCATTCTCAACTAGTGTATTCCATAAATGTTGTACAGCTTTTTTATGACTTTCATCCGTCGTGCGAATAAACATATCATTGGATATATGTAGTAATTGATTTAAATCCCGAAAGGATTGAGATACTTGATTGACAAAGTCTTGTGGTGCCATTCCTTTCTTTGCAGCCGATTGTTCTACTTTCTATATACATATATATAAAAACACAAATGATGATATACATTCCAGTTTTTAAAAAAAACGCTGTTATATTTCATTCGGGGATTTATACATATATTTCAATGTGACGTACCTGACCATGTTCATCAGTCCCTGTCAAAAAGAATACATCTCTTCCAGACAAACGCATAAAACGAGCAATCACATCACAAGCTAAAGATGTATATGCATGCCCAATGTGTGGTTTATCATTTACATAATAAATGGGCGTTGTGATTTGATAGGGACATGTACCATCATCAAAGGACGTTGGTGTTGTTCCAGTAATACTATGTGCATTTCTTATGAATGAACCCATTTGGTTCGAGTATCTTATGTTTGAAGAAAATTGGTGACTCCTTGGTGAATAGGATGTACCTTTTCGATAGGGAAGAGGAGAGGAGGATGATGATATTCTTTGGAATAATAAATGAGATGAAGTGTACAAAAAACGATTTGTTCTAGTAATGCTCGAACGAATGTAAGCCGTTGATAAAGCCTGTATCGTAATCGACGCTTTCTTATTTCCCAAAGAAAGATTATGTAACAGCATGATGCTATAAATGATAAATGGTCCTCTCCAAATGCTTCTTCTCAAGCTATTCTTCATAGATTGAAGTCTACCACCAAATTGTAAAATGGATGTCGACATGCTCGTGTAAATCAATTAACTTGAAATCAACGTGTGTCAAGGTTTCTACATGATCCAACATAACAGACTACTCGATGTCCATGGAAGACTTGTGTTGTCTCTTTATCATAGACCCTGTTACTTGTTTCTAAATTCTGGGCATCACATTTATGTCAACAAAGTGTGAGTCATCATCGTAAAGAGTTATTATTGCATAACACCCACAGTACGTACTGCCGTATACATACTGTATTTATTGTACAACTTACAATACTGTAGTGCTCAAACGTACTCACTAATCGAACGGGTGACTGGCCGGCCGCCGGGCTTGGAATTTCGAAAAGACAGGCCATACGTACATTTACATGTAGGGTCCTACTGTATGTACTGTATCTTGCACTGTATGTAGCGTATTGTGCCATGGTGTAAAACAAAGACGCACAGCAGGACGAACGGGTGCAACAGAATCAGAGAACGGAGAACGATTGATTTTTTCGACGGTAAATCTTCGTCGTTTCATCTTTCATCATAAACTGATTGATACCTTCAAAATCATCGTCCTATACCTATCGACTTTTGTGCTGCTTTATACTTGAATATCATCATCATCATGAGACATTATCATCTTACTTATAGTATTTGTTTAATCATAGCTATGAATATACCTAGTTATCATGGGTTCACCTTCAGGATGCTGAATAATAATAATCCTCACTCGTCACACAATCTGTCCGAGGCGCAACGACGACAACCTTATTTCGTATCATCATCATCTTTTGGAAAGAATCTTGGGAATCTTGAAATGTCAAACATAAATGATTCAGAGTATACCTCGGATAAGACACCTACCAACCAACGGCGGGTCCTATATCGAAGAAATACAAATAGTCGAGGGAAACGAGCGAGAATTTTACGATCTGTACAAGAAACTCAACCTACGACTCTTGTCTCTTCCACAAGTTCATCATCCTCCTCGGTGTTGTCACTTATGGATGAATCATTATTATCATTACCCACAATGGAGGATGATCTATCGTTACTTGTACAAACAGTTGTCCAAGCTGTAGATATGCGAAAGGCTGAAAATATTGTCGTATTAAAAGTGTCTCACATTACATCCTTAACTGAATACATTATCCTTTGCAGTGGGAATTCAAGACCTCAAAATCAAGCTATAGCGGGGGCTGTTCAACAAGATGTAAGAGATACCTTTGCACACAAATACAAAGTTCGAGGGAATGGTGCGCCCGAAGGTAGTGCAGATTCTGGATGGATTATACTTGATTATGGTGATATTATGGTACATGTTATGACACCTCGAAGTCGGCTTTATTTTGATATTGAAGGAAAGTGGAAAGGGAAGGGAGCAAAAATGGTGGATATTTCTAGTTTTATAATGCCTTCTTCTAATCCATCATCAGCATCATCATCGTCGTCTATGGAGAATATTGGAAGTCGTGGAGTAAAACAGTCTCAGACGAATCCTGTATATCCAAAAGTCATACGACAAGAGAATGAAAGTAGCAGAAGTGATAGTGATGATCCATTTTGGTCCTAATCATTTAACACTCGTTATATATGTTTCATGTAACGTGTATATCTTTTTTATCATATTCTACTTTATTTAGAATCTTTTGCTCAAAAACTGTTGTAGGGATCAAAGAAAGTGATACAGAAAATATCAAGGAAGGATTGTACGGAAGATAAGATCACGAAAAAAAAAACAAGATTCTCCCTATTTTTTATTTTGTACTTCCCAGAATTAGGTGAAGACTTTATCATATTGAGCAAATGCTGTATCATTGTTATAATTACAGAGATGAAGCACTTGGGGATCGAGTCACCATCATTTTTTATGATAATTTTGGTACGAGTAATTATGTCATGGATGTTCCATGAATTAAAGTATTATCATTACGTTTTGTCAGCGCAAAAATGAAACATGTGTAGAAATTGATGGATGATTCAAAGAGACAATCGACACACATTGATGGATGATAGTTCCATGACAGCTTGCACACTTTTACTTAGAGAAATAGAAAAATCAATTCTATAATAGTATTAATCAGATTATGAGCATCATAAGATTATAGTCATAAAATGATTTTCCGAGCCTTTTTCTATTGAACTCGCGATGAAAATGATAGTGTGGGACTATATCTTAATTTTACAAGCTACGTTTTATTTCTTTTTCTTGCACACACTACAAACTCATCTAAAGGCATTTGATCATCCGCTTCACCATATCCCACAGCTCCACGTTTTGCTACTGATTTCAAAATGTATGATTCCTCATATCTTTTTAGCACATCTTCCTTGGATGCAATACAAGTCCAATGATAAAATAAAGATCGACGATTACGATTTGGAAATTTACTAGATATAGCTTTCCAATCAGCTGCACCTCCAGCCTTGGAAACAGCTTCGAGTAAGGCCTTATCTTCTTGTGGAGTATATGGCTGCGTCGAAATATCTGGATTCAGGGAAAGCGACCATTTCTCTAAGACAGATTTGGCTGCACGGTGGGGAAAATGAACTTGTGCTTCAGTTTCAGGAGACGTAGCGTTACCATAGATACGCATACATAAAGCTAATTTCCTTTCATCCTTATCACTCCAACGTTCATGTTTTAGAGTTGGTATCAAAAGTGAAGAGGACATTCGCAAAACAATACGTTTGACTGGCATGTGCGGGAAAAAGCGCTCACCCACATCGGCTGCAAATCTTTGATTAATAAATGTTTGTGGGCCTGATGCAGCTATATACTTGAGTAAGAGTTCATCTTCTAGGTATGACCATGTTTTTGGTGCAGACAGTGCCAATACGGATGAGAATGGTAATCCCTCTTCTAAGGGTTCGATAGTAGGCGTAGATGTATTGTTTTTCAATTTTAGCTGATAATGACGAAAACATGCAAAGGGAGATCGATTAGTACCGAGTGTCTTAGCGACTTCATCCCATCTTGGATGACCATCCTCTTTATGTATCAGCTCTAAAATTTTCAGCGATTCTTCTTTAGTAAAGGGTGCTGTATTCAAAGATGGAGAAAGTGTTGTGAAATATTTATTTCTGTAATCGGATGATGGTCTCAAACAAGGTCCGTTGTCATCGGCATCTCCAGTGGTCATATCTCGATGGACCAACCGTGCAACATGATCAAAGTCAATATCTTGCTCTCTTACGGATAGCCTAGTATTTTGTATGGTATTGTTAGTATCAGCCACAGGATGTGAAGAAGTTTGCTGGCGTAATACATAATCAGTATGAGATTTCAATAACGACAATTCTAATTTGGACCATGGTCGGGTTAAAGCGTTTAGGTCCTGTTCTCCTTCCCATTGTTGTCGTCGAATTGTATCTGCGTTTGGTTCTGGTATAGATAAGTCACTACCGTCGATAAAGTAGCGCCTGTACCAAGATCTTTTATGTGATGAAATATTTTGACTAGACGAATCGAAGGAGTTTTCTAATCGAACCAAGTTTTGGAGACCCAAAAGGTACTCCTTCCGATTTTCAGCCTTTTTCTGATACACCTTTTTCAGGCATTTTCTTAATTCTGTTTGAAGTATTTGATTAGAATGGATAGCTTCTTGTAGCTTAGACTCAATGCTATCTTGTCTCTTGTTAGGCCGCAACATTATTTTGTTCGATGACCTTACTTCTTCAAGAACTGTGTAAGTGTGTGACAGTCTTATCAGTCATGCAATCAGTCTCCCACGATAGCGACATTGCGGAACTGACGTACAAACACAGTTTTAGACTGAAGAAGAGACAGACGGTTGAAATTGCAATGCTTCACAGTTACATAATTATATGTAAAGACATAAAGAGAAGAAGAAGAATCTCTTTATAAAAT
>Ga0169931_10007723_pt1 | contig 15876 bp, 13 predicted proteins | sample Kivu_15m_20L_FD_129675 | JGI IMG/M metagenome (GOLD analysis project Ga0169931, IMG submission 129675) | Freshwater microbial communities from Lake Kivu, Western Province, Rwanda to study Microbial Dark Matter (Phase II) - Kivu_15m_20L... | ecosystem: Environmental > Aquatic > Freshwater > Lake...
CCTCCCGCACGATGACATCGAAGGGTTTTCCCTCCCGCACGACCTGCTGCACAGGCACATCCTCCGGCACGTTCGCCGTCACAAACTCCGCGAGCTTTTCGCGGGCTTCCCGCAGCCAGTCCTGCCGCAGGCCGGCGGCATCCAGCACCACATGCGAGCCATGGGGAAGGTGCTTGACCACATGCAGAAGGGTGAGCTTTGCCCCGCTGCGTCGGGCGAGGTTCACGGCGGTGGAAAGGCCATGCAGGCATGGTTTGGAGAAATCCACCGGTGCCAGGATGTGCGTGAATCGGGAGGTCGGGGGCGGGTTCATGGGGAGGTCAGGGTTGGTGCTGAGGGTTGGAAGGGTGGGAAGGTTTGGCGAAGGGGATGGGGTCATGATGCCATCAGTCTGGACAGAAACTCCCTGCCCTGGCGGGCACGCGCGAGGGTGTCTGCGACGCTCTCGTTTTCCCGGGCGGACATCTCGATGATGAGTCCGCCGTCAAAATGATGGCGCTGGAGTTCGCCGATCAACCATGGCCAGTCGATGGCTCCATCACCGGGAATGAGGTGCGCGTCCCGGTCACCTTGGTTGTCGTTGATGTGGACCATTTTCAGATGGCCGGAGAGCTTGTGAATCACACTGCCGAGATCCCCGCTGAGATGGGCATGACCGGTGTCGAGGCAGGCGCCGACCGTGCAGGTGCTGATCTCGCCGAGGAGATACATCATGTCGCTCGTCTGCCCGAAGAGCAGATGGGGCAGCATGTTTTCCAGCTGCAGCCGCACGCCCGTCTGGCCGCAGTGCGCGGCCACCTGGTTCAGCGAAAGGGCGGCCTGGTGCATGTGCTGGAGGAATTCCTCCTGAGGCGGCCTGCCTTCGCGCTCGGGGCCGGGATGCAGCACCACGTTTTCCGCGCCGATCAAGGCAGCGGCACGGCAGGCGGTGATGAGCTCGGCCACGGCATCCGCGCGCACCTTCTCATCCAGCGAGGTGATGTCGATGCGGTCCGCAAACGGTGCATGGAAGGAGAAGGGTCGCAGCCCCAGGCTCCGCATCATCTCCCCTGCCCGCCGCACCTCATCCTCCTGATGGTAATCGAGGTGTTTGGGGAAAGAGCAGACCTCGATGAGCTCAAATCCGCTGGCGCGGATGTCTTCGAGCACATCGAAGATGCGGTGACGCCAGAAGCAGCCGGTGGAGAGGCCGATGGGCCAGCGTGACGTCATGATGGAGGGTGGGGATTGGAGTTTCCTGCGTGTGGGCTCGAGCGTGCAGCCAATGCCTGGTGAGGGCGGGAAGCAGAAGCCTTTTTCCTGCGTGGAGGTGCAGTTCAGATCGATGAGGTGATCGAGCCCGACGGCGTGCATTCCGGCAAACAGGCGGGTGTAAAAGTCCGCGCGGATCGCGGGCACGTAGTCGCTCCAGTTCACGCCCCAGTTGAAGGCGGGGTTTTCAAACTTGGAACGTATGAGGCCGGCGATGTGCCGCGGATGCCAGCCTCCCGCCAGCAGGCAGCGGGTGAGAAGCTGCATGCCGGCGGGCTTTAAAAGCAGGTCATTCGGCCAGAGCAGCAGATGCTGTGCGCATGGGGGCAGGGACTCCAGGGGGGTGCGGTCGTAGGTCTCGGGCCAGCGCTCCTTGGGGTCATGCTGGTCCGCATAAAAGGACTCGTGAAACTGGCGCAGGGGTGAGTGGAGGTACTCCTCCAACAGGCGCGCCGTGCCCGCCGACTGCTCAGGAATGCGCACGCAGGCCCGCCGGGCGAGATCACACACATCCGCGTCCACCTGCCGCATCTTGATGGCCTGGCGGATGTCGATTTCATGCAATGGAATGGCACGGAAGGTCGGAATCTCTTTCTCAATGCCGAGTGAGCGCGCCAGACCGCTGACCCAGGGCTTGAGGTAGTTCGAGAAAGGCATGCGCACCATCCGGGTGTGCAGCGGGTCTCCATACTCCGAGATGTCGATGGAAATGATCTCGCGATGCCTGGAGGCGCAGGGGCCTGCATGAACGGCGGTGATCGTCAGTGGAAACGGCGAAAGCGGCCCGGCGGCGGCCTTCACCTGATGCGCCACATGCTCCATCAGCAGCGAGATGGCGGCAAAGGCACGGTGGGCATCGAGATCAATCGCATCACGGAAACGCGCGGGTACACGCCCGACGCAGCTTTCCAGCAGTTCGGGTGCCGGGCACAGCGCCGTGAGCCGGCTCGCCACTGCCGAAGCCCGGGCGATGCGCCAGACGAAATGATGCCCCTGACCGGTGATGATGTGCAGCGGCCGGATGCCCCACTGGAGAAGCAGGGTTTCGATCACGCGCACCACCGGCTCCTGCAGGTCAAACGTGCGCCACGGGTCCAGATAGGCCTCCGCAGGCGAGTCAAAGTTCACATACTCGACATCCAGATGAAGCAGCAGCGACTCCGAATCCGCGAGTGAACGCGCGATATCCAGCTCGCTGGCGAGAAGTTCATCCAGGCCGGAAGGCGGGCGGAGCTGGGTGGGATCAAACTGGCAGCCGTCCGACTTGGTCACATAAACCGCCGTCGCATGCTCCAGCGTGTCGCCACCGAGAAACTCGATGAGGCGGCAGCGCACGGCTGGATCTTGATAGACGGCGGGCATGTCAGGAACTCCTCAATTGCGTTTCCGCCTCCAGCCAGTGCCGCATCTCGCAGCCGGAAGGGCGACCCTCGTTCACGTAGATGAAGTAGGCGCGGGTGGCGATTTCCACCTCCGTGACCTGCATCGGCGCAGCAGGCAGAGTTGCGGGCACTTGCGGGCGTTTGCGCGCTGCCTTGGCTGCGGCGGCCTTTTTTGCAGGCTTGGCGGCAGGAGCGCCCACAGTCTTCGCTGCCACCTTCGGCGAGGCGCTGGTTTTTTTGGCTGTTTTGGCTGGCTTCATGGTTGGGCAGGGCTGCTGGAAGGGGTACAACAAGCGCTATTAACGAAGGTAGTAAACCGGTGGCCGTCATCCGGCTCAACAAGCGCATGAAGCGGCGTGTGATGAGCAAAAGAGGCGCATCCGCGTGGGCGCAAAAGCCTCAGACATCCTGATCCCGACTTCGAGACTGACGCCCATGTACGTTGTTCACGCTGCCAAAAGCCAGCACACGCAGCGTGAACAACCTACTCCAGACCTGCCTTGCAAGATCAGTGCCCTTTGGGTTTTAAAACACGACCTAGTCAGCAGCCCCGCGTCTCAGAGGCCGGGACTGTCGTCGCGCGAGGCAGATTCGAGTTGCTGCGCTTCCTCTTCGGCGGTGATGGGATGAAAATGCACGAGCCCGTGCTCCGTGATGCAGGGCGGCAGAGGATCCGGGTGGTAGAGACTGCGCAGACCGCTCAACTGGCCCTGGGACAGATACGTCTGACAGGTGATCGATTCGGGAAACATTTGCCGGAAGCACTTCCCCTCTGTATCCAGCCGGCAAGGCAGGGTACAAGATTGGTTGGGCTTGTGGCTGGTCATGGTTGGACCTTTCTCGCGGGCCTGTTGAAGGGTTGCAGAACCCTTTTGGATACCACGGAAGCCAACGACTGACAATGGAAGCTTTCGGGGGGCGGTCATCGGATGCCGGACGCCGTCTATCGACTCAACAAGCGCATGAAGCGGCGTGTGTTCAGCAAATGAGGCGCATCCACCTCGGCGCAAAAGGCTAGGAATGACGGTGTGAGCGACGTTTTTTACCTCGCATGAACGAACCCATCCACGTCATCGGCCACAAGAACCCGGACACCGACTCGGTCTGCTCGGCGATCGGCTACGCTTTCCTGCGTAACGCCTTGGGCGACACCGAGGTGCGGCCTGCGAGAGCTGGGAGCCTTAATCCCGAGACACGCCACGTGCTGGAGCGCTTTTCACTGCCCGAACCCGACCTCCTGACGAGCGCCACCGGCCAGCGGCTGATCCTGGTGGACCACAACGAGGTCGCGCAGGCGCTCGACGACATCCGCCACGGCACCGTGCTCGAGGTGTGGGAGCATCACCGCATCGGCGACCTGCAAATCCCGAGCCCGATCACCTTTCACTGCGAGCCCGTCGGTGCCACCGCCACCTTGATCGCGGAGCAGTTTTTCCTGCATGAGATCGCACCGCCGCCAGCCATCGCCGGGGCGCTGCTGGCGGCGATTTTGTCTGACACGCTCGTGCTCGCCTCACCCACCACCTCAAGCAAAGACCGCCGCATCGCCCCCAAGCTCGCAGCACTCGCCGGGGTGGATGTGAGCGAGTTTGGCACCGAACTCATGGCCGCGCGTGGAGACATCGCCACACGCTCAGCGCGTGATTTGATCGAGGCCGACTTCAAGGTCTTCAACTTCTCTGGAAACCGCGTTGGCATCGGCCAGGTGGAAGTGCCGGATGCCAGCCCGCTCGTGCAAAGACGCACGGAAATGCTCGCGACCATGAAACAAGTGCTCGAAGAGCAAAATCTCCAGCTCGTGCTCCTCATCGGCACCGACATCACCCGCAAAGGCAGTCACCTCTGGGCCGTGGGCGACCCCCGCGATGTCGTCGGGCAGGCGTTTCACTGCCAGCTCACCGACGATGGCGTCTTCCTCGAAGGCTGCATGTCACGCAAGAAACAGATCGTCCCGCCGCTGGAGACGGCGTTTGCCGCAGTGAAAACAGCGGCTGCGTGACGCCCGCCCCCACGCGCCGTCATCCACGCCTTCTCGCCAACCACTTCCGCACTTCCTCGGCCCAAAGCACCGCGCTGGCCACCGCGCCGATGAGGAAAAAGTCCGCCAGCGGGATCGGAGTGGTGTGAAAGATGCCATTGAGCAGCGGCACATAGATCACCGCAAAATGCAGCACATTCCCCAGCGCCAGACCGCCCAGCAGCCAGTAGTTTTTGAAGATGTCCAGGCTCAGCGCCGAATGCGTCGCGCTGCGGCAGTTCAGCACATTGAACCACTGGCACACCGCCAGCACCGTGAAGGTTTCCGATTGCACCAGCGCATACGGCACCCCGGTGGACAGCCGCCAGATGAAAAAGCCCAGCGTGGAGGCCACCATCACCGGCGTCATCAGCAGCACGCGGCGCAGGATGTCGCCGCTCAGCAGTGATTCACCCAGGCGGTTCGGCCGCCGGCGCATTTCATCGCCCTCCAGCGGCTCCATGATGAGATTCACTGTCACCGTGCCCTCCGTCACGATGTTGATCCAAAGGATCTGCACCGCCACCAACGGCAGCGGCAGGCCCGCCAGCAGAGCCAGCAGCAGCACCAGCACCTCCGCCATCGAGGTTGCCAAAAGATACTGAATCACCTTCTTGAGGTTCTGATACACCAGGCGGCCTTCCTCGACGGCTTTGACGATGGTGGCAAAGTTGTCATCGGTGATGACGATTTTCGCCGCGCCTTTCGCCACCTCGGTGCCGGTGATGCCCATGGCGACGCCCACATCAGCGGTGGCGAGCGCGGGGGCGTCGTTCACGCCATCGCCCGTCATCGCGACGACATGTTTCTGTGATTGGAAGGCCTCGACGATGCGCAACTTCTGCGCCGGATGCACGCGGGCAAAGACGGAGATGCGATCCAGATTCGCCCGCAGGTCCTGCTCGGGCATCAATTCGAGTTCCGCGCCATCCACCGCGATGTCGCCGGGCTTCGCGATGCCCAACGTGGTCGCGATGGCGAGTCCGGTGGCCTTGTGATCGCCCGTGACCATCACGGGGCGGATTCCGGCATCGAGACACTCCGCGACGGCGGCTTTCACCTCATCACGCGGCGGGTCCATTTGCCCCAAAAGGCCCAAAAACTTCAATTGGCCGCGAAACGCCTCAAAACCGGCCTTTTCGTCGATTTGCCCATTTTCGAGTTCCGCGACGGCGAGCACGCGCAAAGCCTGCGCGGCCATTTCATTGGCCAGATCGACCGATTGAGCATCGCAGAGCGGCAGCAGGCATTCCGGCGCACCTTTGACAATCACGCGCGTGCCATGCTGTGTGGCCATCATCTTCGTGGCGGAGTCAAAAGGCAGCTCGGCGTGGCGTGGGTGGGCTTTGCGCAGCGTCTCGGGCTCGACGCAGCCTTTGAGCGCCACGGTGAGCAGCGCGGCCTCGGTGGGATCGCCGAGGGCACGCCAGCGCGTGTCCTCGGCATCCGGCGGCACGAGTTGAGCATCGTTGCAAAGCACACAGGCCTCCAAAAGACTTCGCAACGCGGGATCGTCGATGTCTTTGCCCTGGTGAAGCAGTCGCCCCTCCGGCGAATAACCGGCTCCGGTGGCCTCGATGCGCCTGCCATCCGGCAAGATGAGCGTGGTGACGGTCATTTCGTTCTTCGTGAGCGTGCCCGTTTTGTCGCTGCAGATGATGCTCGTCGATCCGAGCGTCTCCACCGCCGCGAGACGGCGCACGATGGCTCCACGCCGCGCCATGCGCTGCATGCCGACGGCGAGCGCGATGGTCATCGCCACCGGCAGCCCCTCCGGCACCATCGAGACCATCTGGCTGATGGCGACCATGAAAATATCCACGAACGCAATGCCGCGCATCAGCCCGAACGCGAGCACCAGCGCAAACAGCACGATGCTGGCCGCCACGAGCCACTGACCGAATTGCGCGAGCCTTTGCTCCAGCGGCGTCTTCGGCTCCTCGGCCGTCGCCGTCATGCGCGCGATCTTGCCGACCTCCGTCTGCAATCCCGTGGCCACGACGACGGCCTTGCCACGCCCGGCGGTGAGGTGCGTGCCGGAGTAGATCATGTTTTTGCGATCACCGAGGCCTGCATCCTCCGGTGAAACATCGGTGTGTTTCAAAACGGGCAGCGATTCGCCCGTGAGCGCCGCCTCGGTGGCCTCCAGGGCCGCCGCTTCGAGCAAACGCGCATCCGCGCCGACCTGATCCCCCGCCGCGAGCAGCAGGATGTCCCCCGGCACCAGATCACGCGCCTCGATGATGCTCTCATGACCATCGCGCACCACCCGCACCTTGAGCGACGAGAGCTTTCTCAGCGCCGCCATCGAATGCTCCGCACGACCTTCCTGGAAGGCTCCGATCACCGCATTCACCATCACCACCACCAAAATGACCACCGCGTCATTCGCATGCCCCATCGCGAACGAAATGATCGCCGCGACGAAGAGGATGTAGATCAGCGGACTGGCAAACTGCGCCGCAAAGACCTTCCACATCGGCTTGTGCGCCTCCTCCGGCAGCTCGTTCGGCCCGTGCTGCGCGAGGCGAGCCGCAGCTTCCGTCGAAGTGAGGCCGTCGCGGCTGGTTTGCAGCGTGGTGAGCGCGGCCTCGATGGTTTGCGCATGCCAGGGCAGGATGGGATTCGCAGACATGGCGAGATCATCCCTGCGAAGCGGACCTTTTCAATCGGCGAGGGGAAAGAGGACAATATTGGCGGCAGGCATGACAATCCGGCGAGTTTTCCGGTTGTTTCGCGACGACTCGCTTTCATTTTGGCGCATGAGCCGTTCCCATTTCTCCACGCTGCTGCTGCCGCTGGTCCTTGCGCTTTCGATGATCCTGATCGCCTGCACCACGGTGCCGGACATCGGAAGGTCGTCATTCAACTTCATTCCCAACACGCAGTTGAGCCAGATGGGCCTGACGGAGTTTGAGAAGATCAAGTCCCAGAAGAGACGCTCGAACAATGGCACGCAACTGGCCGCGCTGAATCGCGTGGCTTCGCGGCTGATGCGCATCGTGCCGATGCCGGGGGCAAGCTGGGAGTTCGTGCTGTTCGAAGACAGCACGCCGAATGCGTTCGCGCTGCCCGGAGGCAAGGTGGGCGTGAACACGGGCATCTTCAAAGTGGCGAGAAACGATGCGCAGCTCGCCGCGGTGATCGGGCATGAGCTGGCGCACGTCGTCGCCGGTCACAGCGGGGAAAGAATCAGCACCGGGGTGCTCGGAGCGGTGGGCGTGGCCGTGCTGGACGCGGCGCTCGGCTCACGTCAGAGCAACAGCAGCCGTGCAACCACCAGTTCGGTGGCGGGCGCGGCGCTCGGGCTGGGCATGCTCAAGTTCAGCCGCGGGCAGGAACTGGAAGCGGACAAGCTGGGGGCGCTCTACATGGCCCGGGCTGGTTACAATCCAGAGGAAAGCGTGACTCTGTGGCAGAACTTCGCGGAACACAGCCGCCAGAAGGGCGGGAGCAACATGCCGGCCTTTCTCCGCACACACCCGCTCGACTCTGTGCGCATCGACAACCTTCGCGCGTTCATGCCGCGGGCCCTGGCGGAGTATCATTGAGCCGTGCCAAGGACGAATGAGGAGGAAAGTCCGAAGCGACGGACTTTTTCTCACCATGTCGGCCTGATTCACGGCCACAGGGCCAGGATGAGCACGCCACCGACCAGGGCGGAGCCGAAGCCAACCAGCATGGGCCGGATGTGTTCCCGTGCGCCGAGCATGATGACCAGGGCGCCTTTGAAGAGGATGTTCGAAAGTCCGCTGACGAGGATCATGCGCCAGGCGGTGCCGGGGTCGAGGTTTCCGAGGCTCACCAGCCGCGCGGTGGACAGCGTGATGGCATCCATGTCCGTCAGGCCGGAGATGGCGGCGGCGGCGTAGAGCCCGCCCGCGCCCAGATGCTGCCGCGCAAAGGCGACGATGAGCAGCACCGCGGCGTAGAGCAGGCCGAAGAGCACGGCGCTCTTTAGTTCCGAGGGCGGTGCCTCGTCCGCACCGCGGTGACCTACTTTCTCCGACCGGCGGTGCGTTACGGCGGCGACGAGGCCGAACCAGAACAGCATCGCGACCAGCGGCGGGAGTATTTCTGTAAAATGGGCAGGGGCGGCGATCACGACCTCCACAATCACACGCGGAAAAACGACCGCGGAGGCGATGAGCGAGATCGCGGCGAGGCAAAGGCCGCACGCACCTGCGTCACGGCTGCGGCGGGCGAGGCTGGCCGTGGTGGCGGTGCTGGAGACCAGTCCGCCCAGGATGCCCGCCACAGCGGCGCCTTTGCCCTGGCCGAGGAATTTCTGAGTCAAGTAGGCCGCGAGGCTGATGCCGACGATGAGCACCACCATGAGCCAGATGGAAAAGGGATTCAGCACGCCGAGGTAGCCCATCTCGCGATTTGGCAGCGCGGGCAGGATCACCAGCCCGGCGAGCACGAGGCGCGCGATCTCGCGCAGATCCTCCTCACCGATGCGGCGCACCATGGTGTGGAGCGGTTTTTTGCTCTGCAGCAGCACCATGACCGTTCCGGCGACGACCACCGCGACGAGACGATGGCCCAGCACGGTGATGATGCCGGTGGCGAACATGACGAGCATCGCCATCTCGGTGGTGAGGCCGAAATCTGGCTGCTTGCTCTTTAATTCGGCCAGATTTCCGAGAATGACGATGCTGGCCAGGGCGACGAGTGCCGCCGCGATGATCCAGCCGCCGAAGGCGATGCCGAGCACGCCGCACAGAGCGCCAAACAACGACAGCAGCGCGAAGGTGCGGATGCCGGCGATGTGGCTCTGCACCCATTCGCGCTGCAAACCGACGAGCAAGCCGAGTCCGAGGGCGGTGGCGAGGGACTGGAGCAGTTCCGGGGCTTCGGGTAGTGAGGCGGGCATCATCATGGGTTGGATTCAACGGTGAATGTATCGCCCGCAGCCTTCACGCGCCAGCTTTCCGACCACTCGCGTGCAAAATCCCGCTGGAAGCGCCAATTGATGCCTGCGGTGACCAGCATGGTGATGATGGCACCGAGGGATGCGCCCGCAGGCCAGCGCACCCCAAGGACCAGAAAAACAGCGCTCAGCACCGTCACGAGACGTTGATAGCTCATGAAGGATCAAACGGAGCACGCAAGGGCTTTCACACGCGCTTGCCTTGCGCCTGATCCCAGTCCAAGAAAAGGCCGCCCAACCCCTGACCATGTCCATCTGGAACCACGCCAACCCGCAGCTCAAAGACCTCGTCGCCTATGAACCCGGCAAACCCATCGAGGACGTCGCCCGCGAGCGCGGCCTGAAGCCGGAGGACATCATCAAGCTGGCCTCGAACGAAAATCCGCTCGGCCCGAGCCCGAAGGCGGTCGAAGCGATGAAGAAAGCCGTCGAGGAAGTGCACATCTACCCGGACGGTGCCTCGTGGAAGCTGCGCAAGGCGCTCGCCGAGAAGTTTGGCCTCGAAATGGGCAACTTCATCATGGGCTGCGGCAGTAATGAGGTGATCGAATTCATCGGCCACGCCTTCCTCAAGCCCGGCGACAACATCATCACAGCCGAACACGCCTTCCTCGTGTACAAGCTCATGGCGAAGGTTTTCGGCGCGGACACCATCGAGGTGCCCGATCCCGGCTACGTGCACGATCTCGACGCCATGGCCGCCGCGATCACGCCGCAGACGAAGGAGGTCTTCATCGCCAATCCGAACAATCCGACGGGAACGCTCGTCACGCAGGAGCAGATCGACCGTTTCATGGCGAAGGTGCCCGATCATGTCGTCGTGGTGTTTGACGAGGCCTACTACGAGTTCCTCGACAACCCGCCGGACACGCTCAAATACGTCCGCGAAGGCCGCAACGTGGTCGTTTTGCGCACCTTCTCGAAGATCCAAGGGCTCGCCGGCACGCGGGTCGGCTACGGCATCGCGAACAAGGAGCTCATCGACGTGCTCCAGCGCACACGGCAGCCCTTCAACCTCAACTCCATCGCCCAGGCAGGCGCTTTGGCCGGTTTGCTCGACGAAGAGCATCAGGCGAAGACCAAGCGCATCACTGATGAGGGCCGCGACTACCTGCAGAAGCAGTTTGGCGCACTGGGACTCGACTACATCCCGAGCTACGCGAATTTCGTGCTCGTCAGAGTCGGCGACGGCAACGCGGTCTTCAAAGAGATGATGGACAAAGGCGTGATCGTCCGCGCCATGGCCGCCTACAAGCTCCCTGAGTGGGTGCGCATCTCCATCGGCACCATGCCGCAGAATGAAAGGTGCATCGAGGTGCTGAAGCAGGTTCTGGGGAAGTGACCGCGCTTACTTCCTCGCACAACTGCGGTTCTGACGAACCCGCCACACATCGCGTGCCATCCGCCACGAGTCGCGGATGAGATGTACGTGGCCTCCGGGCGTCTCAAACCAGGGGATGGGGATTTCCTGAAACGGGACGCCGCTGTCGTGCAGCGCAGCGAGGAGTTCGACATCGAAGGCGAAGCCGTGGATGCGCAGGGTAGGGGCGATGCGCTCGTAGGCGGTGCGCGGGATGAGTTTAAGGCCACACTGGCTGTCGTGAATGTGGATGCCCAGCAGCGTGGAAACGAGCGAGCCGAAGATGTGGCCGATGAAGCGGCGTTTCCACTGGCGGCGGACCTGGCTGCTGAACTGGCCCATGCGTGAGGCGAACAGGGCGGTGGTCGGGACGGGTTGTTCGCGGGCGAGTGCGATGAGTCGCGCGACCTCTGCGGCGGAGCAGGAGCCGTCAGCATCGACGAAAGCGAGCCAGTCTGCGCTTTTTTCGAGGTTCCAGCCGGCATACACAGCGCCGCCTTTGCCGATGTTGGCAGGGAGGAAAAGCGGATCGAGCAGATGGCCGTGCTGCTTGCAGAAGGGGGCGAGGATTTCGCGCATCCGGGCGACTTCGGCGTCGTCTGAACCGTCCTCGACGACGCGGATCGTGACGCCGCCGAGTTGCTGTGTCACGTCGCACAACTCCGCGAGGAAAGGGGCGATGCGTCCGCTCTCATGGTAGCACGGAATGACGAGGTGGACGGCGGCGGGCATGTCGGGTGATGAAAATGCTGAAATGAGAAAATGAAAATTGGAAATTGGCCGGAGTGTGTCTTTGTCATCACGCCTCCAGCCATGCGTTCTCCGCATTTTTTTATCGCGATGCTGCTGACGACCGCGTTTCCGGCGTGCAGTTCGACGAACCGCCTTTTCAAGGCGGGCCTGGTGGAGCCGTCGCCATTTTTTGAGAAGCCGTGGCTGGCGCAGAATGGTGGGGAGCATCTGCCGTTTCAGAAGGTGTGGACCACTCGGGACCGGCAGGTGCTGGAGGAGGGCATGAAGAAGCGCAGGCTTTTCATCGCGCCGGTCACGCTGGCGCATCTGCGTCCGGTGAAGAAGGCGCTGGCCGGGCAGGAACTGGCCTGGGGTGTGCAGCGGCAGGAGATGGATGTGGCACGGCGGCTGCGGGAGGAGTTAGTGTCCGCTTTCCGGCATTCGCGGCATCCTTATTACCGGCTTGCGGAGAAACCGGGCGCGGACACGCTGACGCTGCAACTGGCCCTGATCGAACTTCAGCCGACGAGCCCGAAGGGAAATGCGGCGATGACGGTGCTGAAGTTTGTCGTCACGCCGTTCGCGGCCTTGGGGAGGTTTTTCACCAAAGGCAACATCGCCATCGAGGGCAAGATGCTTGTGGCTAAGAGCGGTCAAGCCTATTTCCAGTTTGCCGACAACGAGCAGGACAAGCTGACGTTCGTCAACATGCGGGATTTTCAGCCTTATGGCCACGCGGTGAACACGATGCGGGAATGGGCTCTGCAATTCGAGGAGATGACGCGCACCCCCCGAGGCGGCCGGGTGCGGGATTCGAGCGTGCTGACGCTGAGGCCGAATTGAGGAAAGTCTTTCCTCACGAGAGACACTTGCCGAATTCGGGAATGAGGTATCATGGCGTACATGAACGCGCCCGCCCTGCTGCTGCTTCGCACGGCCCTACCACTGCTCGTCGCATGTCTGGCGTCGTGCGGGCATCGTGGTCCTCAGGTGGTGCAGGTCCGTCGAGCTTTGATTCCGACGAACCAGCGGCTGGTGGTGAGCGTGGCGGAGCAGATGATGGTCACCTTTGATCGTGATCAGCCCAAACGATTGTACCGGGTCAGTACGTCACGCTTTGGCACGGGGGACAAGCCCGGCACCTACAAGACGCCGCTGGGCCAACTGCAAATCGTGGATGTGATCGGCCAAGGGTTGCCTGCCGGGGCAAAACTGAAGGCACGGGTGCCGACAGGCGAGATCGTGCCGATGAACGCGCCGGGGCGTGATCCGATCGTCACACGGGTTCTTCGGCTGCAAGGCATGGAGCGGCGCAATGCGCGGACGTTTGAGCGGCTGATTTACATTCATGGCACGCCAGAAGAGTCGAAGCTCAAGACACCGGCCTCCTATGGCTGCGTGCGCATGGGGTCAGCCGACATCATCGCTTTGAGCCGCTGGGTGAAGGCTGGGGCACGGGTGGACATCGTGCCGGGCAAGCTACCCGCGCCGAACGCGTTGCCGAATTGAGTCGGGAACGAGACAGAAGAGGGATTGAGCATGCGACTAGCTTGCTGTAGGTCACCCCTCCGTTTCGCTGCCATGCCCGACTCCTCTCTGCCAAGACACTTCATGCTGCGAACCGTCGCGATGACGGTGCTTGCAACGCTGGTGGCCTGGTATTTCGGGGCGATTATGGGCCTGGCGTTCAGCAGCCAAGGCTTTAACAACCGTTTCAGCGAAGTCGCGATCCAGCATCACTGGTGGTACCTTGTCTGGAGCAATGTGGTGGTGCTGAAGGGGTATTTGCTGGTGGCGGCAGGTTATGTGGTGGTGATTTATCCGCTGGTGCGGATATGGGCGCGGTTTCAGAAGTTCGGGCACCTGGGCATCGTTTGGCGCGTCTTGTTGCTTGCCGGGCTGCTTTATGGATTCTTCATTTTCCGGCTGATGCTGGAGAAGCCCTACTTTGGCGATTACAGCTACCTGCTGGGCTGGTACGACGCGCTGGGTGTCTGGTTTGGCGTGTGGGCGCAGGATGTGCTGCATGCGCTGGTTTCGCAGGTTTTTCCGCTTCTGGCGGTGGCCATTGCGGCGGGATTTTATCTTTTCGAGCTGCGCTTGTGGTTTGCGCGGGCGGCGCGGCCGCTGCTTTTCAGTTTCGCGGCGGTGGCGGGTGTGCTGGGGCTGCTGGCGGTGAGTGGTTATGGCGTGAATCGCGTGCCGGACATGACAGAGCTGGCCGGAGGCCGGAAACGGCCGAAAAACATCGTCATCCTGGGCTCGGACTCGCTGCGGGCGGACCACCTTTCCTGCAACGGCTACCACCGGCCGACGTCGCCGAACATCGACCGCATCGCGGCGAAGGGAGTGAACTTTGACCGCTGCCTGACGCCGATCGCCTCCACGCTGGAGTCGCTGACGTCGATGTTTTCGTCGCAGTATCCGCACACGCACGGCGTGCGGCACATGTTTCCGAACCGGGAGATGGTGAACCGGGCGAATCGTGAGGCTCCGTCGCTGGGGGCGGTGCTGCAGCGCCAGGGCTATGACACGGCGGTGATCGGAGATTGGTGTGCCTGCGGCTTCAACGAGCTGCCGATGGGCTTCAAGGACATCATCGTCTCCGATTTCGACAACTTCCGTGTGTACATGAGCGAGGCGGTGTTTTTGCAACACCAGATCCTGCCGCTCTTTTTCGACAATCAGTTGGGCCACATGCTTTTTCCGAAATTGAAGTCCTTCGCGAGTTACATGACGCCGGAGGTGGTGACCGACCAGGTGATCGATCGGCTGAAGCAGCGGGCGGAGGATGGGAAGCCGTTCCTGCTCTTCGGCTTCTATTCCTGCACGCATCTGCCCTACAAGACGCCCACGCATTACGCGAAGCTGTGGACGGATCCGAAATACGACGGCCCGCACAAGCATGAGCTGGCGCTGAACGTGGACCAGTTCATCGGCGAGACGGACATCAACGAGAAGTGGAGCAAGCTGCCGCAAAAGGAGGTGGAGCAGATTACCGCGCTGTATGACGGCTGCGTGCGCATGTTTGACGACTCGGTGGGCCGGGTGGTGGCGGCGCTTGAAAAGCAGGGATTGCTCGAGGACACGATCATTTTGATCACCGGCGACCACGGCGATGATCTTTTCGAGCCGAACTGCACCTTCGGCCACGGCACGACCTTCAACGGCGGCGACCAGGCGAACCATGTGCCGGCGATCTTCCACATTCCGGGACTCGACAAGCCGCTGCGGCATTCACGGCTCACGCGTACGATTGATTTCGCGCCCACGCTTCTTGATCTCGTCGGGGCACCTCAAGAGCCGCGTTTCGAGGGCACCAGCCTTGCGCCGGTCATTCGCGGAGAGAAGGAAAAGGTCGATCTCGCCTTCTTTGGGGAGAGCAGTTACCTCTTTTTCCGGCGCAAGATTCCCGGCGAGGAGCCGCTGTTCATCCCACCGATGGACGAGACCACGTTCATCGATCCGGACTTCGACTTTCATTTTGTGCTCAAGGACAAGTTTCAGGACGCCGTGCTGAAGACGAAGGAGCACTGCGTGCGGACGGAGCGCTTCAAATACGTCCGCACGCCGGGTATGAAGAACTCCATCGAGAGACTCTTCGACCTGCGGGATGACCCGCGCTGCGAGCGCGACGTGAAGCGCCTCTATCCCGATGTGCAGGCGCGACTTTCGGCCGCGCTCGATCAATGGATCACGAAGCACATGCAAAGCACCACGCAGGAGATCTATGGCATCCTCGGTGAGGACACGCTGAAACCTGCGGAGCGGTGAACTGGCCGAGTTTCACTGGATCTCGGCCGAAAAAGCGAGCAGAGGCCAAAAAGCCGGCTATTCAGGCCCACGCATTTCTTCTCCTCTTTTCTGCTTTTCGGCCAATGCTCGCAGTTGCTTCAATGGCACCCGCAACCACTGCCACAGGAGCCGCCGCCGCTTTTCGGCGCGGAGCTGCCGCCACCCATGATGCCGGTGCCGCCGATGGGGACGCGGCGGATCGGCTGGCCGCTGTCAGGATGCTGCGTGAGCGGGGCGTCCTTCATGCTCTGGCGGATTTCGAAGCGCTTCGGCTGATCGCTTTCAAACTGGGGGATGGTTTCGTAAACGTAGGTGGGCATGGAGGGGAATGACGAAACCAGCATGACGAATGAGGAAAGCTTCGCAAGGCGGGAAATGAAAACGGCGTCCCGGTGAGGGGACGCCG
>Ga0169931_10007724_pt1 | contig 15876 bp, 13 predicted proteins | sample Kivu_15m_20L_FD_129675 | JGI IMG/M metagenome (GOLD analysis project Ga0169931, IMG submission 129675) | Freshwater microbial communities from Lake Kivu, Western Province, Rwanda to study Microbial Dark Matter (Phase II) - Kivu_15m_20L... | ecosystem: Environmental > Aquatic > Freshwater > Lake...
CCAGCAGGTCCAGCAGGTCCAGCAGGTCCAGGTGCTCCATCTGAACCATCTGCTCCGGCGGGACCTTGTGGGCCAGCGGGTCCGGCAGGACCTTGAGGGCCTGCGGTTCCTCCATTTCCTGAGCTTTCGGCATAAAGTGCGTAAGGAACTGATAATAACTGTGATGTACCTATACTGGTATAGTTTGTTCCTCCGGCAGGATCAATATCAACCTTAATATATTGGTTTGCTGTTGTCCAAGTTACATCGTCAAAAGTGCCTGTAACTGGAGTTCCGCTTCCTATTACAAGGTTCAAAAGCCCAAAAGCATTTGTGGTGACATTATGTGTTTCTGAATATTGAACAGGTCCGGCCGCAGAGCCGGCCAAAATGGATATCCGGACACTCATTGGAGAATTCACATAAACACTTCCCGATGAATTCCGGGCAATAGCCTGGTAATTTATTCCGCCGGGAACCGGCGATTGAGCCTGCAAAGAAGCCGCCATTAAAAACATAAGCAGCAGCGCTGCAGCTGATTGAATTATTTTTTTCATTTGATCTGATTTAGGTCTAGTTGAAATTCTTGTTCATTTTCAGGAAAGTGTCCACTTCCCCGTTTTCGGAAGTAAGCCTGATAAAATAAGTTCCGGCAGCAAGTCCTGCCGTTTCTAAAGTGTGTTCCTGTGAACCTGATACTTGCTGGATACGAGATGTTGAAATAAGACGCGAGGACGCGTCGTACAAGCTAAGAGTTAACTCATAAGGCTTCTCTGACTCAATTCTGATTCGGGTAAATTCATCGGCCGGGTTTGGAAACAATTGCACAGACTGCAGTGCGTTCACCTCTTCAACAAGAATTATGGTAAACTTATCGGGCTGATGAAAACCCTGAGTGAGCGTGAAATTGGGCGAACTAATGGTTGAAATAGCGGCAAGCTCTCCAATGGTGTAGGAGATTTCAAAATTGGGCCCCTGAAAATTGTTTCCCCCTGATGCAAGAACCTGAGGGCTAAGCTGAATATTTTGAGCAGACAAATGGAAGATTCCAAAAACGCTCAAAACGGTTATTAATCGTTTCTTCATGCGGTGGCTATTTTGTTTTTTATTGTGTAAAAACAAATGTATTCAAATACTCTATCCAAGAAGATAGTTTTTTACCGCCAACTATTCAGGAAAATAAGATGGATTATTTAAGAAAATCCAAAGCCCGGGTGGCGGCAATTCTGCCACTGAGGGAAACTCCCGGTATACCTTGCCCCGGGTAAACGCTATCGCCGCAAACGAAAAGACCAGGAGAAATAACTGATTTTTGCATCTTCCAGGGCTTTACCTTCAATGTTTGTGGATATCCCCCCACAAAACCAGCAAACCGACCCGTCCAGCTTTCCCAATCGCCCGGTCCGGATGCATGTGAATAAACGATATCTGTCTTAAGAATTAATTGATGCCTGTCCAGGATAGAAACAATGGACTCGAATATCAACGCTTTGTCAATTTCCGAATTAAGCGGGTCGGGAACATGCAAACTAATGGAAGCCACGGTCAAACTCTTTTCGCATCTAAACCGATCTTCGGGGTGGCTAAAACTAACAAAAAAACTGCGACAATACGGTAATCCAGGCAAGCCATCTACATGAATCTGGTAATGTAAACATCCGGCCGAAGGCTGTGAACGGAATACAATACCCGCCTGAAAGGCACTGTAAAGCTCAGAACTTTTACGTATTGCAATAGTTTTTAATTGCTGCTTGTCTTCAATAAGCTTGACAAAATTATTTAAAGGAATGCCGCTCACAACAGCAGATGCCTCAATCAAGCCTTCACCGGAATCAATCTGAAAAAGATTGTCTTTTTCTGAAACACCTGTCACTTCAACTCGATGAATCACTTTTCCTCCTTTATCTTCAATAAATTTCACGAAAGCGCCTGACATTTCTATTAACCCTCCGTCGGCATAATAATTACCAAACAAGGTATAGCAAAGCGCCGTTGCACCAAATAAAACATCTACATCCAAATGTTTATTTTGGGCTGTAATCAGCAATTGTTCATCAATAAATTCAAGAAACCTCTTGTTTTCAAGTAAACCATGCTCTGCAAGCAGTGATTTCAAGGTTTTAGTGAAATAGGGCAACAGTGAGAAATCAGACAATCGGCTGTTCAATGCCATTTTGATTAAATCAGCAGGACCTGTTGGAGGAAAATACAATTGCCGGCCTGATGCGCTCCACACTTTTTTACTGATATTGTAGCAGGTGGTCCAAAAACGCTTCTGCCCTGAAATACCGAAAATCTTTTCAGATTCTTTTATCCATTCGTGCAATGTATTGTAGCGAGTTACTACCGTTCCATCAGAAAGTATTACTTTCATAGGAATCTCAAGTCGCCTGTAATTAAAAGAAATACCTGTTTGGTCCAAAACCTGCCGCAAAGGCATGCCTTGATCGAGTCCAACCAATGTGGTTGCTCCACTTTCAAAAATGTATTCTTTTCTTTTGTAGGATGAGGCACAGCCACCCGGCAAATAATTTCTTTCCAGCACAAGAACTTCCTTGCCTTTGCTGGCAAGAAGAGCCGCAGCGGTTAATGAGGCCATGCCGGCTCCAATAACTACAACTTCAGCTTTTGAAGGCAAAATGTGCTTGGTAGAAAATCGTAGCGCCGGATTATGAATCATGCAAAACAAACCCAAAGCCTGAAAAATTGTTCTATAATGTCTTCGATCGCATTTGTTCGTTGATGATGAGTAAGAACAACTTAATCACAAAGACTTTTTCATGGAATAATTATGTAGAAACAGAAAAACACAAAAAACATTTATTACTTGGTTGGACATTAAACCAAGAGCGATTTAAACGCTTGATTTTCTGTTTTTTAAATGCGTTTTCAAATAACATGATAGGGGTTTGGACGCCTAATAAATTTGATTGTATTGAACAAATTGAACATCCTGAGGTTTCGTATGGCATATGAAAGTAACAGTTTTCAGACGCGAACATTTTAATGCCGCACATCGATTACACAATCCTAATTGGGATGACGAAACAAACCGAAGAATTTTCGGGAAGTGCAATAATCCAAATTTTCACGGCCACAATTACCTTCTTGAAGTAGCGGTTAAAGGCAACATTGATGTAGAAACCGGTTATGTGATTGATATGAAAATTCTTCGTGATATAATTCGGGAAGAAATTACAGATCGATATGATCACAAAAATTTGAATTTGGATGTTCCCGAGTTCAAAAATTTAAACCCCTCGGCTGAAAACATTGCCTGCGAAATATGGGGCAGGATTTCAAAAAGACTACATAAAGATTATTCACTGACTATCAGATTATATGAAACGGAACGGAACTTTGTTGAATACAATGGAGAATGATATTTCCATTGCCGATTTAATCGGCGATGAACATTTCTCGGCTTCAGCCGAAACTCCAATGCGACCTGACGCATTTGACTTAAGCGATCAAGAAAAAAAACATCGCATAGAAGCACACTTCAGGGAAATTATGACCATTTTGGGATTGGATCTCAACGACGATAGCTTAAAAGGGACTCCTGAAAGAGTTGCTAAAATGTATGTTGAAGAAATATTCAGTGGTCTGAACCCCGCTGCGAAACCTAAAATTGCCTTGTTTGACAATAAATACAGGTACCGGGAAATGCTTGTGGAAAAAGAGATTACTTTTTATTCCAATTGCGAGCACCACTTCGTGCCAATTATTGGAAAGGCACATGTGGCCTACATTTCTAATGGCAAAGTGATCGGCTTGTCTAAGATTAACCGCATTGTGCAATATTTTGCAAAGCGTCCACAAGTACAAGAGCGCTTAACAGTGCAAATTGCCGAAGAACTTAAGGCTGTTTTGCAAACCGATGATGTTGCTATTGTGATTGATGCCGTGCATTTATGTGTTTCATCCAGGGGCGTTCAGGATATTAACTCCTCCACTGTAACGTCTTACTATAGCGGTAAATTTAAAAGTGATGAAACCAAAAGTGAGTTTTTGAGATATATTCAATTAAAATCGGGACATGAGTAATTATGTGATTGCCGGAGGCTCTTCCGGAGTAGGTAAATCATTGGTGTCCAGCTTATTGAGCAAAGGCAATCGGGTTTGGGTACTTGCCAGATCCAGAAAAGATTTGCCCGTTAAAGAGGACTTGAATTTTATTGAATACGATTTCAGCCTTTCGGCTGAAGAAATTAAAGGATTGCCGGATACTATTCATGGGCTTGCGTATTGCCCGGGTAGCATTGTTTTGAGTCCGTTTAACAGAATAAAACCGCAGCAATTTATTAACGATTTTCAAATCAACCTGATTGGAGCTGTCAACCTCATTCAAGCGGCACTTCCAGCTTTAAAAAATGTGGGAAATTCATCGGTAGTGTTGTTTAGTACAGTAGCTGTAAAAACAGGAATGCCATTTCATGCATCCATTGCATCGGCTAAAGGCGCTGTTGAGGGTCTCACCAGATCACTTGCTGCTGAATATGCATCTTCTTCCGTTCGATTTAATGCCATTGCCCCTTCATTAACGAATACCCCCTTGGCAGAACGTTTGCTGAATACTCCTGAAAAGCAACAATCTTCTGCAGCTAGACATCCTATGGGCAGATTTGGAGAAGCTGATGATGTAGCCGCCGCAGCCGAGTTTCTGCTCGGTCCGGAATCATCATGGATTACCGGTCAGATTTTAGGAGTTGATGGGGGCATGGGATCGCTAAAGACGCTTTAAAAATGAATCTTAAGTCAGACGAAATCTCCAGCCTCGACAAAACATTCAGATCAAACCTGATTAATTCTTTATTGGGCCCAAAATCAATTACTTTGATTGGGACGATTTCCGGCTCTGGCATTTCAAATCTTGCTTTATTCTCGCAAGTATTTCATGTAGGAGCCAATCCCCCGCTGCTTGGAGTTCTTTTCCGGCCCGATTCTGTTCCACGACACACGCTTACTAACATAAGAGATACCGGTTGTTTTACATTGCAAAATGTAACCAGAAATTATTTTCGCCAGGCACATCAAACCTCAGCCAGATACCCTGAACCAGTATCAGAATTTGAGGCAGTCGGGCTTGAGGAAGAATATACAGAAGAGTTCGCCGCTCCTTTTGTTAAAGAAGCATCTGTGAAACTGGCTCTCAAAAAAGTGGAGGAAATTCGAATTCAAAGCAATGACACGGTTCTTATCGTGGGTGAAATAGTCCGTATAATTGCCCCAATGCAAGCAATTGAAAAGGACGGTTTTATTGATCCTCTGAAAAGTGGTTCTATCGCTTCAGCGGGGCTGGACGCCTATTACAATGTTCAGGCGCTTGCGCGACTCAAATATGCAAAGCCAGATCAAAAATGAAGGAAAAGGTAAATCTGTTCTGGTTTAGAAGAGATTTGAGACTCATTGATAATGCGGGTTTGTATCATGCGCTGCGCGCAGACTTTCCTGTTTTACCGGTATTTATTTTTGACCGGTCAATTCTCGATCGTTTAGAAGATACTGATGATGCGCGCTTGACATTCATCCACCGGCAGGTGGAGAAAATAAAAGTGGAGCTTCTTGGGCTTGGGAGCGATTTATGGATATTTTATGGAACTCCTGCTGAGGCATTCCGCAAATGGTCAGAAGATTTCGATATCCAAAAAGTCTTTACCAACCATGACTATGAGCCCTATGCTATTGACCGGGATCGGGAAATAACCAAGCTATTGGCATCGCAGGGAACAGAAATGTTGACCTACAAGGACCAGGTAATTTTCGAAAAAAATGAAATTGTAAAAGACAATGGCCTTCCTTATACCGTGTTCACTCCTTATGCAAACAAATGGAGATCGCGTTTAAATGATTTGCATCTGAAAGAATACCCTTGCGAGAAGTATTACCATCAATTCCATAAAACTAAAGAGCTTAGGAAAATGATTTCTTTGGAGGAGATGGGATTTGTACCAACGTCTATAAGCTTTCCGGAAAACACAGTAAGCCATTCGGTTTTAAGCTCCTACAAGGGAAAAAGAGATTTCCCGGCAATAGCCGGAACGAGCAGACTCAGCGTGCATCTTCGTTTTGGAACGGTTTCCATTCGAAAATTGGCCGCTGAAGCATTTAAAAGTGGAGCATCTACTTGGTTAAATGAACTTATTTGGCGAGATTTTTATCAAATGATTCTCTGGCATTTTCCCCACGTAGTGGGAAATGCATTTAAGCCGGATTATGACAAAATTGAATGGTCAAACAATCAGGATCACTTCCAGGCCTGGTGCAAGGGAATGACTGGTTACCCAATTGTTGACGCAGGAATGAGGGAATTGAAAAGCACCGGGTTTATGCATAACAGAGTCCGTATGATTGTGGCCAGCTTCCTCACCAAGCATTTATTGATTGACTGGCGATGGGGCGAAGCCTGGTTTGCGAGATATCTAATTGATTTTGAGCTTGCTTCGAATAACGGAGGTTGGCAATGGGCTGCTTCAAGCGGGTGCGATGCCGCTCCATATTTTAGAGTGTTCAATCCTGCTTTGCAGACTGAAAAATTTGATCCCAAGCTGGAATACATCAAAAAATGGGTTCCCGAATATGCAGGGAGTTCTTATCCCAAACCCATAGTTGAGCATAAATTAGCGCGTCAAAAAGCCATTGACACTTACAAAAATGCTCTTTCATCAAAATGAAAGGAGTAAAAAAACAGAATCTGCCATCTAAAACTTGTCCAATTTGTTTGCGCCCCTTTACCTGGAGAAAGAAATGGGAAAGAAATTGGTCAACCCTCGTTTATTGTAGTAAAAAATGCAGTTCTGTTAAAAACAAAACCAAGCCGAGTGGAACCACCACTTAAAGCCGCCCTCTGATTTATTTATAATTCCAGATCAGATGCTTAGCAGTAAGGGTAGCTTTGTAGTGTAAGATATAACTCGTTTTTTGCGTAAACGCCCTTAGCAATTAGTATCCTTAAATCAAGTTGTTTGGATATTTAATCCGCTCAAAAAGGTATTCCTGAAACTTGTCCGCAGGAATAACATTGTTTTTTCGTCAAATGGGCTTTTCACATGATGAATTTCAACTATCCTTATTTTAGAAAACGGTCTTTTCGTTGCCCGCTCAGTAATAAAGTTACTTTTTAAATCCTTTACTGTACTTATGAACTTGAGCCATAAACAACTTTATTTACTTTTGTATGTAATTGATTTGGTGATTATTGTGTTAGAAGGCATGATTTAACTGTAATTTAAATGTAAGATTGCTTGCGTAATTGTATGTAATGTCTAAATTTGCACAAGAACCTAACATACAAAAACCCAATATTTTATGAAAAAACTTTTACAATCGAATGTGCTGCTTCTGTTAGCTGCTGCATTTGGACTAACATCCGGGAATCTCTTTGCCGATGAATTCCGCTTTTTCCTGACCCAATCCAATGGTGGTCCTTCAAGCATTTATGAAGTAACCATCAATGGAACGAACGCCGATTTATCTTTGGTAGCAAGTGTTGATTATCCTTCACACATTGCATTTAATGAAACAACCAAGCAGATGTTCATCGTTAACTCAAACAGCGGTGATATTCAGACGTATGATGTTTCATCAAATGTTTTGGGATCGGTGTTCGACATTAACACTCCGAATGGCCAGTATGTGGCTGCCGGCTTTGAAGACGGCATCAATCTAACCATAGGGAACCAGTCGAACGGAAAGCTTTACACATTGCCAACAGACTTCCTTACCAACACTTTAACAGAAATCTCATCCGCTCCTGTAAGTGGAGGTGATGTGGTTTATGTGAATGGCGATCTTTATTTAGCAACCAGAAGCGGAAACCGCATTTTGAGAAAGAACGGTAATTCGTTTGATCTTGTAACCAACATTCCTTCCAAAGTAACCGGTATGGCTGCTACTGCTGATGGTAAACTTCTGCTTTCGTTTTTCGGATCAACTCAATTCCGTGTTTACAACACAGATGGCAGTCTTGATGCCGTTCTAGATGCTCGTTTGGGAGGATCTCCTTACACCCAACTGAATGGTGACCTTACTTCGGGTTCTTTTGAGGTTCCGTGCTATGCTACTATTTTGGTTGATTACAATCCAACAACACTAAACGACTTTTTAACACCAGTTTCAGGTCTTCGTACAATCGGTACAAATGCGCTTGGAATGCCACAAAACAGTGATGCAACAGTGCCTGAGGCAAATGTAAATTTTGCTTCTCTTGGCTTTGGAGGTGATATCACATTAGGATTTAGCTCTCCAATTAAAAATGGTGACGGAAACGACATTAAAGTGTTTGAGACTACATATGCCCCTTCTACTCAAAACTGCGTTCGTTACCCAGAGAGAATCAGAGCATTCGCTTCGCAGGATCTTTGCAACTGGGTATATTTGGGCGAAGGTTGCCAGGATACTGAGTTTGACCTTGGTCCTCTTGCCTGGGCACAATACATCAAACTAATTGATATTACACCACCAGCAGGCGGAGTTTTCGCCAGTGAAACCGGAGATGGTTACGATGTTGACGGAATTATTTGCTTGAATGGTTATGAAGAAGATCCTCAACCTTCTGAATTGGTTTTCGGTTCAGCAACTGAGGCTTGGTTAAATCAAGGATTGCGCAAAAACAACACGCCAGTTATGGCTTCACGTTCAGACAAGAACAAAGCCTTGGGTATCCCTGAGGGAACGGATGTGGTTAATTTCGTTTCTTTAGGATTTGGAGGTTCACTTATCTTGAAATTCGATTATGTGATTTTCGATCAGCCAGGAAACGATATTCAAGTTGTTGAAACTTCTTATGGTTCTCCAACCTGCAATAGGTATCCTGAAAAAATGTCTGTAGAAGGTTCTCTTGATGGTATTACATACACCCCGCTGACTGCTGATGATATTTGCCTGGATGGTTTTGTTGACATTTTTGGAGCCGGACCAATCCAGTACATTAAAATTACTGATCGCTCAATGGCCAGCAAATTTGGAGGTTCTGCTGATGGTTACGATGTTGATGGTGTTGTAGTTCTTACGACTTGCAACGGTGAAGGTGTAGATCTTGAAAGAATTGCAGATGACAATTCAACGCCTGATGAAATAACAGGTTCTGTTGCTTACCCTAACCCATTTGCTTCTGAATTAACTGTAGAAATTTCAACAGGAGCGCAAGATCAAACTGCTCTTATCGAAGTGTCAAATTACTTAGGTCAGATTGTAGCTTCTGAGCGAATCAATGTTGCTTCTTCTTCTCAGGTGCTTCATCAGGTTACTGCAACCAACTTTCAAAGAGGTGTTTACTTCGTAACTGTTACAACCAATACGAATAAAGAGGTTCTTAAAGTGGTTAAGAACTAATTCTTTTCTAATAATTTAGAAAAAAGGGAGGCTTTGGTCTCCCTTTTTTTATTTTCAAGCGAAGAACATCTTCATGTGGAACCTGTTAACTTTGTATAAAATAATAAACAAATCAACCATGAAAAGATTTTTACTTCTTGTGGCCTTAGCAATTGGTAGCATTGCTCAATTAAGGTCACAAACAATTTCGCAAATCATTGCTGACAGCGAAGATCATAACACACTTGAACAAGCTTTGGGAGTGTCTGGACTTGCTGCAACCTTCAACGGCACTGGCTCTTATACTTTTTTTGCACCTACCGACGATGCCTTTGCTGCTCTTCCTGAAGGTGTTCTTGATAATTTACTAGCCAATCCGGCTCAGTTAACACAGGTATTAAGATACCACGTTCTTGGTTTTAGTCTTTTTAGTGCGAGCTTCAGCAACGGCCTGACATTGAATACGCTTACTGGACAACAGGTTGTTTTTACTGTAAACAGTCAGGGTATATTCGTTAACAATGCTTTGATAACAGTACAAAACATACAGGCAAGTAATGGATATGTTCACGTGATTGATGCGGTTCTGATACCAATCATCGAAGAACCGGAGCTTCCAACTATTGCGGATATTGTAGCTGAAAGCGAAGTGCACACAAGGCTTGAGTCTTATCTTTCAGCTGCAAATCTTTTAAGCACACTTAACCAGGATGGCACGTTTACGCTATTTGCTCCAACCGACGAAGCCTTTGGCGCCTTGCCTTTAGAAGCTTTAGGTGCTTTACTGGCAAATCCGGCCCTATTAAGCAGTGTACTTTTGTATCATGTGGCAGGTCAGGTTTACGAAACATCAGAATTAAGTAATCAACAAGTGATTACAACTCTCAATGGCGGTGATGTAATTGTTAATATTGACGGATCATCTATCTTTATAAATGGAGCTAGAATCATAGTTTCAAATTTAGAAGCCAGCAATGGCATTGTTCATGTACTTGATGCCGTTCTTGTTCCCGCTGCGCCTCCTGTTGACCCGAACAGTTGCTTTGCGACAGAAATATATTCATTTGCGCAGAAAAAGCAGAATGACGGTAGCAATGTTGCTGAGATCTATTCAAATGCCTTAAATGCGCTTGGAGCACCAAGCAATGCTGATGATGAAACTGCAACAGAAAACATTGGATTTGTTTCTTTAGGCTTTGGAGGTGAGATTATTCTTTCTTTTGGCGGAGCAATTGGCAACGGAGAGGGTGATGACATTATGGTTTATGAAGCTACACCAAATATTCCTTCAAGAAATTGTACTCGTTGGCCTGAGAAAATTGATGTTTTTGCTTCGCAGGATAACTGCAATTGGGTATATCTTGGCCGCGGATGTCAAGATGCTTCCTTTGATCTTGGTCCTTTGTCTTGGGCTCAATTCATTCGAATTAAAGATGTTTCTAATCCAACCGGTGGTCTTTTTGTAAATCAAATAGGCAATGGATACGACTTGGATGGCGTTTCTTGTTTGAATGGATTTGTTGAAAACCCGGTAGCGGATAATCTGTCTTTCGGTTTTGCATCTGAAGTTGTGTCATTCAATCAAGGCAATATGAAAAACGGAAATCCGGTGGCCCTATCCAGAAGCAATCCGGAAAGCGCATTGGGCGTGCCGCAAAACACAAATGCAGTTAATTTCGTATCACTTGGATTTGGAGGTAACATCGTTGTGAAGTTTGATTATGTTGTATTTGATGAGGATGGATATGACCTACAAATTGTTGAAACCTCTTTTGGAAATCCTTCATGCAATCAATATCCCGAAAGAGCAAATGTTGAAGGTTCAATCAACGGGACAGAATGGGTTGACTTAAATGTAAGCGCTTGCCAGGATGTTATGGTTGATATCAATTTAATTGGCGCCCTTCAATATTTAAGAATCACAGACCGATCAAATGCAAGCCAGTTCAATAGCACTGCCGATGGTTACGATCTTGACGGTATTGTTGTATTAAATGGTTGCGCTAATTTTGATAATGTTTCCTCTAAAATTGAGGATGACATCACTACTCCTAACGAAATTTTCTCTGCAAATGCTTTCCCAAATCCATTCTCTGATAAATTGAATATCGAATTAAGCTCTGCTGAAACTGATGAAAATGCATCCATTCAGGTGCGCAATTATCTTGGGCAGATTGTTTATTCAGAAAATGTTCGTTTGAAGGCAGGAAACAATACCATTCACCCGATTTCTTTGGTTAATAACGAAAGAGGAATCTATGTTGTAAGTGTAACAACAAGCACAGCAACAGAGAATTTCAAACTGATTAAGCATTAATTGTCAAATTAATTTGATTTTGAATAGGCTGTCTCACAAGGGCAGCCTATTTTTTTGCAACAAATGTCGGTCAGCTTGGTTTTTATAGCATGCAAAATGCTTTGGTTTGGATCCGAAAAGACATCCGTTTTTATGATAATGAATGTTTCGAATTGGCAATTGATAACGGATTTTCAGTTCTTCCCGTTTTTGTTGATTGCTCCACGCTGAATCCTGCTGGTGAATATTTGCCTGAGCCCCGCACTTCGTTCAGAGAGCACTTTCTGGCTGAATGCTTGAGCGAACTTCATGATGCTATCCGCCGTGCCGGCGGAAATGGCCTGATTGTATTGGATGGTAACCCTCTAGAAAAAATCCCGGAATTGTGCAGAAAATACAACATCGATAAAGTATATTTTGCATCCGAACCGGGGCCTTTTGAGCAATTTCAGGAAAACACCCTTGTACAAGCTTTAATGCAGGAATCTATTGCCTTTGAGAAAGTGCATCACAACAGCATGTTTAGCCCCGAAAGCCTTCCTTTTCAGGTTCGGGATATTCCTGATATTTTTACTGAATTCAGGAAAAAAGCAGAGCGTGCATTGCCCTTATCCAGGGGTAGAAAAGACACAAGCAAAATTCACTTTGTCAATCACGAAGAAGTGGTTTATCAAAGCATTCTGCCCGAAGGGAAAAAATCTAAATTCACCGGTGGGGAATCTGAGGCGCTGAAAAGACTGAATTATTATCTTTTTGAGAGTAACTTAATTGCATCCTACAAAGAAACCCGCAACGGTTTATTAGGAGAAGATTTTTCGTCCAGATTCAGTCCCTGGCTAGCTTTGGGTTGTATTTCGCCAAAGAGAATTCTCTTTGAGATTAAAAGCTATGAAAGAGAAGTGCTGGCCAACGAATCTACCTACTGGCTTGTGTTTGAACTTCTGTGGAGAGAATATTTCAGATGGATTATGTATAAATACCAAACGAAATTCTTCAGACCATCGGGTATAAAAAAAGAAAGCCCTCAACGATATGAAGATACAAAAAGCCTGGAAAAATGGAAAAAAGGAGAAACCGGACAAGCATTTGTTGATGCCGCGATGCGAGAGTTAAATGAGACCGGATTTATGAGTAACCGGGCAAGACAAAACGCTGCATCTTATCTTGTTCACGACTTAAAACAAAACTGGCTTGAAGGGGCAAGGTATTTTGAACAGTTGCTGGTGGACTACGACGTGAGTTCAAATTACGGCAACTGGGCTTATGTTGCAGGGGTTGGCAATGATCCAAGACCAAACAGGTATTTTAATGTAAGTCGGCAAGCCGAGATGTATGATCCCGATGGACGCTTTGTTAAATATTGGCTAAAATAAAAAGGACCGCCCTTGTAAGACAGCCCCTTTTGCATGTGTTTTAAAAGTATTATGGGAATACGCCCAATTGATTGTAAGACGTCGCAATTTTTTTGATTGCAACTACAAATGCAGCTGTGCGCAAATCCAGAATCTCCGGATTTCCTTTAAATTCATTTCTAACATCATGATAGGCAATGATCATCGTTTCTTCAAGTCCTGAATAAACCAAATCCTTTTCATCTGCGCCACGTTCAATCAATGATTTTTGAATGTTGGTAGCAGCCTTGCCTGTCATTTCCTCAACAACAGAAATCATGTTCTTTCCGGCAGCCTCTTCGTATCTTTTTCCTAGGCGACCAAAACGAACGTGGCTCAGGTTTTTCAACCACTCGAAATAGGAAACGGTTACACCGCCTGCATTTAAGTATATATCAGGAATGATGTACACTCCTTTTTTAATCAGAACTTCTTCTGCTTCTGGTGTTACAGGACCATTGGCTGCTTCTGCTATGATTTTGCACTTAATTCTTTCTACGTTTTCTTTGTTGATTTGATTCTCAAGTGCCGCAGGAACGAGTACATCGCATTCTATTTCAAGTGCTCCGTATTTATCATAATTTTCAGCTCCGGCAAAATTCGTAATACTGCCGGTTTTCTGCCGGTGAGCTTCCAATGCAAAAGGATCAATACCATTCGGATTGTAAACGGCGCCGTCCCATTCAGCAATGGCAATAATTTTTCCTCCACCTTCGTGAATGAATTTCGCCGAATGGAATCCAACGTTACCAAAACCTTGGATTACAAACGTTTTTCCGGCAATGCCTGGAGTTAAACCCCATGCTTCGCAATCTTCTGCTATGCTAAGGGCTTCACGCACTCCGTAATAAACACCTAAGCCGGTTGCTTCTTTTCTTCCTCTGATACCACCCGAGCTGATTGGTTTACCTGTAACGCAGGCAAGTGCGTTCAGTTCATTCGGAAAAAACGTTGCATATGTATCTGCAATCCAGGCCATTTCTCTTTCTCCGGAGCCATAATCTGGCGCAGGAACATCAATTCCGGGGCCGATAAAGTTCTTTTTAATCAACTCAGATGTATACCGTCTGGTGATTTTTTCCATGGCCTCTGTGCTGGTTTTACGCGGGCTTATTTTAATGCCACCTTTGGCGCCGCCAAAGGGAACATCAACAATAGCGCACTTGTAGGTCATTAATGCCGCAAGCGCCATTACTTCATCCTGATTAACAGCAGTGCTGAAACGGATCCCTCCCTTGGTGGGGAGTCTGTGGTGAGAATGCTCAACGCGATAGGCTTCAATTACCTGATAGTCGTCGCCAACCTTAACAGGGAATTTCATCCGGTAAACACTATTGCAATACTTAATCTGCTCGAGCAGACCTTCAGAAACATCTACAAATTTTGCTGCTCTGTTAAAATACTTAAGGACGTCTTCAAAAAATTCGCCTTCTCTTTTTTCCGTGATGTCGGACATAAATTCGATTTATATGAGTTTGACAGGGATTTTGCTGTATCAAACGTACATAAATTTTCACGTTTGCAAGCCCTCTAGCGATTGAATTAAACTATTGTTTATCAAACAGATAATCTGAAAACATGCGCCTACACATGTTAAAGAGCCTAAAAAATGTCAAATTGCCCTATCGGGCAGACTCATTTTTGATTGAATAAAGCCTTGAGCTCGGTAGCTGAATCGGGTTGAAGCTTTCCTGCCAGAATTAAGCTGAGCTGTCGTCTTCTCAGGGCTCCTTCATATCTTTTTATTTCAAGTTCTGTTTCGGGAATCACTTCGGGCACAGAAATCGGATTGCCTAACTGATCCACAGCCACGAAGGTATAAATGGCTTCGTTGTGTTTAACCCGCTCACCGGTGGTGTGATTTTCAACCCAAACATCAATAAATACCTCCATTGAAGAGGTGAATGCGCGCGACACGTGAGCTTCGAGAGTAACAATATCGCCCAGTCTGATAGGTTTGTCAAAGGAAACATTATTCACCGAAGCTGTAACCACAATGCGTTTGCAGTGCCGGTGTGAAGAAATTGCAGCACAAATGTCCATCCAGTGAAGCAGACGACCTCCCATTAAATTACCAAGCGTATTCGTGTCGTTTGGCAATACAATTTCGGACGAGATGGCACGAGATTCGCGAACAAATTTTTTGGTTTTCATGCTGCAAAGTTATGACTTCCTGAAAGATTGTCAGAACAATAAAAATCCTTAATATCTCAAGCCAACATAAATAATCAAAGCTTATATTTCGTTCTTCCCATTCAATTACTTTTAATTTAATTTTCAGAACTAAACAATTTTACTTCCCTTGTTTTTACTTATAAACCCCACATAACTCCTTCAATCATGATAACAAGACCCCTCCTACTCGTTTCAATTAGTATTCTTATTCTATTTACATCCTCCTGTTCACGAATTATTCAAGGAGAAGTAGGTGTCAAAAGAAGACTTGGAAAGGTAAGTGCCAAAACCATTTCACCGGGAATTGTGGTATTTAACCCCTTTTCTACACGTATTATTAAATTGCCAACACGAACTGTGAACCTGGAAATTGCAACTGGACTTCCTTCGAAAGAAGGTTTAACCATCCGTTCCGAAATCTCGATTTTGTATCGCATCGAAACTAAAAATGCAGTTCATGTGCTTGAAGATATTGGTTTGGATTACGAAGATGTCATCATTCTTCCGGTTTTCAGGAGTGCTTCTGCAGATGTATGCGCAAGGTTTATGGCTAAGGACATGCACAGCGCTGAGCGCGCAAAAATTGAACGGGCTATTAAAGATCAAATGATGGAAACCCTTGCCGACAGAGGCTTTGTTATTGAAGCGGTGCTTATGAAAAACATAACCCTGCCGGCTGGCTTGTCCAATGCCATCGAGGAGAAGTTAAATTCGGAGCAGGAA
>Ga0169931_10007725_pt1 | contig 15873 bp, 8 predicted proteins | sample Kivu_15m_20L_FD_129675 | JGI IMG/M metagenome (GOLD analysis project Ga0169931, IMG submission 129675) | Freshwater microbial communities from Lake Kivu, Western Province, Rwanda to study Microbial Dark Matter (Phase II) - Kivu_15m_20L... | ecosystem: Environmental > Aquatic > Freshwater > Lake ...
AAGTCGACGTTGACACCGAGAATCTTGGCGGTTTCCACGTCTTGGGCGACGGCGCGCACTCCGCGACCAAGGCGAGTTCGGTTCACGAACAGCACAAGCGCAGTCATCATCAGCAGCGCGCCAACGATGACCAACACGTAGTCGATGCGTACGTCCGTGCCGAGGAACTCGAAAAGCACCTTCTTTTCGAGAACTCGGGGCGTCTGGTACTGCTCACGATCACGAGGACCCCAAATGGCCACAGCTTCAGCAATCGCCGTCGATGCGCCTATGGCAGAGATGAGAAAGGCAAGGCGTGGCGCCGGGCGTCCGCGCCGAAAGAGCCGAAGGTAAAGAACCGCAAGCGGTGCCGTGCCGAGGAGGCCGATGATGACGTTTGTGCGCGCAGTCTCGGTGAAGACGAGGCTCACCGTGAATCCAGTTGCAAATGCAAGCACCACCGCGCCAACGTGCTCGCCCGAACCGCGCAACGGCCGATATGCGACGCGCTCCAGGAGCACCGCTCCGGCACCGGATACCACCATTCCCCCGACGATGCAGGCGAGAAGGATTGTGACAAGGGTGAGACCCGTACGGTACGGGTAGTTGCCGGCTTCGAGCATGGGAATCCCGATGAAGTTTGTTGCCGTGATGAGCGTTGCAAATGTTCCCACCATGAAGATTTCGGAGTGGGCGAAGTTGATGAGACGCAAGACGCCGTACACCAGGGTGTAGCCGAGGGCAACGAGGGCGTAGATCGATCCGAGGGCCACACCGGTGACGGTGAGATCCCAGAACGTTCGATAAATCAACCAATCAGTCATCAGTACCTTTCAGCCCCGCCTCATTCAACCAGAACCGTAGACGCAAAACGGTCGGGGACCGAAGTCCCCGACCGTTTCAGGATTCGTTACGCCACATGTGTGGCGCAATCGGTTTTACTCGATCAAACCCTCGACGACGATTGCGCCACCCTCGACCTTGTAGGAGTAGACGGCGTTGCCAGCGACTTCACCGGTCTCGTCCCACTTGATCTGCTTGGTCACGCCTGCGGCGTCGTAGCTCTTCAGGAACTCAAGGATCGCGGCGCGGTCGGCTGCACCCGAAGCAATGGCTGCGAGGAACGCATTGGCAGCGTCGTACGCCTCAGCGGCGTAGGTCTGCGGCGTCTCACCAGGGAACTGCTCACCGTAAGCGGCAGCGAAGTCGGCGTTCGAACCACCATCTGCACAGGTGCAGGTGATGATCGAACCTTCAGCGGCCGGTCCGGCTGCTTCGATGAAGCCATTGTCCTTGACGCCGTCACCGAACACGAGGGTCGACTCGACACCTGCGTCACGGAGCTGCTTAGCAAGCTTGCCTGCTTCTGCGTAGTAGCCGCCGTAGAAGATCACGGCCGGAGCTGCGTCCTTCATCTTCGACACTGCAGCCGAGAAGTCGGCAGCGGCCGGATCGATCGAGTCGGAAGCGACGACCGCGTCACCCAGACCCTCGCGGACGATGTCAGCGAGACCCTTGCCGTACTCCGTCGCGTCATCGATGACGCCAACAGACTCTGCGGCGAGCGAATTCTGGATGTAAGCCACAACACCGGGGCCCTGCTTGTCGTCACCGGCGAGCGCGCGGTGGAAGATCTTCCAACCGTTGTCGTTCAGTGCCTCGTTGGTGGCCGACGGGGTGATGATCGGAAGACCGGCCTCGTCGAACAGCGGGTTGACAGCCTTCGACTCACCCGAGAATGCCGGGCCGACGATGCCGAGAACGCTTTCGTCACCGATTGCCTCGGTGGCAAGAGCGGGTGCTTGGTCAGGGCTGCCCTGCGAGTCGTATTCCTTCAGGGTCACCTGGCAACCAGCGTTGGCAGCGTTGAACTGTGCAACTGCGAGCTCGGCGCCCTTCTTGATGTTCTGGCCGAGGTTGCCGGCGTCGCCCGAGAGCGCACCGAAGAACGCAAGCGAGGTGCCCTCTGCACACGTCACGCCACCCTCGGCAGGTGCCGTGGTGTCGCCGGTTGCAGTGGTGTCGGCAGTTGCCGTGGTGTCTTCGGTCGATGCCGAGTCGTTGTCGTCGCCACATGCGGCGGCGACAAACGCGAGGCTGACCGCAAGTGCGGCAGCGCGCACCAGACGGGTCTTCTTCATGTGTGTCTCCCCTTCATCGAAGGTCCCCCTCGGGACATTCGTCTTGGTTGATAGTGAGAGAAAGGTTACGGGACGTTACATAGCCCCGCAACTGGTGCTTGCAGAATGCAGAGACCCAGAACCGCGGAAATCAGAGGATCAGGACCGACACCGACAGGGTTTGGGCCGGAAATGTCCCCGATTTCGCGACGGAAACGCGCAGTTTGCACGACTTCCCCGAAGCCGGTGCGACCAGAGCGCGACCCACGACTCGACATCCGCCCGAGAGAGCGCGCCACGTCACCTTGCCCTTCGAGTTGGTCGTCGCGATCTTGGCGAGCAACGCACTCGTCCCCCGACGCATCGCGTTCGCGGTCTGGCGCACGCCACCCACCATCACCTCGGCCGATGTCGCGACCTCCGATGAATCGGCAACGGTGGTCGCCTCGACCGTGTACGAAGCCTTCGTCGCGTTCTTCAACTTCGCCACCCTGCACTTCAACGCCGTCGTGGTGCACACCACCGCGCCGGTCGCATCTTTCACCACGTAACCGGTGAAGTAGCCCGCAGGTGCCGCACCGAGAACGCGCGCCTCTGTCCACTGAAGGTCGACGCGCTTGTTGCCCGGCACGACCGAAGAGAACTCCGGCACGTACTCCCACGGCAACTTCGGCGCAACCGACACCGAAGCCAACGACGCCGTCGAACCCGCGTCGTTCGTTGCCGAAACCGTGAACGTGTACTTCGTTCCAATCGTCAAGCCGGTCACTACGCACGACAACTCTTCACCCGTCGGTGAACACGACTTCGACTCCGGCGTCGACGTCACCGTGTACTTCGAAATCGCGAGACCACCGTTGTCACCGGGCGCAGTCCACGACACCAAGATCTCTCCATTGCCCGCAGTCATCGTTGGAGTGCCGGGAGCCGACGGAACGACACCTGCCGACAATGCTTTCGCAGCCGACGACGCACCAGATCCGGCACTGTTCGTCGCAGCAACCGTGATTGAGTACGTCGCGCCCGCCACCAAACCGGTCAACCTGCACGTCAACGCCGTCGACGCACACGACACCGACGTACCGCCCGTCACCGTGGCCGTTGCCGTGTAACCGGTCACCGCCAAACCACCATTCGACTCAGGCGCTTCCCACGTCACGTCCATCTCCGTGCGCGATGCGCGCGCCACGGTGACGTTGCGCGGCGCGCTCGGCGGACAGTTGGAAGCGCACGTATACAAGAGGACGTTTGGCGATGCTGTAGCAGCACCGACTCTTGGCAAGACCGTCACGGCACCTCGTGTTGCATTTGCAAGTACCTGCGAAGTCACTTCGCTGGGAGTTGCGGCCGGAGTGGTCTGCAGAACCATGGCTATCGCCCCCGCAACAAAGGGTGCGGCCATCGATGTACCGCTCTTGTTGTACGAACCGGAATCTGCGTAGAACCCGGCGAATAAGTCGGGGTCGTCGAGGTCCGAGGAGGGCAAACCGGCAACGGGCCAAGCCGACTTGATGTTCGTCCCCGGCGCAAAGATGTCGACGCACGGGCCGTGGTTCGAGTACGGAGCTTCGTCATCCTCGCGGGTGAACACGTTTCCGTTGACCCCACCGGTTGCGGCAACTGTGAGTATTCCCGCCGTCACCTGCGTCCGCTTCGAGGTGCACGCAGGACTGAGCGACGTTTGCGTGGTTCCAGAGTCGATGTATCCATTCGCATTCGTCAAGGTGCCATCGTTGCCGGCGGCAGCCACGACGGAAATCCCATCGGCGACCACGGCACGAACCAGTGCGTCGAGCGTGTCGGATTGAATTGCGGTGCCCAAACTCAGGTTCACAACGGCGGGTTCGTTTGCGTCGTGGTCGTCGATGACCCACTGCATGCCCGCGACGAACGCCGACACGACGGTGCCGCCATCACAAATGGCCTCGGATCCACCAGGGAAAATCTTCACCGGAACGATGGTCGCTCGCTTTGCGACTCCATATGTCGTTCCCGCCGCAATGCCGGACACGTGAGTCCCGTGCCCACACTCGTCGTCTGTCGATGACAACGTGTACGTCGGCCCGCTTGAACCCATGACGATCGGCGAAACGTAATGACCCGTCGCAACTCGTCCGGTGAATTCGGCATGAGTGCGGCGGATTCCGGTGTCAAGGACGTAAATGTTCACGCCGGTTCCGTCTGCGGCGTACCGATACTTGCGATCCAAAGTGGGCGAGGTTTGGTCGATGCGGTCGAGCCCCCAATTGTCGGAAGTCTGCGAGATGGCAATTGACTGTTCCGCGGCAACTTTGACGATGGCATCGGGCTCGACCCACCGCACGCCCGGCCGCTGGCGAATATCGGTCAAGTCGCCCGCATCGAGGTTCGCGACAACGAAGTCGACTGCCCCTTTCAATTCCATGTTCGTCTCTACGCCTTGCGCATCGAGATGGTTCGCAACAACATCGACGGCGCGGTCGCCATTCACCACGATGATGTAGGCAGATACTTCATCTTCCGCATCAACCGGCGTCGCGACGCCGACCACGCCGATTGCAAGCAGTGCGCCAAACAAATGGCGAGCACGACGGGCGGGAAAAAAGTTCACAAGGTGATGCTAGGCGCGTCAGCCGACTGACGAGGCACGCACGGTGACGCGCTTTTTGCCGATGCCCTTTGACTTCAGCAACAGAACGCGCTTCTTCGTTTTCAGAATAATCTTTCCATTGACGAGAACGTCGACGGCACCGCGTGCGTTGGAGATGCGGACAAGCACTCGATCGGCATTTGTGCGCACGACGGTGGCCTGGGGCCGTGTCGCATCGAGTGCGCCGATGTCACTTGCGCGATAGCGCAACTGTTCGCTTGGCGACTGTTGAACCGTGGTGTTTGCGGGTGCAACCGTTGTCGGAGTCGACGTTTCGACGGCAGCGGGAACCGTTGTTGCGGGCGCAGTGGTTGGCGCTGCTGTTGTGTCGGGCGCCTGCGACGTCGGCACGGTTGTCGGAGTGGTGGTGGTCGGTGCCTGCGTTGTCGGCGTGCTGGCACCGGTTTCGTTGGCGCCGGATCCGACGTAGAGAAGGATGTTCGGCGAGCCGGCGCCGGGAGCACCGACGATGTTGCGAGTTGCCGAGGCTGTAAGCACTCGCGCGACGTCGGCCGGCGCCATTGCAGGGGACGCCTCGAGAATGAGCGCTGCCGCGCCTGCGACGTGCGGCGACGCCATCGACGTACCCGAGAGAGTTGCCTCGTCGGCAGCGTCGTCGATGCCTGCGGAGAGAATGCTGCTGCCCGGCGCGAAGATGTCGACACACGTGCCGTAGTTCGAATACGAAGCTCGCGAGTCGTAGCGGTCGGTTGCGCCGACGGTCACCGCCAGGGGCTCGCTGGCAGGTGAAGCGGTGCAGGCATCGAGGGCCGAGTTGCCCGCCGCCACGACGACGGTGATTCCGTCGGCCACCGCACGCGCAACCGCCTGGTTGAGTGCAACCGACGTCGATCCACCGAGGCTCATGTTCGCCACTGCCGGCACGCCGGCTTGGTGGTGCGAGACCATCCAGTCGAGACCTGCGACAACGCCCGCGAGCGTGCCCGAGCCGTAGCAATCGAGGACCTTGACCGGGATGATCGTTGCGTCGGGAGCAACGCCAAAGGTCTGACCCGCAGACGTGCCGGCAACGTGCGTACCGTGACCGTTGCAGTCGGTCGTGTCGTTCGGGTTCGCCACGTTTTCGATGGTGTTGCGGCCCTGCACGACGCGTGCGCCGAATTCATTGTGCGAGGCGAGCACCCCGGTATCGATCACGTAGAGCGAGACGGCGCGACCGCTTGCGGTTCGCGTGATCACTCCATCGAGCGGAAGCGCGCGCTGGTCGATGCGATCGAGGCCCCACGCCCGCGTCTGAACCGGACGGTTCGCTGCGGTGTTGGGTGTGAATGTCACCGGCGGATTCGAGGCGGGGCCTGCACCTGCGGTGTTGGTCGCGACGACAGTGACCGAATACGTGGATCCGTTCGCAAGACCACCGATGAGACAGCGCAGACCGACCGTCGTGCACGATGCCCCACCCGGTTGCGCCGTTGCGGTGTAGCTGATCGTTCCGCTGCCAACAGTCGACGGTGCCAACCAGGTGACGTAGCCCGCGCCATCAAGCGCATTGACGTTGACCGAACGCGGTTCGCTGGGCTTGATCGAGTAGTCGATGGCGGTGAATGCCCACGACAACTTGACTTGACCCTTTGACCCGCCCCAGCCGTCGACTGCGATGTTGTAGCTGGTGCCGGCAACGACCTCGATTGCGACTCGACTCCACAGTTGACCGCTGGTCCGCGAGTGGTCGTCGTTTGTGGCGCGAACAGACAACGAGGCAACCGCGGTGCCGGTGTACACGCCGAGCAGGGTGTCGAAGTTGCTGGAGTAAGCGGCTCCACTTGTCGATCCCGTCGACACGACAAGTGCACCGTCGGCCGGCGCCGTCCAGCGGTACCAGAGTGACGCCGAGCCACCCGAGCCGCCGTGTGTCGGCTCGTAGGCCTCGCGCGTGGCGTAAATGTTCGATGCCTCGACCAATCCGGTCGAATCGCTGATGGTTTCAGCATTCGCAAAAGCGTCGTTCGCGGGGCGCGGCACGGTGGTGGTCGTTGTCGGCGCAACCGTTGTGGTTGTGACGACCGATGTGGTCGGTGCAACCGTGGTCGTCGGCGCAGGTGCAGTCGTTGTCGGGGCGACCGTCGATGTGGACGAGGTCGTGGTCGGCGCGGGCGCAGTCGTCGTCGGCAACGGTGTGAGGGCGGATCCGGTGAAGAGCAACTTGTTCGGCGAACCGACGCCGATCGAACCGAGGACGTTCGAGGTCGCGCCGTCGACGATGCGCGATGCGACCTGAGCGGGGCTGAGTGAAGGCTCGTCACCGAGAATCAAAGCGGCAGCGCCTGCGACGTGCGGTGCGGCCATCGAAGTGCCGCTGAGCGTGTGCATGATCGTGTCACCGGTGTGCGATGCCGAAGCAATGCTGACACCGGGCGCGAAGAGGTCGAGGCACGTGCCCCAGTTCGAAAACGATGCACGCATGTCGCCGGAGGTGGATGCACCGACGGTGAGCGCCGAAGTCTCGCTGGCGGGCGATGAGTTGCATGCGTCGACATTGGAGTTGCCTGCTGCAACCGCGAAAGTGACCCCGTCGGCCACACCGCGTGCAACCGCGGCATTCAGCATGCGCGACTTTGCACCACCGAGGCTGAGGTTCGCCACTGCGGGCTGACCGGCCGCGTGGTCGGCAATGATCCAGTCGATGCCGGCGATGACAACCGACATCCAGCCCCTGCCGTTGCATCCGAGAACACGCACCGGCACGACGGTCGCGGCCTTCGCAACGCCCGCCGTGACGCCTGCGATGGTGCCGGCAACGTGGGTGCCGTGGCCGTTGCAGTCGTTCGTTCCGTTCCCGTCACGCACACCGTCGTAACCAGCAACTACCCGACCGCCGAACTGGACGTGGGTCGGACGAACACCGGTGTCGACCACGTAGGCACGTACGCCCTCGGCACGATTGTCGTATGTGAAGGCCCGGTCGAGCGGCAGGGCGCGCTGATCGATGCGGTCGAGGCCCCACGACACGGGTGAGAGTTGAGTGTCACTGGCCTGCACGAGCGCGTCGGGTTCGATGGCGATGACGTTCGGGTCGGTTACCAACGCGTCGTACGCCTCGGCCGTGAGGTCGGCGGCAAAGCCGGTGATCGCCTGGCGGTACGACGTCACGTTGGTGGCACCAACCGCAGATGCTGCGGCAAACGCACTTGCACCCGAGCGCAGTTGCACGATGTAGCGACCGGCTGTCGCGGCAATACGTACGGTGGAGTTGGGTTCGACCGCAATGACATCGGCATCGTTGCGCAGGCGACGGACATCTGCCGCGTCGAGCGTGGCAACGAAACCCTCGACCGCCTCGGAGAAGACGTCGGACACCTCGTTGCCGAGCGCGCGCTCTTTGCGGGCCTTTGCAGCGGCATTCACGTCGGAGTCGAAGGTGACGACGTACTCACCCGCAACGGCGGTCGCGGATGCAGTCGAGATGAGTGGTGTGGCGACGGGAACCAAGGAGCCCAGCAGGCCGGCCGCGACGGCGGCGGACAGGCGTCTCCGAGCGGTTCTCACCCCGCCAAATGTAGAGAATAAAGGTAAGAAAATCCGCTCAGGGAACCGTCAGCGTGACGTTCTTTTTCTTTGCCGATGAGGGCTTGGCGCCTACTCGAAGCGTCGCCTTGCATTTGCCCTTGGCAAGGAAAGAAATGCCCGCCCCGGAGGCCCGGCACACCTTGGCCGACCTCTTGGCAACGGTGACGGTTGCAGACGAGCCCGTCGGTACCGAATTCCCTGTGATTTCTGCGATTTGCAGCGCCGTCAGGCTGACACCGACCGCGGGTGCCGGCTTCGCCGCCACGGGTGGATTCGTCGTCTGGGTGGCAGACGGAAGCGGCGAACCTGCAGGGACCGTGACCTTGGGTTGCGAGAAGCCCGGATCGATACTTTCAACCGCAACGGCCGGGGCGACCGCAGGTTTTGCGGTCGCGACGGTGGTTGGGGTCGGGGTTGCGGGCGGCACGGGTGCACCGGTGGTTGCAGGTGCCGCGGTCGGCGGCGCGACCGGCACCGTCGTGGCCACCGTCGTCACCGTTGGCAACGCGGTCGTGGTCGTCGGCTTCGGGCCGACTTGCATCTGGCGAGCCGTGGTCGTTGGTGCGATGGTCGTTGTGTAGGGCGGAAGCGTCGTTGTCGTTGTCGTTGTCGTGGTTGACGTGGTCGTCGTCGTGGTTTCGGCACCGATCACGTAGTTGACCGTCGCGAACTGGCGCATGGTCGAATCGAGGGCATTGATCGCATTGACGCCCGCCACGCGCACTTCGATGTTTGCGCCGTTGGCGAGACCCGTGATGTCGGCGGTTGATGCCGTCGACACGCCGTCATTCAGAATCGACCACTCGGTGGTACCGGCCAGTCGGTACTCAACGACGTAGTCCTCGATCGCAACTGCAGGAGCCCTGGCAGGGGCTTCCCACTGCACGGTGACGACATCACCTGTCGTGCTTGCCGTCAGCCCACCAACGCGACCCGGAACGATCCAATCGAGCGAGGCGGCAACACGTTCGTAAAGGTTGGGCGTGTAGCCGGTGCACACCGAAGATCCGGGGGTGAAAGGCAGGTTGGGGTCGCGTGCCGCCATCGAAGCCACACCCGCAACGACCGTTCGGTCACCCACCGTCAAGGCGAACGGACCGCCACTGTCACCGCTGCACGCGGATGCCATGACATCTCGATTCGGCCGCTGCAAGCAGAGGTGACGTGCAGGAATGAACGTCGACGGCCAGAAAAATCCACGCGGTTGTGGCGCATCATCGATGCAGTACAACGAGTTGACCCCGGCGTTCACTTTCATCGTGACGCCGCGTAGGTTCGTGCGCACGGCGTCGTCGAGCGTGACTCCCCAGCCAGTGATGAGCCCCGTCGCACCTTCGGCGGGCCACGTCGCGTTGTCGAGACCGATCGGAAGCGCTGCGGGACGCACGCTCGCCGAGAACGAAAAAGGTTGATTGACCTCGATCAACAACAAGTCGGCATTCGGCCACGCCCCCGCAACGCCACGCGCAGGAAGCACCCTCGTCGCGGTGCGCGTCGTCGCAGAAATGATCGTCGACCAATATTTCGAGTCACCCACACCGACCGACACGTACTGCGGATACATGCGACCGGACGAATCGCGCCAGATGCAGTGTTCGGCGGTCAACACCCACTTGGGGGCGATGATCGTGCCACCGCACGCGAAGCCCCCGCCGGTGAGCTTCCCCGCGGAATCCAAGCTGTAGGACAAGAGAGCAACCTGATAGGGCGCCGCCGAGATCGCAACATCGCTGCCACCGGCAATGTTGCGGTCGCGGCCCGTGTCGGACGAGTTCGAGCGCACGAGAACCACACCGACCACGGAAAGGGCCACGACCGCACCGAGGATCAGCGCGGAGCGCCACCCGCCCGTGTGTGTTTTCGTTGCGTTCACTTCGTGACTTTGATCGTCGTTGTCTTCGACTTCGACTTGCCCTTACCGGTTGCGACTGCGACTTTCACCTTGCACTTGCCCGCCGAGAGAGCAACGACCGTTGCACCCTTGATCACGCAGATTTTCTTCGACGACTTGTCGACCGTCATGGAGACGCGCGCCCCAACAGGAACGACAGCCTTGGCCAACTTCGCCACATCGGCTGCACCGATCGGATTGAAAGTCGACAATTCGGTCGATGCGATCGACACAATCGACGATCCACCCGAAGCAGTGGCGGCGGTTGTCGGTGCGGACGGTGCGGACGTTGTCGCCGGCGCAATTGTTGCAGTCGCACCTCCCGCAGCAGACGTGGTCGGCGTGGGCGTCGTAGCCGCTGCCGGATTCGGGGCGATGTCTGTCGCACCCTGCGGCTCTTGACCCGCCAGCGTCGGCGCAGCGGCCGGAGGCGTTTCGGGTTCGAGCGGCGGCATGTCGGGTACCGTCACCGGTTGTTCCTTCTTGCCGATCGTCACCTTTGCAACCGGTGAGTAGTAGCGGTAGTCGGCGCGTTCGGCGACGATCTCGTTGAGTGCCGCGACTCGGAACGCGTAGTCCTTTCCGTTTTCGAGACCGGTGAACGTCACCTCGGTTTTCGTGCTCTCGCCGTCGGCAAGCGTTTCCCACGTGGTGCCACCGTCTTCACTCATTTCGACGACGTAATCGAACGGCACCGGGTCCCACGTTTCGTCTGCGGCATAGGGGAACCATGCTGCATACGGTTGGGCCCAGATCAGTGTCACCGACTGATCGTCGGGCGTGGCAACAAAGTCTCTGATCGCGCCGCCAGCGGCCCATCGCGCGAGTGAACGGGCACGAATCGCCAGTGTCGCGCCTTCGTTCGAACAGCTACCCAGACGGTCGACCTCCGAGATGACGCCCGCAAGCACCGGTCGGTTGTCGACATTGACCACGACGGGCCCACCCCAGTCCTGGTTGCAGGCGAGTCCGCCCAGTTTTCCGGCTGCCTTGCCGAGACAGATGCGCGATTCGCTGACGTAGGAGTCCCATGTGCCGCACGAACTGTCGCCGACATCGGACAACACCTCGACGAGTGCGGTACGCAGCGTGCCGACGCTGTTGACGCCCGCGCTACGCGCTCCGTATCCCGAAATCTGGCCGGTCGTTCCCTTCGCCGGCCACGAGTCGTCGAGGCCGAAAGGCAAGTCGATCGGGCGAACCGTCGTGAACTGCGAGAAGTCGATCGCCCTGTCGGTTTTCAACAGGGCCCAGTTCTCCCACGAGCCTCCGGTCAGCGCCTTTTCGATGCCAAACATGTGCTTGGGTTCGTTCTCGTATGTGATCGGCTGCCACGGTTCGACCATGCCGACACCGATTCGGAATCGCTGGGTGTCCCACGGCGCGCCGTAGGTCGACACGCAGTTCGCCGTCGTGGCGATCCAGCGCGAACTCAGGATGACTCCACCGCAAACGACGCCCCACTGCTCGCGCCAGGTGGCCCACGGCTTGGGTAGCCACTCCCAACGCGAGTCAATTCGATAGACCACAACGTGGTACGGCGCCGGATGTGCGGATTGCGAAGCAGCAGCGCCGCCTGAGACGTTGCGATCGCGTTCACCGTCGGAGGACTCGGACCCACCGCAAGCCGCCATGGCGAGGAGTGCGCCCACCATCAACGCCGTGAGAAACTTTCCGCGCACACCGCGGTTCTTCGACGATTCCGTGCCCATGTCTGCCCCTTTTGTCTGAACCGATTTTCACCCTAATGGAGTCTCCGACACATGTCCCGTCAGTGACTGAACCGCACTTCAAAGTGCGCCGGCATTACTGTCGACTGCGATGACGGCTCGCAGGCGGAGGGCGACGCAGCTGGCGGCGATGGTCGCCATTGCGATGCTCGCCGCATGTGGTTCGTCGGGTGAGGCGAACCCGACAACCACCAGCGAGACCCCCGCGACGACGACCGCCCCGACCACAACGCTTGCTTCGATGCTGCCGGCATCGGGAACGATTCCTCTCGCGCAGATCGGCGACGTCGTGCGCGCCGATGATCTGGTCGCAACGGCTCAGCGCGCGTTACAGGCCTGGCGCGATGCACCGGCCGAGTGCCTGCCGTCGAAAGCCGAAGCCTTGGCGGCACGCGACCAGTTGCTTCGCGTCGGTACGTACCTCGGAAAGGTGCGCGCCGCGGCCGGCGACCTGCTCAGTGCAGCCGCATTCAAGGGTCTCATCGACGTCGAAGCTGCGTACCGGTCGTACGTAGCATCACGTTCATTCATCGTGTGCGGAGAGTCGAGGGCCATCGAATCATCGTCACCCGCCACGTCGACGACAATCGTCGGCGGAAGCGCAAAGGGTCTCGCAGCCGGCGGCGTCGTTGAAGTCGACCTCACCATCACGGGCACACCGAAGGTCGACCGCGAGTTCACGGTTGCCGACGTCGGCACACCGTGCGACGGACTCAGTGCCAACACGACATTCCTCGTCAACGCGCAGGACGCATCAGGTCGCTGGGTCATCACCGATGTGATCGTCGATGCGGAGGGCACAACCAGTGCGGCGGTGATTCCAACGCGTGCGGGAGCGGGCGCCATCGAATACCTCGCCTATTGCGGCACGCTCGACAAACGCCACGGCGTCACTACGTATCGCGTGTCGCCCACCGGCGACACCACGACGACGCAACCCTCGCCAACGACAACGGACCCGTCGACACCACTTCAGGTCATTGCCCTCGACGAGAACTCATCGGTGGTCGTCGACCCGCGAGCAGTCGAAGTCGCCGTCGAACCGGAAAGTGTCACGGCCTTCCTCGCTGCGAACGAAGCCGAGGGTGGTGTCGTGATCGCCCGGTTGAATCTGGGCGATTGGGTCGCACTGCGCGATTCGGGAGTCACATGGGTACCGGTTGGACCCGGCGACGACGGACTGGAACTGCGCATCGTGGGCGCGAAGGTTGCGGTTGAGAAAACGCTCCGTGTGACCGCCCCCAGCACCTCGACGTCGTCGTCGTCAACGACACAACCTTCGTCGACGACGATCACGACGGCCGTACGGAACGAAACGGGTGGCGACGAGGACACCACGCTGTGGGTGATCATTGGTCTCGTCGTCGTTGCGACGCTGACCGTGTTGGCATCGCGCCTGCGCCTGCGGCGCTGAGCGCGTCAGTTTTCCTGTTCGGCGATTTCGCGGCGCACTTCGTCCATGTCGAGTTCGCGCACCGCGCCGATCAATTGCTCGAGCATGTGCTCGGGCAAGGCACCGGCCTGACGGAAAACCAAAACGCCGTCGCGGAACGCAATGATCGTGGGAATCGACTGAATTTGCAGCGCGCCGGCGATGCCTTGCTCTGCCTCGGTGTCGACCTTTGCGAACGTGATGTCGGTGTGCGCGAGCGAGGCCTTTTCGAACACGGGCGCAAACATCTTGCAGGGCCCGCACCATTCGGCCCAGAAGTCGACGAGCGTGATGCCGTCGCCCGTCACGGTTGATTCGAAGTCGGTCTCGGTCAGGTCAACGGTCGCCATGGGGCGAGGGTAACAGTCGACGGTGGAGAGCGTTCCCCGAGTCGCCACACTGTCGTCAATGAGCAGCATTGTCGTGTCGGATCTCGCTTACGCGCCACCCGGAGCCGACCAGATCTTCTTCGACGTCAACTTCGGTATATCACCGGGCGAGCACACGGCGATCGTCGGCGCCAACGGAGCGGGTAAAAGCACCATCCTCAAGATTCTCTCCGGTGTGTACGAGGCCGACGAGGGCGAGTTCACCGTCGGCGGGAACATGCTCTCCATGACACAGGACGTCGGGATGTCGCGTCCCGACGATTCGCTGCGCGAGATGCTCGTCGAGGTCGCACCGAAGGTTCTGCGTAATGCGGGTCGCGCGCTGATTGCCGCAGAGGCCGCACTTGCCGACGGCACCGACGACGGCATGGGATACGCTGAAGCACTCGGCGTATGGGGCGACCTCGGTGGGTACGAACTCGAAGCGCAGTGGGCCGCCGCCGCGCAACGCAGCGTGAAGACACCGGTCGACGACTTCACGCGACGCAAGGTTTCGGAACTCTCGGGCGGCGAACGCAAACGCCTCGTGCTCGACCTGCTGCTCACTTCGGGCGCCGACATTCTGCTGCTCGACGAGCCCGACAACTACCTCGATATTCCGGCGCGCGCGTGGCTCGAAGACCAGATTCGTGCGTGCAAGTCCACGATCCTCATGGTCAGCCACGACCGCGCGCTTCTCGAACGCGTCGCAACCAAGATCATCGTCATCGAAGGTGCCGGTTGCTGGGTCCACGGCGGCTCGTACGCCACTTTTCCCGAGGCGCGCGCGAAGCGCCAGGAACAACTGGGTGACGATCTCAAGCGTTGGGAGACGGAAGAACGCCGTTTGTTCCACCACATGAAGATCATGAAGACGCGCGCCGCACAAAACTTCAAGAACGCAACCAAAGCGAACGCCGCCGAAACACGGTGGGAGAAGTTCGTGGCTGCTGGTCCTCCCCCGCCACCGGTTGCCGACCAACAGATCCACGTGCGCTTCCGCGGCAGTGACTCCGCGCGGCGTGTGGTGAAGTTCGAAGACGTCGCCGTCGGCGATCTTTTCTCGCCCTTCTCGGAAGAGGTGCACTTCGGAGAGCGCGTGGGTTTGATCGGCCCCAACGGCACCGGCAAGACACACCTTCTCAATGCACTGCACGGCGAAACCGAATCACTGGCGGGCACGATCACGTTCGGACCGCGTACGTCGGTTGGCATGTTCACACAGATCAACGACCGACCCGAATTCGCCGGACGCACGTGCATCGAGATCGTGCGCGACAAGTTGACCGACGAGGAAAAGTCGATGCGCGCGCTCGCCCGCTACGGACTGCGCAACCAGGCACGTCAAGAGTTTCAAACGTTGTCGGGCGGACAAAAGGCCCGCCTCGAGATTCTTTCCCTCGAACTCGACGGACACAACGTGCTGTTGCTCGACGAGCCAACCGACAACCTCGACATCGACTCGTCCGAGGCTCTGGAACGCGCACTCGACGGCTTCGAGGGAACCGTCATCGCGGTCAGCCACGACCGTACGTTCCTCGCGCAGTTCGATCGCTACATCATGATCACCGACGAAGGCGGAGTGTTCGCGCTCCCCGACTTCGACGTTGCGATGAAGGGTCTCGCCGAGCCCGCGAAGTTGGCGAGCGTGCGTCTCGCCAAACCACTGACGACCGGCGCTTAACCCCCGGTCAGGTGCGCCCGTTCGGCGCGCAGCTGCACCAGCAACTGATCGGTCGTTTCGTTGCACAGTGCGATGCCCCACTCGATGCGGAACTGCACCTGGTCGGCGACATCGGTTCCGTATGCGAATCCCGAGTTCTTCTTGCGACCCGATACCCCGAAGGTGCTGTATCCCGCCTCGTTGTGTTCACACGCGATGACCTTCGCGAACGGCCACTCGACGGTGTTCTTCGCGCCGAGGAATACCGCCCGCCGGTTGGTGATGACCGTGTCACCGTCTTCGATGAACGACAGCGACTCTTCGCCGGGCACGCGCTTGCCACGAACGCCGCCCGTGTTCAGACGAATGCCGCCGAACAACGGGAACGACACACCGCCGTATCCACCCTGATAGGTGGCCGGTGCGCGCGTCGTTTCCAGAAGACCGGAGTTCTGTATGCGCGCAATCGCGAACTCACCGGCCTTCAACACGAGCGAACCATCGTCGCCCTCGAACAGCCCGTCGAGGTCGCC
>Ga0169931_10007726_pt1 | contig 15872 bp, 16 predicted proteins | sample Kivu_15m_20L_FD_129675 | JGI IMG/M metagenome (GOLD analysis project Ga0169931, IMG submission 129675) | Freshwater microbial communities from Lake Kivu, Western Province, Rwanda to study Microbial Dark Matter (Phase II) - Kivu_15m_20L... | ecosystem: Environmental > Aquatic > Freshwater > Lake...
CCGTCTGCAGCCTTCCCCACCCACGATGTACGTCGATTCCCACTGCCATCTCAGCTTTCCCGGCCTGGCCGAGCGCCTGGACGACGTCCGATCGGCGATGGCCGAGGCCCAGGTCGACCGCGCCCTGTGCATCTGCACGACGCTGGAGGAGTTCGACCGCGTCCACGCGCTGGCGCTGGCGCACGACAACTTCTGGGCCACGGTCGGCGTGCATCCCGACAACGAAGGTGTGCGCGAGCCCTGCGTGGAGGACCTGCTGACGCTGGCGGCGCGGCCGCGCGTCGTCGCCATCGGCGAGACCGGCCTGGACTACTACCGGCTGGCCGGGCGCAGCATCGACGAGATGGCCTGGCAGCGGGAGCGCTTCCGGGTCCACATCCGTGCCGCGCGGGCGAGCGGGCTGCCGCTGGTCGTGCACACCCGTGATGCGGCGCAGCACACCCTCGCGCTGCTGGCGGAGGAGGGCGGCGGTCAGGTGGGCGGCGTCTTCCACTGTTTCACCGAGAGCCTGGAGACGGCCCGCGCGGCCCTGGACCTGGGCTTCGCGATCTCGTTCTCAGGCATCCTGACCTTCCGCAATGCCCAGGCCTTGCGCGAGGTGGCCGCCTTCGTGCCGCTGGAGCGCTGTCTCATCGAGACCGACAGCCCCTACCTTGCGCCGGTGCCGCACCGCGGCAAGACCAACATGCCGGCCTACGTCCGGTATGTGGCCGAGGAACTGGCGCGGGTCAAGGGACTGGAGGTCGAGGCGGTTGCCGCGGCGACTTCGCGCAATTTCGAGTCCGTCTTCCCGCGCGTTCTCGAGGACTCTTCCAGGGACTGATCATGCTCGAGTCTTGCTTGAAGAGATTAATTTATCTGATTTTGTTTGGATTCATTTCTTTATGTCAGGCAGGTGTTTACGACGATTTCTTCACCGCAGTTCTACGTGACGATGCGCGCACGGTGATCCGGCTGCTGCAGCGCGGTTTCGACGTCAACTCGCCCGGGCCCGACGGCCAGGTGGCGCTGGCCACCGCGCTCCGACTCGAGCACGACCATGTGATCGAGGCGCTGCTGCGGGCCCCCGCACTGAACGTCGATCAGGCCAACCTGTACGGTGAGACCCCCCTGATGTACGTGGCGCTGAAGGGGCGCCTCGACTGGGCGCAGCGCCTGGTGCGGCGCGGTGCAGCTGTGCGCAAGCCAGGGTGGACGCCGCTGCATTACGCGGCCACGGGGCCCGAGCCCCGGATGGTGACCTTCCTGCTGGATGCGGGCGCCGATATCGACGCCCTGTCACCGCAGGGCACGACGGCTCTGATGCTGGCCGCCCGGCACGGCGACGAACGCACGGTGTCGCTGCTGCTCGAGCGCGGCGCCGATCCGGCCCTGACCAACCCGGAGGGCGCGATCGCCGCGGACTACGCCCGCGTGGCGGGCCGGGAGCGTCTGGCGGCGAGGCTCGAGGCCCTGGGCAGGAAGCCTGTCTCACCGGCATTGCCGCCGACGGAGACACCAAAGTAGGGAAACTTCCTACCTGCTGAATGCGAAGCTCCTGACTTCAATCAGAACATGTCGCTCCCTAGACTTCCAACATCGCGGTTCTTCGCCGCATCCCGGAACAAGGAGCCTCGCCATGATGTCGCCCCAGTTGAGCAATCCCTTCGTCTTGCTGATGAATCCGGACGAAGTGATCCGGGCCGTCGAGTCCTCGGAGCGACTGCGCCGCCTGCGCCGCCACGTCTGCCGGCCGCTGGATCGTCCCGTGGTGCCGAACGCGGTCAGCCTGGAGGCGGCCGAGTTCGACGCCTTGCTCGATGGCAAGGACGACGGTTTCGATCGCTGAGCGTCGCGTCCTGGCGGGCCCCGGGGGATCTCGGGGCTCAGACTGAGCCGCGGCTTCTGCCGGGCATCGTCGAAATACGCGACGATGTATATTATGTCAAATAACGTTGGCATTCAGCCGGCGTTGTTCGATGACGCTGACGCGCCGGCACTCATAGATCCGCGTCGGGACACGCCCCTGTCCCATCCGGGCCAAGCTGCCCCGCAGGTACGACCCGCACAATCCCAAGCGAACCACCGAGCACTGGCCGGAGAACTCGACCGCCTGTTCGGCGATCGCTGGCACTTCGGCACCTCGTCCTGGCACTTTCCGGGCTGGGCCGGGATCGTCTATGCGGACGCCCGGCCCGAGGCCCAACTGTCGCGCCATGGCCTCCAGGCCTTGTCGCAGCATCCGCTGCTGCGCAGTGTCAGCCTCGACCGGGCCTTCTACCGCAGCCTCGACCGCGCCATCTACGCCAGCCTGGCCGCCCAGGTGCCCGACAGCTTCCGATTCCTGGTCAAGGCCCCGGCTTCCGTGACCGACGCCGTGCTGCGCGACCCCGCACGCGGTCATGCTGTCGCGGCCAATCCGGGCTTCCTCGATCCGGCCGCTGCGGTCGCGCAGGCGCTGGAGCCCGCCTGTGCGGGGCTGGGTCCGAAGCTTGGAGCCCTGGTGTTCCAGCTCTCGCCGCTGCCCCAGACCCTGCTGCGCGGCGCTGCGGCCCCAGCGCTGGATCGGCTGGAAGCCTTCTGGTCGCGCGTGATGCCGGCGGTGCCGGCAGGCGTGGACATCGCGCTCGAGGTGCGGGACCCCGGTCTGCTCCAGCCCGCCCTCGCGCGGCAGTTGCGCGCCCACGGCGTGCGCTACTGCCTGGGCCTGCACGACCGCATGCCGCCGATCGATGCGCAACTGGACATGCTCCGCGCCCTGTGGCCCGGCAACCTCGTATGCCGCTGGAACCTGCAGCGCGGGCTGCGCTACACCCAGGCCAGGGAGACCTTCGCCCCCTTCGATCGCCTGCAGGCGCCCGAACCATCGACCCGCACCCGGCTCGCGCGCGTGATCGCGGCGACCCTGGGCGCCGGCCACCGGGCCTGTGTGACAATCAACAACAAGGCCGAAGGTTCGGCTCCGCTGTCGGTGTTCGGCCTCGCAGACGCCGTGCTCGAGGCCGCTCGGGAGCTCGGCCACGTCACTGCGGGCGGTCCTGCGACTCCAGCCACTGCGCGCTGACACCCATCAGGTCCGACGCGCGCCAGACGCCGACCTGGCGGCCCTTGAACTTCTGCGCGAACTCCGGCGGCGGCTGCAACTGCATCGGGTTCCGCGCCCGCGTGTAGATGACCACCCTGCCCTGCGGATGCTGCTCGAGCCAGGGCCGCAGTTGCGCCGGCGATTCGATCACCACCAGCGGCTCGCGCAGCCGGCCGATGAACTGGAACTGGCCCTGGTACTTGCCCAGGTGAGCCACGGGCTGCCCGCCCACCTGTACCGCCCGAAGGTGGGCGCTGACCGCATGCACGTCATAGGCATCGAACAGCGCGCGCCCGAAGCCCGCGTAGACGCCGAGCATCACGAACACCGTCGCGGCAGCCACGGCCAGGGTGTGGCGCGTCGCGTCGCGCCAGGGCGCCAGGCACAGCGCTGCCCCCGCAGCGACCAGAGCCGCGGACGTCCAGGCCACCGTGCCGATCTCGTCGGCCTCCACGACCTGGAGCACCCGCGGGTGACGGTTCAGCAGCAGCAAGACCGCCGCCAGCAGCGCGAACAGCAGCGCCGGGGCCCAGGTTTCCCAGCGCCGCAAGGGGCGCCCGAGCGAGGCGAGCCCCGCGGCGAGAAGGAAGGCCATGCCCGGCACGGCCGGCAGCAGGTACTGGATCTGCTTGCCCCGAAACGCCGAGAAGGCCAGGAAGACCGGGACCACCCAGGCCAGGGCAAAGGCCCAGCCGGGAGGGCGCGAAGCCGGCACGCGAAGAGCCACCGCCAAGCCGCGCCAGATGGCCGGGAAGAACAGCCAGGGCAGCAGCAGCAAAGGCAGGGTCGCGCCATAGAACCAGAAGGGCCGCAGGTGGTGCACCGTCGTCGCGATGCGATCGACGGTCTGGCTCCAGAAGATCTCGCGCCCGAACTCCTTGCCACCCGCCAGCGCGCTCGGCAAGGCCCAGGACAGCGCCACGGCCGCCGCCAGCAGGAGCGCGAGCGCGACCCCGCCGTACCAGCGGCCCCAGCGCACACGCCGCGCCACGCCGTCCGCCGCGAGCCGCGGCAGCCACAGGGGCGCCAGCACAGCCACCGGCAGCACGTGCAGCAGCGCCACCGGCCCCTTGGTGAGGATGCCCAGCCCGACGGCAAGCCCCGCCAGCGCCCAGGGGCCTGGTCCCGGTCGCTGCGCCGCCTGCAGCACCGCGTCGATGCCGAGCAGGACGAAGCACGCCAACATCAGGTCGAACATCACCGCGCCGGTGAAGACCATCCAGAACAGCGTGCTCACCGTGATGGCCGCGGTCATCGCCGCAAGCCCCGCGCGATCGCCCGCCAGGCGCCGCGCAATGCGCAACACCAGCGCCAGGGCCGCGACGCCGAACAGGCCCACGAACACGCGGGGCCACCACTCGTTGACGCCGAACACCGCCCAGCCCGCGTTGATCAGCCAGAACAGCAAGGGCGGCTTGTGGCCGTACAGCTCCCCGTTGAGGGTCAGCGAGATGAACTCGCCGCTGTTCCACATCTCCCAGGCCACGCTGACGTAGCGGCCCTCGTCCGTCGGGGTCAAGGGCCGGAACAGGATGGCAGCCAGCGTCAGCAAGGCACAGGCGAGTCCGAATGCCGGCAGGGCCGAACGGGCCGTGCCCTGGTCGTCGCCTGAAGTCCCTGGCTTCATCTGTGGGCGGCCTGAAGATTCAGGCTTTCCCATCGGGCGGCTGCCCGGGCTGGGAATCCTCGAGCGACACGGACCGCCTGATCAACCAAAGATTGCGCTGGTAGATGAACAGGCCCAGGCTCTGCCCGACGATGAAGACGGGGTCGCCGCGGTGGATGGCGTAGGCCGTCAGCAGCGTGCCACCGGCGAGACTGAAGTACCAGAACGCGAGCGGGATCACGCTGCGGCGCACCTTCTCGCTCTTCAGCCACTGGACGATGAAGCGCATCGAGAACAGGGCCTGTCCGGCGAAGCCGATCACCAGCCACAGCGGGTCATGTTCCATGGAGAAGCTTCCAGCTTGTCAGCGCTCGGCAGCCGAGGCCGGGGTTTCCTCGACCGCGCTGAGCCGGATGCGGCGGCGCAGCCACATCACGCCCAGCACATCGACCAGGCCGACCCACAGCCGGTTCCAGACGCCATAGTGCGAGCGGCCACGCAGGCGCGGCCGGTGGTGCGCCGGCACCGAGATCACGCGTCCCCCCTCGCGCAGCACCAAGGCCGGCAGGAAGCGGTGCATGTGGTCGAAGTGGGGCAGGCGCAGGAAGAGTTCGCGCTCGAACATCTTCAGGCCGCAGCCGGTGTCCGGCGTGCCGTCGCCCAGCATCCGGGCCCGAAAGCCGTTCGCCACGCGGGATGAAAGGCGCCTCAGGCCATGGTCACGACGCTGCTGGCGCCAACCCGCCAACAGCAGTGGCGGCCCGCCGAGAGCCGACCCGCCTTCCGCATGCCAGCGCTGCAGCAACGCGGGAATGTCCGCGGGATCGTTCTGACCGTCGCCGTCGAGCGTGACCACCACGGCAGCCCGCGCGTGCCTGACGCCGGTGGTCACCGCCGCGCTCTGCCCGCTGTTGCGCAGGTGACGCAGCACACGCAGGCGAGGATGCGAAAGGCTCGCCTCGCGCAGACGCACGGGCGTCTCGTCGCCGCTGGCATCGTCCACGAACAGCACCTCGTAATCGACGCAACCCTCGAGCGCAACACGGATCTAGTCGAGCAGAGGAGCGACGTTGTCCTGCTCGTCGTGCACGGGCACGACGACCGCGAGCGAAGGCGGGGACAAGGGGGGCGTTACGTCGGAAGAGTGGGTACCGCCTTCGGGGCGGCTCATGGCCGGCTCAGGACATGGGGCCCACGGCGAGAGCCGCTGGCGGAGTCGGAGGGATTCGAACCCTCGATGCAGGTTTTGCCCGCATACTCCCTTAGCAGGGGAGCACCTTCGGCCTCTCGGTCACGACTCCAGCGCATCGCATTCTAGATCAGGCGGCCGCGGCATCGAGCTCGAAGGCGCGATGGAGCGCCCGCACCGCGAGCTCCATGTACTTCTCGTCGATGACGACGCTGGTCTTGATCTCGCTCGTGGAGATCATCTGGATGTTGATGCCCTCCTCGCTGAGCGCGCGAAACATCCTGGCCGCGACGCCGACGTGGCTCTTCATGCCGATGCCGACGATGCTGACCTTGCAGATCCGGTTGTCGCCGGTGACCGAGGCCGCGCCCACGGCCGGCGCCACGCGCGCCTTGAGCAGGTCCAGCACGCGGCCATAGTCGCTGCGCGGCACGGTGAAGGAAAAATCGGTCTTGCCGTCGTTCGACACGTTCTGGATGATCACGTCGACATCGATGTTGGCCTCGGCCACGGCGCCCAGGATCTGGTAGGCAATGCCCGGACGGTCGGGCACACTGAGCACGGTGACCTTGGCTTCGTCGCGGTTGAAGGCAATGCCGGAAACAACGGCCTGCTCCATCTTCTCGTCCTCTTCGTAGGTGATCAGGGTGCCGGACTTCGCCTCTTCGTCGAGGTCGATGTCCCAGGGGGTGAAGCTCGACAGCACGCGCAGCGGCACGCGGTACTTGCCGGCGAACTCCACCGAGCGGATCTGCAGGACCTTCGAGCCCAGGCTGGCCATCTCCAGCATTTCCTCGAAGCTGATGCTGCTCAGGCGCCGGGCTTCGGGCACGATGCGCGGGTCGGTGGTGTAGACGCCGTCGACATCGGTGTAGATCAGGCACTCGTCGGCCTTCATCGCGGCCGCCACCGCCACTGCGGAGGTGTCGCTGCCGCCCCGCCCCAGCGTGGTGATGTGGCCGTCACCGTCCACGCCCTGGAAGCCGGTGACGATGACCACCTTGCCGGCCGCCAGATCCCGGCGGATGCGCTCGTCGTCGATGGCGCCGATGCGCGCCTTCGTGTAGGCAGAGTCGGTCTTGATCGGTACCTGCCAGCCGGCGTAGCTGATGGCCTGCAGGCCCTCGGCCTGGAGCGCCAGGGACAGCAGACCCACCGAGACCTGCTCGCCGGTGCTGGCGATCATGTCCAACTCGCGCAGCGACTCAGGGGACCGGGCGTCCGGCATCAGTTCCTTGGCCAGGCCCAGCAGGCGATTGGTCTCGCCGCTCATCGCCGAAGGCACGACGACCATCTGATGCCCGGCGCGCGACCACTTGGCCACGCGCTTGGCGACGTTGCGAATGCGCTCGGTGGACCCCATCGAGGTGCCGCCGTACTTGTGGACGATCAAGGCCATGGAATCGCGGGGCCGATGGTACGAAGACACAACGCAAACCTGTTGTGTCGCCGATGGGCCCGTATCAGCAAAAACCCTGAATTCTATGTCCTTCTATTCCGAAAGGGACGGCGCGAGAGCCTCGAAGCGAAGCTGCCCTCGACGCAGCAGCAGCCACCCTCCCGGCGCCGGCCACCGGTTTCCCGTGCGCGCGGTGGGCAGTTCGTCCAGCAAGCGTTGCAGCAGCGTCTCGGGCAGGCCCGCCGCACCCCAGCATCCCGACCAATGCCGCAGCAGGTTGGCGCGTCGGGCCGCCGACAGCGCCAGCCACGGCTCCACCTGCAGCGCCCCCTCCCCCAGCACGGTGGTGGCATCGATCTGCGCCAGTTCGACCAGGCACTGCGCGGCTTCCTGCATTCGCGTCGCACTGGCCGCCAGGGCAACCTCGGCCTGCGGGAAAGCCGCGGCGAAAGCGGGCCAGACGGTCGCGCGCAGCCGGTTGCGGGCGTAGCGCGTGTCGGCATTGCTCGGGTCTTCCACAGGGGCCAGCCGGTGCCGGCGGACGTAGGCGTCGATCGCTTCGCGCGGCCGGTCCAGCCACGGCCGCGCCCAGGTGATGCCTTCGCGGACGACCCGCCTCGGCATCGCCGACAGGCCGGGCGCCCCGGCCCCACGCAGCGCCTGCAGCAGTACGGTCTCGGCCTGGTCCCTGCGGTGGTGCGCCAGCAGCACCAGGGTGATGCCCTGTCCCCGTGCCAGTTCGCTCAGCGCCCGGTAGCGCTCGCGCCGCGCCCAGGCCTCGACGCTGTCGCCCGGGGCGGGACGGCCCGGCACACGGGCTCCGCAAAAGGCGACCGGCCAGCCTGCGCGGTGCCAGTGCCGGCAGCGGCGCTCCAGGGCGCGCCACCAGGCGTCGGCCTGGGGGAGCAGTCCGTGGTGCACGTGCAGGGCGCACACCTCCAGGCCCAGGGGGACCGCCGCCCGCACCGTGGCGTGCAGCAGCGCCATCGAATCACGCCCCCCGCTGCAGGCCACACCGACGCGCGGCGGAGCCTCGCAGCCCATGACGCGGTCTTTCAGCGCTCGCGCGTGTCGTTGAAGCGGCCGTAGGACTGCAGGCGCTCGTAGCGCCGCTGCAGCAGGTCCTTGGGCTTCAGATCCGACACCTGGCGCAGCGCGTCGTTCAGCGCCCGCTTCAACTGCGAGCACATCTGCTTGACGTTGCGGTGGGCACCACCCACGGGCTCGCTGACGATCTTGTCGATCAGGCCGAGCGCCTTGAGTCGGTGGGCGGTGATGCCCAGGGCCTCGGCGGCGTCAGAGGCGCGCTCGGCGGTCTTCCACAGGATGGAAGCGCAACCCTCGGGCGAGATGACCGAGTACACCGAGAACTGCAGCATCAGCACCTGGTCCCCGACGCTGATGGCCAAGGCGCCGCCCGAGCCCCCCTCGCCGATGATGGTGGTGACGATCGGCACCTCGAGCTGCGCCATCTCGAAGATGTTGCGCCCGATCGCCTCGCTCTGGCCGCGCTCCTCGGCGCCGATGCCGGGGTAGGCGCCCGGGGTGTCGACGAAGGTGAAGACGGGCAGTTGGAACTTCTCCGCCAGCTTCATCAGGCGCAGCGCCTTGCGGTAGCCCTCCGGGCGCGACATGCCGAAGTTGCGCGCTGCGCGCTCCTTGGTGTCGCGTCCCTTCTGGTGCCCGAGCACCATGCAGGCCTGCCCGTTGAAGCGCGCCAGACCACCGACGATGGACAAGTCGTCGGCGAAGGCGCGGTCGCCGTGCAGTTCCTGGAAGTCGGTGAAGATCTCGTGGACGTAATCCAGCGTGTACGGCCGCTGCGGGTGGCGCGCGATCTGCGTCACCTGCCAGGGCGTGAGCCGGGCGTAGATGTCCTTGGTGAGTTGCTGGCTCTTCTGGCTCAGCCGGTCGATCTCCTCGGAGATGTCGACCGCGGACTCGTTCTGGACGTAGCGCAGTTCGTCGATGCGGGACTCGAGGTCCGCAATCGGCTGCTCGAACTCCAGGAAGTGCTTCTTGCTCATCGACCGCGTCCGGCTGCCCTCGTATCGGTCAGTAGTCTACCGGCAGCGGGTCCAGGCTCCGCCAGAGGTACCAGGTGGCCACGGTGCGGTAGGGCGCCCAGGCCTCGGCCACCTCGCGCGCCTCGGCGCGCGACACCGTCTCGCCGCTGAAATAGTTCAGGCTGATCCCCTTCAACAGGCCCAGGTCGTCCAGCGGCAGCACGTCCGGCCGCATCAGGTGGAAGATCAGGAACATCTCCGCCGTCCAGCGGCCGATCCCGCGGATCGCGACCAACTCGTCGATGATCGCCTCGTCGCCCATCGTGCCCCATCGCCCGGCATGCACCCGCCCGTCTTCGAAGTGGCGCGCCAGGTCGAGCAGGTACTCGGCCTTGCGCGCCGACAGCCCGGCTTCACGCAGCGCAGCCGGCGTCAGCGCCAGCACCGCGGCCGGCTGCAGCGGCCCGCCGTCGCCAGCCGCCTGCTGGGCGAAGCGGTTCCACACCGACTGGGCCGCCTTGACCGAGATCTGCTGACCGACGACCGAGCGCGCCAGGGTCGTGAAGGGGTCACCGCGGCTGCGCAGGCGGGCGTCGCCGAAGCGCGGGATCAGCCGCTTCATCACCCGGTCGCCGCGCTTGAGGTGGCGGCAGGCCGCGTCCCAGTACTCGGGCGATGCGGGCTCCTCCCAGCAGGCAGCGGTACTCAAGAAAACCCTTTCGCGGGATTCTCAGGGTACCCGCTCAGGCCCGCACCCAGGTCGTGCCCTGGGGGGTGTCCTTGAGTTCGACGCCGGCGGCGGCGAGTTCGGCGCGGATGCGGTCGGCCGCGGCGAAGTCGCGCGCCTTCTTGGCCTGCGCACGCGCCTCGATGCGCTGCGCGATAGCCGCCTCGTCCAGGCCGGCGCCGTCCGAGCCCCCGGCCGCTTGCAGGTAGGCCCGGGGAGGCTGCTGCAGGATGCCGAGGACACCCGCCAGGCCCTTGAGCAGGCGTGCCGCCTGTGCATCGCGCTGCCGGTGCACCTCGGAGGCCAGGTCGAACAGCACTGCCACCGCCTGCGGCGTGTTGAAGTCGTCGTCCATGGCCTCGCGGAAACGCTGCGCAGGCGCGGCGGCCCAGTCGACCGCCTGCGGCCCATCGGCCGGCACGGCGTCCAGCGCCCCGTACAGGCGCCGCAGCGCGGCCCGGGCCTCGTCCAGATGGGCGTCGCTGAAGTTGAATGGGCTGCGGTAATGCGTGCGCAGCATCAGGAAGCGCACCGTCTCGCCGTCGTAGCGCTGCAGCACCTCACGGATCGTGAAGAAGTTGCCGAGCGACTTCGACATCTTCTGGTCGTCGACATTGACGAAGCCGTTGTGCATCCAGACGTTGACGAAAGGCCGGCCCGTGGCGCCCTCGGTCTGTGCGATCTCGTTCTCGTGGTGCGGGAACTGCAGGTCCAGGCCGCCGCCGTGGATGTCGAAGTGCTCACCCAGCAGCGAGCAGCCCATGGCCGAGCACTCGATGTGCCAACCGGGCCGACCCGGACCGTAGGGGCTCTCCCAACGGGCCTCGGCCGGCTCCCCGGGCTTGGCCGCCTTCCACAGCACGAAGTCCAGCGGGTCTTCCTTGCCGTCCGCCACGGCCACGCGCTCGCCGGCGCGCAGCTCGTCGAGAGACTTGCCCGAGAGCTTGCCGTAGCCGGGGAACCTGCGCACGGCGTAGTTCACGTCGCCGTCGGCGGCACGGTAGGCCAGGCCGCGCGCTTCCAGACGCGAGATCAGCTCCAGCATCTGCGGCACATAGGCGGTGGCGCGCGGCTCGTGGGTCGGCGGCTCCACCCCGAGGGCAGCCAGGTCGCGGTGCATCTCGGCCGTCATCTCCCGCGTCAGCGCGCCAATGGTGAGGCCGCGCTCGAGCGCGCGGCGGATGATCTTGTCGTCGATGTCGGTGATGTTGCGCACATAGGTCACCTCGAGGCCGCTCGCGCGCAGCCAGCGCGCGACCACGTCGAAGGCCAGCATCATGCGGGCATGGCCCATGTGGCACAGGTCGTACACGGTCACGCCGCAGACGTACATGCGCACGCGACCGGGCTCGATGGGGCGGAAGAGCTCGACGCGGCGCGTGAGCGAGTTGTGGATGCGCAAGCTCATGAACGCGGGCGCCTTGCACACCCCTCAGGGCGGGCGCCGTTCCATATTCGGGGAAAGGTTGGCGAGTATAGCCACGGGGTTCCTGCGGCCGAGCCGCTAGACTGCGAGCTTCCCGCCCCTGGCGGCATGCCCTTGACGTGCCTCACGACATGATGTCCACACACCTGCTCCCACGCACCCGCATCCTGTTGCTGGCGCTGGCCCTCGTCGCCCCGTTGGCAGTCTGGGCCCAGAAGGTTCGCCTGTCGACCAGCGAAGGCGACATCGTGCTCGAGCTCGACCGGGCCAAGGCGCCGCGCACGGTCGACAACTTTCTCCAATACGTCCGGTCCGGCCACTACGACGGTACCGTGTTCCACCGTGTGATCCCGAACTTCATGCTCCAGGGCGGGGGCTTCACCGCCGAGATGGCGCAGAAGCCCACGCGTGAGCCGATACCGCTGGAAGCGCGCAACGGTCTGAGCAATGCCCGCGGCACTGTGGCCATGGCGCGCACCATGGTGCCGGACTCGGCCACGGCGCAGTTCTTCATCAACGTCCAGGACAACGATTTCCTGGACGCGGCCAAGGCGCGCGACGGGCACGGTTATGCCGTGTTCGGGCGCGTGAGTTCCGGTATGGATGTCGTCGACCGCATCAAGGGCGTGGCCACGGGCAACCGCGGGCCCCACCGTGACGTCCCCCTGCAACCGGTGGTCATCCGCAAGGCCACCCTGGAGAACTGAATGAGCAAGACTGTCGAGCTGCACACCTCCGCCGGGATGATCCGGCTGTTCCTGGATGACGAGCGCGCCCCGCAGAGCGTCGAGAACTTCCTGGCCTACGTCAAGGCCGGCCACTACGACGGCACCGTGTTCCACCGGGTCATCAAGGGCTTCATGATCCAGGGTGGCGGCATGGACGAGGCGATGAAGCAGAAGTCCACGAGCGCCCCGATCAAGAACGAGGCCGACAATGGTCTGAAGAACGAGAAGTACACGGTCGCGATGGCACGCACCTCGGACCCGCACTCGGCCACGGCGCAGTTCTTCATCAACACCGCCGACAACGCCTTCCTGAACTTCAGCGCGCCCACGGGCTCGGGCTGGGGCTACGCCGTGTTCGGCCAGGTCGTGGCCGGCAGCGAGGTCGTCGATGCCATCGAGTCGGTGCAGACCGGCCGCCGCGGCTTCCACCAGGACGTGCCGATGGAAAGCGTGACGATCGAGCGCGCGGTCGAGGTCGCCTGACCCTGGCCGCGCCGACGTCGCCGGCCCCGATGCTCCCGGCCTTCCCGGCTGCTTCGCCATGGGTGGTGCCTGCCCACTGGCGCGCGATCGACCTGCTGTCCGATCTGCACCTGTGCCCTGCCCTGCCCCGGACCTTCGAGGCCTTCGCGCAGCACCTGCGGCAGACCGACGCTGACGCCGTGTTGGTGCTGGGCGACTTGTTCGAGGTCTGGATCGGCGACGACCAGGCCGCCCAGTCCTTCGAGCGGGCATGCCTCGCGGCGATCGAACAGGCCTCGCGCCGCCTGTGGGTGGGGTTGATGGTGGGCAACCGGGATTTCCTGCTGGGCCCCCAGGCTCTCGCGGCAGCCGGCGCGCACCCGCTGACTGACCCGACCGTCCTGCACGCCTTCGGCGCGCGCTGGCTGCTGACGCACGGAGACGCCCTGTGCACGGCGGATGTCGAGTACCAGGCCTTTCGGCGTGAAGTGCGCAGCCCAGCCTGGCAGCAGGCCTTCCTGGCGCGCCCGCACGCGGACCGCGCCGCCGTGGCGGGGCACATCCGTGCCGAGAGCCGTGCGCGCAAGTCGGCCCTGCCCGACCCCGGCGACTGGGCCGACGTGGACGCCGATGCGGCACGGCACTGGATGGACGCCAGCGGCGCGCCCGTGCTCCTTCACGGCCACACGCATCGACCAGGCCGCCATGTGCTGGGCGCCGGCCGCACGCGCGAGGTGCTGAGCGACTGGGATCTGGACACCGAGCCGGCGCGGGCCGAGGTGCTGCGGCTGTCGGCCCGCGGCCTGGAGCGCCGCCCTCCCGAGGGATGGGTGGATGCACCGGCCTGAGCGCCCCGCGCGCGGCGCAGGGCGGCGCTGAAGCCCGAGCCTGGATCCTGGACAGGACGCTCGAGCCGATGTGGTCCCGCCTGAGCCAGCACTGGCGCGCCCGCCGCGAGGCGGCTGCACTGGCCCGCCGCGCGGTGCCGGACCCGCTGTGGCGGCGCACCCTGAAGCGCTTTCCCTTCCTGCCCCGGGGCGAGGCCGAGGGCGAGCCCGAGCTGCGCCGCTTGACGAGCCTGTTCCTGGACGCCAAGGAATTCACCGGCGCCCACGGTCTCGTCGTCACCGACGACATCGCGGTCGCGATCGCCGCCCAGGCCTGCCTGCCCGTGCTTGCCATGGGGCTTCAACCCTACGAAGGCTTCGTCGGCATCGTGGTGCACCCGGGGCAGGCCCGCGTGCGGCGCAGCGTGGCCGATGAGGCGGGCATCGTCCACGAGTACGACGACGTGCTGTCCGGCGAGGCGGTTCAGGGTGGGCCGGTGATGCTGTCCTGGCGCGACGTCCGCTCCGCCGGACCGAAGGCGGCGCTGGGCTACAACGTGGTCATCCACGAGTTCGCGCACGTGCTGGACATGGCCGACGGCGTACCCGACGGCGTCCCGCTGCTGCCCAGAGGCCTGGCGCGCGACGCCTGGATCGACACCCTCGAGCTCGAATACGAGGCCTTCTGCGGGCGCGTGGACGCCGGGGAGGACACGGCCCTCGACCCCTATGGCGCCGAGGGTGTGGACGAGTTCTTCCCGGTCGCCAGCGAAGCCTTCTTCGTCGCCCCGGCGGCCATGCGGGCCGAGCACCCGGCCATGTACGACCTGCTGCGCAGCTACTACCGGCAGGACCCTGCGGCGCGCGAGGCGGCGCGCCAGCCCGGCTGAAGACCCGGCATCGCAGCGGCCCCTCAGGCCGTCACGGCCTCGGCCTTGGAGCGGTCGCTCTTCTTCGGCGGCTGGATGTCGAGCGTGACCTCGCCCTGATCGTCCACACCCACCGACAGCCTGCCGCCGTCGACCAGACGGCCGAACAGCAGCTCGTCGGCCAGGGCGCGCCGAATGGTGTCCTGGATCAGGCGCTGCATCGGCCGCGCGCCCATCAGCGGGTCGAAGCCCTTCTTCGCGAGGTGCTTGCGCAGCGCGTCGCTGAAGGTGACCTCGACCTTCTTCTCGGCGAGCTGGCTCTCGAGCTGGAGCAGGAACTTGTCGACCACGCGCAGGATGATCTCCTCGTCCAGCGCGCGGAAGCTGACGATCGCGTCCAGCCGGTTGCGGAACTCCGGCGTGAACAGGCGCTTGATGTCGCCCATCTCGTCGCCCTGCTCGCGCTTGGACGTGAAGCCGATCGTCGCCTTGTTCATCGTCTCGGCGCCCGCGTTCGTGGTCATGATGAGGATCACGTTGCGGAAGTCGGACTTGCGGCCGTTGTTGTCGGTCAGCGCGCCGTGATCCATGACCTGCAGCAGCACGTTGAAGACGTCCGGATGGGCCTTCTCGATCTCGTCGAGCAGCAGCACCGAATGCGGCTTCTTCGTCACCGCCTCGGTCAGCAGGCCGCCCTGGTCGAAGCCCACGTAGCCCGGGGGCGCGCCGATGAGCCGGCTCACCGCGTGGCGCTCCATGTACTCCGACATGTCGAAGCGGATCAGCTCGATGCCGAGGATGTAGGCCAGTTGCTTGGCGACCTCGGTCTTGCCCACGCCGGTGGGGCCGCTGAACAGGAAGGAGCCGATGGGCTTGTCGGGCTTGCCCAGGCCTGAACGGGCCATCTTGATGGCCGCGGCCAGCGCGTCGATGGCCGGCTCCTGACCGAAGACCACGCTCTTGAGGTCTCGGTCCAGGCTCTTCAGCTTGCCGCGGTCGTCGCTCGACACGCTGGCCGGCGGGATGCGCGCGATCTTGGCCACGATGTCCTCGACCTCGGCGCGGGTGATGGTCTTCTTCTGCTTGTTCTTCGGCAGGATGCGCTGCGCCGCGCCGGCCTCGTCGATCACGTCGATGGCCTTGTCGGGCAGATGGCGGTCGTTGATGTACTTGGCCGATAGCTCGGCCGCGGCCTGCAGCGCGCCCACCGCGTACTTGATGCCGTGGTGCTCCTCGAAGCGCGACTTCAGACCCTTGAGGATCTCCACCGTCTGCTCGACCGAGGGCTCGACGACATCGATCTTCTGGAAGCGCCGCGACAGCGCCGCGTCCTTCTCGAACACGCCACGGTACTCGGTGAAGGTGGTCGCGCCGATGCACTTCATCGCGCCGCTGGACAAGGCAGGCTTGAGCAGGTTGCTCGCGTCCAGCGTCCCGCCCGAGGCCGCGCCGGCGCCGATCAGGGTGTGGATCTCGTCGATGAAGAGCACCGCGTTGGGCTGGTCCTTGAGCTGCTTGAGCACACCCTTGAGGCGCTGCTCGAAGTCGCCGCGGTACTTGGTGCCCGCC